>Ga0209597_1000179_pt1 | contig 41895 bp, 51 predicted proteins | sample M_140625_MF_Meta_FD_187316 | JGI IMG/M metagenome (GOLD analysis project Ga0209597, IMG submission 187316) | Freshwater microbial communities from Lake Montjoie, Canada to study carbon cycling - M_140625_MF_MetaG (SPAdes) (version 2) | ecosystem: Environmental > Aquatic > Freshwater > Lake... | reverse complement strand
CATCACAGAAAGAACCGAGGACTGCGCGAGTGACAGCATCTACGTGCTTCCCGCCTCTGCGTGTAAAGATGCCATTTACAAAGGAAATGTGGCGATCCTCTGGGCAAGAGTCCGTGTGAAGGTGACGGGTCAGCACGGCAGCCACCTCCCAACGAGGGCTGACTCGTTCGTAGAAAACGGGCACCTTGCCACCTCCGAGGAAAAGACGGACATAGGACTCAAAGGACTTGACGGGCACAGGCTTGTCATCGAGTGTCACGGTCACTCCGGCTCCTGCGACCAGAGCTGCTGCATCGACGACGCGGGTACGCAGGACATCCATCATATCAGCAGGAATTGCCTCCGCGGTCGGGCCGAAGAAGCGACTCAGATCCGGTACAGAGGTAATCTCCGTATAGGGCGCCGTGGCCCCGAGCTTCTTGAACGTGGGCTTCCCGATCGTTGCCATATTATCGGAAAACACCTGCTCATAAATCATTTTGTTGGCGGCATCGGCGGTGCGGACAGTGAAGCTCCGGCTGTAAATATTGCTGAGCTTGGCACCGTAGCCATTCTTGCCCCCGACCACCTTCTCTTCTGCCTCATCGTAGTTGGAAGATGTCAGCAGATGCCCGAAAATGAGTTCGGGGATCATGACCTTGTATTCGGGATGGACCACTACAGGAATGCCTTCCCCGTCATTCCAAACGGTAAAGGAGGTAGGGGTAAGAGTCACGCGGATCCGTGTGACCTTTCCGGCCCCGACTGCCTTAGCGGCCGTACGAGTCACATGATCAATTGCATTCACGACGACCTCATCGAAGATCTTGTAGAACCCGGGATTGAAATCGATCGTTCGCCACACCATCTGCGCAGTTCCCGTATCATAGACCCAGCGGCTCTCCTTGTGGGAGTCGCGGGATCCGATGTAGGTATCGGGGAGTTGGAGAATGTGTTCACGCTGTGTAAGTTTCTTGTAGGCGGATGCATCGGTCTTTACCGGAACGGTCTTTACCGGAACAGTTTTTACCGGAACAGTAGGAACAGTCTTTGTTACAGTTTTGGTGGTTGAGCTCATCGTGAAGCCAAGGGTGGGGGTCACCCCCTTTCGGTCACCTTTTGATTTTCATATTTCGTAGACTCTAGTAGGGGATGTCAGGTCCGCAAGAACATGCCGGTGTTGGGCATGTGCCACCCGTATCAAGAATTGTTAGACAGTCTTATGAAGAAGATGGTGTTGAGCGCAAGGAAGATCTATCAGCGGTCCAACCAGTGGTCCAACCGATGGTACAACCGGTGGTACAACCGGTGGTCCAACCGCTGGTCCAACCAGCCCGGCCTCCAATCGTACAATCCGCAATCTTACGTCGTCGTGGATTTGGTCAACCGCGGCCCCTCGTGCGGCCACGACCGACTCGGCCCATTCTTACAATAACGGAAAAACGGGGGGAAGATCAGCAGGGTGGCAATTCTGAATCCTATTCCGGGCTATTAAATACAGAATTTGTCTTTATCAAGAAAGTAACAATATCTACTAGGAACCCTCGCAGCCAGGATCTTACGCGCGAATATATTCGTAATGAAATAATCATTTCGCACAAATTACGGACTAGGCTAAATGCATGTGGAGATAAATCAGATCTTATATGTTTTAAGGGCTATGTTGCTACGCAACAGTTTGTTCCTGATCCAGGGATGCCTCCACCTCTGTTATCTACTAGTGAAATAGTGCACAATAATTTTTTAACTCCAAGTGAACTAACAGATAATTCTATATTATTCATCATTTATAAAAATATTCAGGGGCAGGATTTATCAACCTATATTGAAAATAATAGAGCAGATTACGCAACAAAACAAAATATTGCAACAAAAATAATAAGAGCAATTAAACGTCTTCACACAATTGGAATTGTTCATTTAGATTTAAAACCAGAAAATATTATGATTGATCGTTCTAACAATCCAGTATTGATTGATTTGGGGTATGCCTGTAGCGATAGACCAGGGACACCTTACACATGCAGAACAGATGTGCGCCGTGGTACACTTTCGTATGTTCCACCTGAATCATTATTACCAGGAGAAATGACACTCGATATTTTACAAAAACAAGATATATACTCATTAGCAGTGATACTGTATTATTTATTAAGACGGCCGAGAGTAGAAGATGAAGAGTTTGCGATTATTAGTAGGAGGGGGAGGCTCCGACCACCTGATCGATGGCCTCTTTACGCACCAAACGCTATAAGAAATACTATAGATGAGATGGAATGGTACCGGAATGAATTTATCAATCTCATTGGAACAAATAGCCTAGTTGTCCCCCCTGCTACAATTGAAAATCCCGCGATTGAGGCTTTGCTTAATCGTATGATTCGGGTTAATCCTATGGAAAGACCCAATATCAATGATATTTTGCGACTATGGAAGTTGGCCATAAACGATACAAATCCAGAAGTGGGAACTATTCGCATAGCTCTTATACGCCACGCGGTTTCCTGTAGTAATTCATTACATCAAAAGGATGATACAATTGGTTATGCAGAAACTCTTAATGATATTGCCAAAAATATCAAAGATACACCCTTATCGGATCAAGGTGTAGAGAAGGCTCAAGAATACGGTCCCGTACTTTCGTCAATATTGACAGAAAAAAGCATAATTACTGAATCTACAAAGTATGCCTCCTCTTCTTTACTGAGAGCGCAGCATACACTAAAGCTCCTCTTTAATCCTGAACATCCATACATCTTGCCCCATATACGTGAAACAGGCAATATACCAGAGAATACGCCCAATTCAAGAGAGGTGCAACGCGAAATTCTTGGAGCTGAGCGCTCCGCAGAAGATCTGGCGGCTGATGTTTATGAATTAGGATGGGCTGCGTTTTTACGATGGCTCAAAATGAATCTCGCAACTTTTACAGATGCGCTGGGGGATTGTAATCTAGTTATAGTCGGCCATGGGACGTATCTAAAGAATCTGTATAATGGGCTGACCAAACGAGAGATTAATCTCAATAACATGGATTGTTTTATAATTGAATCCGCAATCCCCACTGCAGATAATAATTTTCAGTTTCGAGTGACGGGTGAGATTATAAGAGCCCCTGTTCTTTCAGCAGAAAATATAGAGGATAACAAATGCACCCTTGGCGGGACTGACTATCGGCCTTTTCCCATCACACCGGACTCTAATGTTTTTCAGTACAAGGAGGCTCTTGATACACTTTACCGGCAATTTCTGACCGATATAGGAATACCTTCTTCTATGGATGCCCTGGTCATTCAGAAAAAAATGGATGAAATGGTATTTCTATATGATGAACTAGCCCGTTTTAATGAAGATGTAACGGTGAGGGCTATTTTCATAAAATTATATAATATTGTTCATACGATGACCGAGTGGCCGCCGACTGGATATACGGGGCCCCCGCTTCATACCATTCATGGGTATGAAGTAGAGAGTGTCCAACACTTTCGTGAACGGATTCTTACAAGTCTGGGAGAACGGGCATCGGATACAAATAAACTGCAAATTGCGGGACATGTGAGAAATTTAACAAGGGAAGAAGTCTATAATTATATACATTCAGAGGGAGAAACAGAATCAATCAAAACATTAGTCGGGTTACGAGAATCATCGGATGTAATTCTTAAACAATTAGTGCGGACCGATGAATTTGATGGTACTATTATCTTAGCAAATATTGATTTATCCTTTAGTCGTTTTCGCGATAACCTCATAGCTACTAAAAACTATAATGACTATATCTACATATCATCGATACCCTATCCGACAGAACGAACGCCTTCGAATTTTTATTCATCAGAGCTTCAGGCCAGTGTATTTAAGCAGAAATTACAAGACCCAATGCAACAGTTTTTTACCGTAATTCCGCGTCGTGAAAAATTAAAGAATCTTGTAAGTGGAAATTTTCTGCAAAAAACGGTTGTAAATGGGAAAAATGAATATTTGCGAGGACTAATACTGGAAGAACGGGAAGAGGCCAAACGTGAAGACCGTGATGATGTTGAAAAGCCTTTTCACTATAATTACAGTGAGACAGCATGGATTCAATTCAAATACAAATTATATTCTGTTAAAGATGATGATACTGTACGGGTAGGAATTATTCAGGGATTTAAATTGGCAGAATATCCAGATGTTGCCGCGGCTCTTTTCATGGGTCCGCCCATCTACATGTCGGCTCATGCTGAGAAACTTCTGGGGGAAGCCTGGGCCACACCTGAATCCACACGAGCCTGGGTTCTAGAGAATAGCCATCTAACAGAAGCCGCGTTCAGAGAACGCTATTCTACTATTTTGGCAGACTATGAGCGTCAGGATCGGCAGAGGGAGGAATTAGCGCCTTCGGTACTGAAACTAAATCGTCTGGAAGCCATGGCCCGAATAAATCCGACCGCTGCCTGTGCTGAAATACTGGAAGGTGCAACCGATGCAGTATTAGCAAATGTAGGTCGATTACTTGCAAATAAAGTGAAAAAGGGTCTATTACAAAATACATGCCCTACTCCTGAGGAGTTTCAAAGTGCTTTTTATCGAACTCGTGTACTTTATAATATTAAAAATATGGACATGACGGATAACTTGGCAGCTATTCGTGATCTTGTAGAGTCCCGCCTGGAACCGGAACTTGTGTATACTGAATTCAAAGAGTGGCTTCGGGTCTACAGTGCAACCAAAAGAACCTATAATACAAATTTATTTATTCCAGAAGTGATCGAAATTGGGAAAAAACTTACAGGAGTTGGTGTTCGGCCTGTCTCTCAAACTGAATCTTGGTGGAAAAAGGAATTTATTGCTAATTTAAATAAAATAATTAACTTGCTGAGGGAGCAACTTCCTGCCAAAGTGGGGCAAGTCAAAGCTGACACGAAAACTATACAAATCATCGAAGAAGCACCCTATACACCCGTTGCGAGGGAGGCAGCATTAAAGTTAGCATTTCCTAAACCGAGGAATCCAACCTTAACCGATAAAGCTGTAATGAATTTACCCTTTAATCTGGATGTTGTTGCCAATTTGAATGAAATTGATCCTGCCTTGGCCTATGGAGAAGTTATGAATGCTCCCTTCCAAGATAAATATGTAACTCATCCAAATCCTGCTGGTATTGCCGTATCGGATCAACTAAAACAGGGCTATACAAAGGCTGGATTTTTTACTTCTGCAGTCTATCCAGATATAAGCGGCACCCTAGCCCATGTGCGCGACGAGTTTGGTCTGCCGGTAGATCGGAAAAATCATAATCCTGGGCGTATTCTGAAATTTGCAAAATCAAGTCGCTCCACACAGGCTGCTATCTTTAAGAAGATTGAAAATTGGCGGCGGGGCCATCCAGAGTTTCTTCCATCAATTCAAAAGGGATTCTTGGGCCGTCTTCCCAATAAATCGGTGATGGTATCTGCACTAGAGAATGTTGTAGATCCGAGTAATCAAAACCCGACTATCCGTAGTCGTGACTTCAGAGGTTATGAATCGGTCCGGCCATCGGTTGCCGTGGCTCCTTCCTTCCCAATTGAGGTTGATCCGCTGGGTCATATTGAAGATATTCGGCGACCGCCTCCACGACCACCTGCACTTGAAGCTCGATTTGCAGCGCAAAAACAGCAGCAGCAGCAACAGCAGCAAGAAGGCGCTATTCATCCCGCCGTAGCCATGGGTCAACGCGCAACAGCCCAGTTTCCAACTGATATTCCTCCCTATCCTGCTGATATGACAGCGCGTATTGATGCCTTAGAAGATTTGGCAGCCGTGGATCCTAAAAAGGCGTGTACAGATATTCTCGATCATGAACGGCAACAACCTAATTATAATCTTAAAAACTCCCTTCGTGTAACTCGGAAGAAAGGTTTCTTCGGCGATTCAATCACGTGTCCTCCGCAAAAGGATATCCTTAGTGAGATAGCATCCTATAGACAGCGTCAGAGGATACCCAGCTCAACTGTGGAAAAGCTAGGTTCACGGCTTCTCGCCCTTATTAATAATCCCAAGGCAAGTGATGAAATAATATACATGAAATTAATTGCATTTAAACAATTATATGATGCGGAAATATCTAGAAATCCGCAACAGCTAGGGCATCCAGGTGAGCAGCCCCTTGGTCCCCTGCCACCAATTGAAAAAGGCATATTTTATGGACAAAAATATCCAAAACGAGATGTGCTCCGAGCCTATGTAACAGAGGCACTTCGGATTTTGACAGCACGTATACCGCAAACTGCTGGAATAAATGCTAGAAGAATGCCGCCTATAACATCAAGACAGATAGCTGGTGCCAGGACAAAAATGCCCTTCCTTACTAGGAAGATGCCGCGAAGACAGCAGCGAAGAAATCAACAAGGAGGTGGTCCCCTGGGATTCTATCAGGAGGGAGCTCAGATGCACGGGACCTCTGCCTATGAGACAGGGGTGGGTCTTGCAGGGATGACAGAGAACATGGCCCGGGCAGCGCTTATTCAGACAGGTGGCCAGAGGCAAAGGCAACAGCAGGGTGGATTCACTCCCTCCGTAATGGGTTCGTTTGCCGCAAATGGTCTCTCACTTCTCCCGGTGGCTAGTTTCATGGGCTACCGCATGATGAAAAAATCCAAGACGCGGAAGGGCAAGGCGGCCCGGACCGGGCGGAAGCGCCAGACGAGGCGCAGCCACTAGGCGCAAGATATAACGTACAGGCCAACTCAGAAAGCACCCGGTAAGATGCCTCCTGAGGTCCAATCTAAACGCAAAGATCACAAAGTTGCGGTAGAATGGACGCTGACAACTTGTTTCGCATCCGCACCGTCAAGGCTGCTCCCTTTCGCACGTTAATCGAGGCTGTCAAGGATATCCTGACCGATGCAAATATCGAATTTGACAGCCAGGGCATGAAGATTATGGCAATGGACGGCACTCACACGATTTTGGTACATCTTCGCTTGAATGCAGATCGGTTTGATGAGTATCATTGCCCTCAGAAGCATGTTCTAGGCATCAATATGATTAACTTCTTCAAGCTGATTAAGACAATCTCAAACAACGAGAGTGTTGTGCTCTTCATGAATAAGAAGGATACAACGAAGCTGGGGATTGAGATTCTGAATGGCGAGAAGCAGCGAGTCACTCGATTCAGTTTGAAGCTCATCGAGATTGACGTGGTACCAATCAAGATCCCTCCGGTCGAGTTCTCCAGTATTATCACAATGCCCTCCACAGAGTTTCAGAAGATTATTCGAGATATGCATACACTCGGAGAGTTCGTGGAGATTCAGTCAGCGGCTCAGGAGTTATCCTTCCGGTGTAGCGGCGACTATGCAGAACAGGAAACCATTTTTAGTAAAGGGCAGGATGGCATCACACAGACGAAGACAGCAAATGAGATCGTCCAGGGGAATTTCATGCTCAAGTATCTAGTACTCTTTACCAAGTGTACATCGCTCTGCTCGGATATTAGTCTCTACCTCAAGAATGACTATCCCATCATCGTAGAATACAATGTTGCGGGGCTCGGCGAGATCAAGTTGGCGTTGGCTCCTGCCCATAAGAAGTCATCCGAAGGTGCTCTATGAGGACCCGCTGGGGATATTTAATCGGAGAGCGGATCCAACCGGTGTTTGAGGTGGTGTCGGTGTATGGGGGCCCATCAAAGGAATCATGATGTGATCTAGATCCCCTGTAATTTCGGGCTTCTGTAATTGGGTATTGCCCTTAAAGGTTGATTTAAAGAGTTCTATGATATGTGGCAACACTGTAGGCGATGTTTCCTGAAGACGATCCTGTTCATCCCGGACCATCTTGAGAAAATGTTGAGGATTCCCTCGTGAAGAACGATGGAGTGATAATTCTGTAAGGATAAGACGATAGATTTTTCCATAAGCAAGTGCGGCTAACTTGTGGGCCTCGACTAGATGTGCAGATTTCATATACTGATTTAGGGTTGTCAACACACCCGTTCCAATCGTTAATGCTCCTAGGACAGTTGTTGCATAGATTTGATAGCCAGAGGGTACAAGACTATTTAGACCAATAGTAAGAGATCCGGTAATGGCAGTCACAGCAATACTAGGGATTGTTAAATAGAAATTAAAGCATTCAAACCGGGTTTGACAATGTGTATGCAGCCACTGGTAACCATTACAACGATCCCCGATTCCTGCAATAAGTTCTTCCTCTTCCATTGTCCAGAGGGCTGGTTTTGGTGCTGGCGTTATGCCGACAGTAGTTGTCGGCGCACCTGGAGTTGGAGCAGTCGAACCTGCAACAGTAGAAACTGGAGCATTAGAAACTGGCGCAGTAGAGGCCAGTGGTGCTACATCGGCGGTGTCATTCTCCGGCATTCCTACTTAGGTCGCCAATTAAATACAAAAGGTGACAGCCGCACAAACGGCAAATTTAAAATAGCCATAACGACTATGACATCGTTTGCTGCTGTTGCTTCTATTCCACCGGTTTTATCCGGTCCTGCATCCCCACTTCACAATATTCCCACTGGCCCATGGACTCTCCATGTGCATGAGACAGAGGAAACAAAGTGGGATGCTGCTTCATACAAGGAACTCTATGTTGCAAATACCTGGGAAGAGTTGGGGGCGGTCCTCCGGGAACTTGGCCCCCGTACTCTTAAAATTATGATGTTTGCCATGCAAGGCTCACGTCCTCCCCGCTGGGAAAATAAGGAAAATATTGCAGGAGGATCCTTTTCTTTTCTAATTTCGCACCGTCGGGCGATTGAGGTCTTTCAGCTCTATGTAGCCGCTGCCGCGTCTGATACAGCCACTGTCAATCCCGCCCACAAAATTGTGGCGGTCTCTATGAGCCCCAAGAAGGGTCACTGCGTGATTAAATTGTGGAATGCCTCTTTTAAGGCCTTTAGTCTTCCATCGGATATTGCTATTCTAGATCCGGATGTTCGCGCAGACGAGATATCCTTTGTTAAAAATTCGGATCGGAAAATGTAAATTTACTTAATAAAATCTAAATCAGGACATGTTGGAAATAAGGGGCTTCCGGAAACATGAAGTTCATTGCCTGAGATATCTGGAGTATCTCTTTTGCCTTCATCTGCCTCTGCCCTTGCACCTTCACCTTGGATATCACTCTCTTCTGGTAACACTTCCTGAAAATCGGAGTTCAGTTCAATTTCATCACCGTCACGAGTAGTAATCTGAATGGGTGCAGCGGGATAACGCAGCCGCTGATGCATATAGAGACTCATAACATCCTCATGGAGGAGATCATGCTCTGCAGTAATACGCAAATCAGTAAAAAATTCAGTCATATCGTGGGACTCATCCACTACAGACAGCCATGGGAATCGGACAAGGCGGTTGTTACTACTATCCGTAAATACGATATGCTGCTTTTCCGCATTATAGCGGCAGGAAATTGCCTCTTCGGGAATATCCGCAAGTGAATCCACCCAGCCTCCTGTTCGGAGAAGAACCATATCGCGCCCACCCTGTAGCACAAGCGGAGTTACATAAGTGCGGCGACACCGCTGAATGGCTGCTGTGAGTCTAGTCCATTGGATTTGAAGAAAACTCAGAGTAGAGATAATCATTTAAGATAGCAACGTTGGAAGTCTCTAAGTACTGGCGGTCTCTTCATAGTCGCGTTGGCGATCTATTTTACAATCACGAGTACAGTCCCCCTCTGTATCACACCGCACATTGTGGCATTTTGGCTTCTTTTTCTCTTCTTTGCAGCCACAATCTCTATCAGGAAAACCGCAACGATCGCATGGAACGCTCATGATATTTTCAATGCGCATACGACTCGCAAATAGTGCAACAGCCAGAAAGAAGCACACGATTAGGACGGGGATCATCATAAGAACCCAGGCGACTGGTTCAAGCCCTCCATAGCACAGCGCCTGGAAGGTGCCGGTACCTCCAATGCCAATAAGGAGCCACCAGAGAGCAGCGTGGTAACGACCTGTAACTAGATGATAGATAATTCCCGCAATTGATAACAAAAGAATAGCAGTTGATGGTTGACAAAGCATCATGGCGTCCCTCTAATAGAACCGAGGCTTTTTCTCGGCAGGATTATAGTCGCCAATCTCCTCCCCAATTTCATCATCATCGGCACAGGCGTAAATCTTGTTGTCGCTTCCTAGCCAATAGCCACGACCCTTGTAGAAAATCTTCTGGACTTCAACGCCATCATTATCACCATCGTCATCATCCTCAATATTATCAAGGGTGGCTGCTGCAAGGCAACCAGAAGGCTCCTCTTCGTCTTCGCCTTCGCCTTCGCATTCGCCTTGATCTGCAGCAACTTCCTCTGCCTCCAGATCAGCAGAATCAACGCCAGTTGCCGGATGTTCCTCAATTACAACAACCTTAACATTCGAATTAGGGGAGCTAACTTCTTCCTCTGGAAATACAACAGGCGGCATATAGGGGATAGATACAGGAGTCGCAACAACTGGTGCGGGTGCAGGTTCCACCGGTGCCTCCTTCTCCTCAATGATCAGAGCCACATCATCCGCTCCTGCCGTAAAGTCGCCAATCATCTCAAGGAGTTGTGTTGCCATCTCTGTAGCTGCAGGGTCAGATTCTTTAACCCCCCATAGCCGCATAAGACGGTCAGCATCCTTTCGTACAGTTGTCCAGTCGACAGCCGTCTTTGGATTGACAAGGGTTGCCAATTGGAGTAGCCCCTCTTGGAGTATACCCGTCCGCTCTTCAGATGTATTTTTCGAATAAATAGCCGTCATAAAAGGCAAGAGAGATCTGAACCTCTGCAGTGATGTCATCGTACTATCTTGTAATAGTACGATCACAGGGTGATCAAGTTTTGACCTTTACACTAGGCAGCAATGCCCATGCAAAATTCAAGAGTTGTTTCCTTCTCAGTAATCGGCTTCGTACGACGGAGACGCAGCCCTTGTGCTCCTGGACGATTCATGCGATCCATTTCCCATGGGATGAATGAGTTCTTCATGGATGAATCATAGAAATCTATCGGCTTGGTATCCATAACTTGAATAATCGAAATCATAGGAGGAGTCATGACATCAATGCGCATACGCTGCTCCGTGTTAATTGCCCGGAAATCGGATACATCCAAGGGCCCCCCGAACAGGCGAATAATATTACGCGAGGGTGCCAGGCGTATACCAGTTTCAGAAGTGGGTGCATAGAGACGATTTAACAGTGCATAACGTTCCCACTGCACATTACTGTCGAGGCGTTCATTAAATAAGTGAGCGGATGCGCACTCGGGGCTACAAAAATTACCATAGACGCGCCATATGCCTTCTTCAATCGTCATGGGGATCGCACAAGGAGTTCCGCGAAATGAATGACAATCCCAGAAACATGCGATATCTGTGTTATCCGGTAGCTTTTGATCACGATTTGCATCCTGATACCGAATCATAAGTTTCTCGGAATAATGAAGCGGTAAAGAGGCTCTAGATGCAGTAGGAGGAGGGGCGGCTGCCTTTACATCCGGGCCCGGTTCCTTCATTAGGATAACATCATTTGCAAAATTGGAAAAAACATCGGATGGATCGTAAGGCGTTGGAATAGAGCCTTGCGGTTGCTCCTGCCCGACCTTTATGTCACAGAAAAGATCACTGTCAATATCCGATTTATGAATTGGCAAATGTGCAACAAGGGGGCGCTGTTCTGTAACATGCAGAGATCCCTGGATGCCGTCCGGTGTAACTGCAGCCACAACGGGAGGGCGGCGACTTTTCTTTGTGGCAGGGGGCGGGGTTGGTACCGGCGCCTCTTCAATGAAAATGGCAAGAGGCTCTGCCAATTTTGCGACAGATTGTTCTGCAGAACCGCCAAACGCGGATACTACAGATGCAGTGTTGACCTTTTCATCCTCAACTACTTTCTTTGCCTTAGAGGAAGCCTTTGGTTTTGCTTCTGACTTCTTTGGCGGCATTACTTGAATTAAGGGAAGGATGTTTAGACTGTTATCAATCTTTTGAAGAACCGCAATTTTGTGGCAGTAAAGTAGATGGTCAATCAAGAAGAAACATTATTCTTCACAGGGCGAAACTTGCTAGTTCTCTATCTCCTACTTTCCGGCCCCTTACTGGATTCTATTCTTCCTTGCCACGCAAAGCGTATAATAAATAGTTCTGTGGTTCTTCGCCATGCACTTGGATATCTTACATTACTCTTTTTCGTTGTAATTATTGATGAATTTACTGATTCTATTAAATCCGTCATAAAAATCCTGGGTATTTGCGCTGTAATTTACATATGGTTTGTGATATCCTCTAAGATGACGGGTCCTCTATGGTTAGCCTTACTTGCAGTACTTGCCGCAATGTCAGCCATTGAATTATACACATCACGCATTGATAAGCCTAGCGATGAATTAGAGGAATGGACTTCCTTGGCAAATACAGTCCTAATTGTCCTTGCAGCTGGAATTACCCTTGTCGGATTCTTTGCCTATATGGGTGAAAAGAAACTGGAATATGCGGGATCTTTCAGCTATTTTACATTTTTATTAGGGAAGGAGGGCTGCAGCGGCACAGTCTCCTCTATTCCCTTTATGAAATCTTTACGGGCCGCGTTTATCTAAACAAAGGTCGGTGATCTCTGGGCAAGGGGCCATGAGTTTATGGACAGAACGATATCGACCAAAGACATTGGCAGAAGTGACCGGCCAGGATACACTGCGCTCTTTCCTTGCGGGACTGGTGGAACGAGGTCCCCAGAGGGCTCCTCATCTAATTCTCCACGGACCCCCTGGCACAGGCAAAACAACATTGGCACTGGCATTTGCAGCAGACCTCTATAAGGATGTCCCGTTACCTGCAGCAACCATGTATTTGAATGCCAGTGACGAACGAACAATGGAAACAGTGCGCGATCGTATCCGTGAATTTTTGCGCACATATTGGATAGGTGTAAGCAGGAAAATTGTAATATTTGATGAAGTTGAAACAATGACCGAACCGGCACAATTAACGCTAAGAGCTCTAATGGATGCACCGATTGTTCCGGGCACACCCCTTCCACTGTTTCTCTTTCTCTGCAATACACTGAGTCGCATAGTTCCCCTGGTGCGATCCCGCGCCCTTGCACTTTTCTGTGGTCATCTTACAAGTGGACAGATTCATGGTCTCGTTTCCTCTATTCAAGAAAAGGAAGGCATTGCCACCCCACTCCCTACACCGTTGGCTTGTCTATTAAATCGAGGCGACATGCGTTCCTTTTTGCAAAGAGCCCAGCAGGAGGAGAATCCCAACACGTGGCTCCCGTGGTTTCAGCGTCTGCTCAATACTCCCGCCGCAAATGTACATATTGTGTGGGAAGATGGCCTACGTAAAGTTCCTGCGTGGATTCTTATCCGTCATGTGCTAGTGTTTTGTTATTCCTTAAATTTGCCGCTAATGAATTCAGCCGGTTGGCACCTATGGTTAGAGGCGGCTATTCGGGGGCAGCCAACGATTGATACATTAGTTCCAGCATGGAATAACTTCTTTTACGGGGCCCCGAAGGCCTAAACATGACGACCTTATTGTCTGTCATACCAAAGAAGCACCGATGAGTACCTTAGAACCTACCCCCCTTCGCGTTAGCACAATGACTGTTACGGGTCACCTAGGCGCTATTCCAGATCGTACAAAACTCTTTCATGCCGGTGCATTTATCCGATACGGCGACATGAAAGAGGGCATCATTAAGATAGAAGTAGATTCTGAAGCAAAGGGGATCTGTACAGATGATATCCTTCATTCCTCTGCCAAGGAAAAGAAGAAGTTCTTTAATCAATCATCGCTGGTGTTCAGACTCCAGCTGGATGATGCGCCCACTTTTAAGGAGGTAAACATAAAGATCTTTAAGAATGGCGGGTTTCAGATGACAGGCATCTCCTCTGCAGAGATGGCAAAAGCGGCCCTGACACGATTTATAGAACTTAATAAAGGACCTGAACGGGGTATTTGGGCCATGGATCCAAGTATAGCCAAATTCGACGTTTGCATGATGAACAGTGATTATAAAATTAATAAGATCATAAAACGGGATGCGCTGTATCGAATCCTTGTAGAAGAGTACGGACTCTGGTGTTCGTATGAACCAACTATCTATCAGGGTGTGAATACGAAATATTTCTGGAACAAGGCCCGACCTGCTTCTGCACCCCCTGGTATCTGCGTTTGCCCTGAACAATGTGAAGGGGGCGGCGATGGCTATTCTATTGGTAATTGTAAGAAAATTACGATATCTCCCTTTCGAACCAAGAGCATTATTATTACGGGGGCCAAACATCCTGAGCAGTTGATGGATGCCTATCACTTTATGAATGGAGTCTTGGAGAAACATGCAGTTGATGTTCTGCGCGATGATGTGGAGAGTATACTGCCAACCCCTATTCCAAAGAAAAAGACCGCTGTGCCTCCTACTACTACGGAGGGGGTGCTGAAGCAGAAAATGCGATCAAGTCCACGAAATATCATTAAGCGGACTCTGTAGCTAACTCATCCACCCCACTTCCTTGGAATAACTGGAGCCATTTTTTGGCCCTGGGGTGACTATAGGCCAGGCTGGTCCGAACTGGGCCAGATAGGGTTGTATTATAAAAATAGAGGAATAATCGTCGTCGAGGAACCTTCGTAGCAACCTTTGCTTTTGAAACTGTTGTCTGAACAACGGCTAGGAGTAATGAATGGTTCTGATCTGTATCGGAAAAGGCATTTAGCCAGTCTTGATCAAGGGATACCATATGTGTGTGGAGATTAAAGGCAGGGGATCCCTGTACTGCATGAATTACTGTATTGTGGTATCGATCTTTGTATATGGAGCTGTTGCCATCATTGATAGATTGGATGATTTGCATGGCTTTTGGATAAAGCATATAATGGGGGTATGGTTATAATCTAAATAAAACAAACGCTACACTACTAGAATGGGTTTAGCACAAAGTCGGTTTGGTTCTGCAAAGAATGAGTCACATGATGAAGCTGTACCTCTAGATACCGCAAATGCAACTGCAACTGCAACGGCAACGGCAACGGCAATGGCAACAGCAAATGTAACGGCTGTAGTTCCCGATATTCATGCTGCCCCTTCTGCTCCTGCTGCCCCTGCTGCTACACCCGAGGTTGCGTCCGATGTGGCCTCTGCCCCCTCTGAAGCTCCCTCTCCTGATGCACCTACTGCTACTTGCCCAGAGGAGGCGCCTTCGACCCCTAAAAAGGAGTCAGATATAGTGGTACCTGTAACACCTCCTCGGCCTCAGAAGAAAATTCATTTAACGTTACGAATGACTCCTGTAAATTTTACAATTAGTAGAGCATCACGAATAATTGCTGCACCTGGACCACCTTCAGTGATCCTGATGGATGAATCACATGGGATTGCTCCGGTACAGGCAGCACCGTCACAGGCAGTGCCATCACAGGCAGTGCCATCACAGGAAGCAGAGGCACAGGAAGCCCCATCACAGGAAGCACCGTCACAGGCAGTGCCATCACAGGAAGCAGAGGCACAGGAAGCCCCATCACAGGTAGCAGAAGAATCTCTTATAACCGATTCTGAAAACGATGAGGCACCGCGGTTAGAAGAATAAGAAACAACCCGGTGTTTCATTCAGAAATGGCTGCCACAACCCCGACAACAGGAGCCCTGGTCTCAGGAGCTGCGGCCCCTGCTGCAGCCGCGGTGTCAATTGATATCCCGAATGAGAAGGTCCTAACCCATGCCGCTAAGATTGCTCTGGAACGCGATATGCCGATCTTGCTGGACTACTATGCCGCCACAAAGAGTGGCAAGGCCTTTCTTGGTGAAGACTCCGATACAAAGGAGAAGATTCTTGTAAAGAATCCCGACGAATACACGAGCCCGGTCCAGAAGATGTTCAAGGCAAAGGATGACTACATCATCATGACGGAAAACTCTATCTATATTGTCAGCGGCTCCATTAAGAAGAAGACCATTTCAAGCGCAGGTATGTAAAGGTGAACCGTACCACAGGACGGATTGGGCCCCGGCATGACGACACTCACTAAATGGCTCGGATCAACCGCAAAAGCAGTAGATCCGAGATCACTCTCTCCAGTACGAACAGTGGCCCCCACAAGTAAAATCTGGGGTCTCCTGGGTGCCTGGAATGGCACCAGTTATGATGAAATGCAAAAGAATGTTATAAACCCCCTTGTTGAATCCTGGGGTCTTCCTGATCGCATTCTTCTTCCAGCAGAGGGGGATGCTGCCCAGGTGTTGCAACGATGGGCCACCATGAAAGATATCCCGGTGCGGTTCATGGGCTGTGACTGGAAAACATACGGTCGCCGTGCCGCCCTTCTCCGAGATACCGCAATTCAACAAGAGGCTTCCCATTTCGTTCTTCTTCAAGGGCCCCGATCGATGGCCCTGACCAGCCTGGCTGCCCGACTTAAGCGAAAGGGGAAAGCGGTTGGATTGGCAGAACGACCGGGCCATAAAATCGTAGTGTAATATAGAATGGGCAACCAGCAAAGTCGCAAACAGAGAAGCCAGAAGAAGGAGAAGCAGAGTCGCAGACAGCAAAAGAAGCAGAATAGGAGAAGTCAGAGGGGTGGCGGTTCTTGCTCCGCTATGCCGCTCAACCGCGAACTGTTTGCTCAGCGCGGTGGAATGGCTCCTTTTGCCTCTCTTGACAATGGCTATCTCATTGACCAGTCCGCCCGTGTACAGGCTGAAACATACCCCCTGGATCAGGCCCTGAATGAGCTTCCGTCGGTGATCCCGAAGATGCAAGGTGGGCGCAGACGGACACAGAGGAAGCAGAGAAAGCAGAAGCAGCGGCAGCAGAGGGGTGGCATGTATCCCATTGATGCGGATACGATGCTTCTCCCCCGCGGTACTAATGCCGGTTTTAGCTCCCAGTTCTCCAATGAAGCGCAGGTCAACAATCTTTACAACGAGTACTCTGGTCCGCAGGGTCCCCACACACGATAATTGTCTCCGATCTCACTGTCGGAGCCTTCCATTCTGGAAAAGCTCTTTGTAAATCGGCTAGGCGTTCAGCCGGAATCTGGCCACCTTCAATATGGCAGATCAGACGCAGATCACCCAGAGATCCCTTAACAAAATGATCGGGCATACCCCAGCTAATTACCCGTAAAACTTCACCTTCTTTTACAAATCCACCGGTCCAGACGATATGCAACGGCCGACCCGATGGATGACCTTCCAGGTCCCTTTCAAATCCTAGCAGCGCCTCTGCCCACGTGAGAGTTAGACTTCGCTTCAGGGTAGAACCCTCCCGAATCCAGGGTCCAATGTCTGAGGAAGACGCCCGAAGAACAAGAATTACATCGCCCGGCCTTTCAAAATCCGGTGATTCAGAACATTGCCCGGAAAAGACTAAACGTTCTCCCTCCTGCATCCCCGGCTCAATCTTCACTGGCAACACAGATTCTGTTTCCTTTACCTTTTTGCCTGAACAGGCCGTACAGGTATCACGTACTTTCTTCCCTGAAGATCCATTGCAATCCGTGCAAGGCCCCTGCTGAACCATCATCATGGGCCCCATTTGTATATGCGAAACACGGGTCCCAGACCCATTGCAAGATGAGCAGGTCTCAACATGCATTCCTCCATGGCCATCGCAGGTAGGACAGAGAATATCACGCTTGATTCGAAGCTCAAACTGTTTACCATGATACAGATCGGAGAGGGATACACCAATTTCGTGTAACTTGTGCGGTCCTACAGGCGGTCGCCTGGGTCTGCCACCGCCACCTCCTTGTGGCTGTCCAAACATTTGACCGAACATTTCTGAGAGATTTACATTAAACCCACCGCCGCCAAATGGATTGAAACCGGGTCCCTGAGGTCCTTCCGCAACAGATCCAGTTGCATCATACATGGCTTTTCGTTCGGGATTAGATAATATACTATTTGCAGTTTCTACTTTCTGAAAGGCCTCCTTATCACCACCCGGCCGATCAGGATGGTTCTTCAGGGCTTCCTTTCTATAAGCCTTCTTAATATCATCGGGTGATGCATTTCGTGGGACGCCCAGCCGGGCATATGGATCATCCATCTGTACTTCTTTCTCGTAGTCATTTATTTAGACTCCTACATAGTTAGAAAACTGCAGTCTTCTAACTATAAAGTATTTTGGCTTATTTAGGCCCGGGATCTCCTGCTCTTACGGCTCTTGGACCTTGTCTTACGGTTCTTGGACTTGCGGCTCTGGTGTCTGCGACCACCATACGTACGACTAGGACCGCCGCCATTCCCTTCAAGACCGGAAGGGACACCGTCGTGCTTCTCTGCTCCATACAAGGCATCGAAAGAACTACTGGAAGGGCCACCAGAAGGACCACCAGCTCCACTTGCAGGAGCAGCAGCCGCGGCTGCGGCAGGAGCAGCAGCATTACCAAAATCAATCGGCGGCAGCGTGATAGGAGGTAAATTATAATTTCTGGAAGAATATAATGGCTTTGCCATACGCACTTCACGATTTGCCATTTCTTGAACATTTCTCAGCCTCTTAAACTCCAATAATCTAGCAAGTGCAACGCTCTGAACTTTTGCCGCCTTTTTTTTATCCCCAGCCTCCATAAATTGTAAAAATTGGTCGACATCTTCGCGTCGGCCTCTTATTAAAGCATCTTCATTGTGATACTGCTTTACATCATTATAAGGAATTCCCTTCAGTGATTGTGTTAAGCTAAAAAATTCTGAATCACCGTAGGGAGGCATACCGGATGGTATTGCGTATGCCGGGCGCATTTCCCGCGTACCGCGCATAATGACAGTGTCATCATTTGCGAACATCTTATACTTATTCCGGAGAATAAAATCAACATCCAGGGCTGCAGTATCAAACCATAACGATCAATCTCTCATTATGGGGCCCGGGACTAATCAGAAATCAAAAAAATCCGAAATCCCTTGTAGGGATAGACATCATGTCTGATATAGATCATTATTTAGACGCATTTACCCAAGAGCTAGTTGAACATTTGCCGAAGGAGGAGCCCGGGTTATCTTCTAGACTTAATCTCTTACAAGAATATATCATTCGTGATAAACGTACAATAACGATCTATATTAGCCACAGTGATCCCGAGACGGCTACTGCGGTGACTCGTGTAACTTACACAATGCCTGTTCCCGAACTAACCTCTCCTCTCTTTGAAGTAGAACGTGCGGTGATACCGCCGGTAGGCCCCCATTTTCGGCACTTTAATGATTTGGGAGGTCGTACCGCAGAAGAATTTGTTGAAATGAATTCTGCAACCATAGCTGGAGCTGCTAATTGGTTTTCAGAAGAATCACGACTAAAAGCACGATTACATGAAGATATTGAAGAGCCTATTAAAATTACCATACGGAATATTCTTTCTTATTGGAGATATATGATATCAATGGTATATAATGCAATTCATGCAGCACGGATTCGAATACCGCGATCCTCATCTGGAAGGATACGGCCGCGTACAGCTTCGAAGCGGTCATCTACACGTTCAACTGTTGCATCAAATGCAAAGTCTCAGCGGTCCACCTCTCGTTCGAGAATAGGATCTAGCGGCAGAAGATCATCGCCTCGTCCTAATTCACTGAGTAATCATCAATCAGATCCGAAACCTGTGGCCGACTAAAGTCTCCGGCAAAGTTGCTTATATAAACTATTCATCCTAGGGATCTATAGAATGAACCTCTTTAAGGGGCTGCTTTTAGTGGGGCTATTTTTCAGTGGTATGGTGTCATCCGTATCAGTGACGCCCACGTCGAGTATTACGGCAACAAGAACAAGAACACCGACACGCACTCCTTCTTGGACAATGACACCGACGGTAACACCCACACCAACCCGTACAAAAACAAGAACACCCTCTTGGACAATGACGGCTACTGTCACACCAACAAAAACCAGAACACCGTCAAGGACACCTTCTAGAACAGCTACTCCAACGCAAACCCCTACTGCTACCAAAACACCTTCTAGAACACCTTCTAGAACAGGAACTCCCACAGGAACCCCAACAGCAACACGTACAAAAACGAGAACGCCCACTACTACTGGTACTCGGACTGGAACAAATACCCAGACACCTACGAGAACACCAACTGCGACACGGACTCCTTCTGTGACAGGGACAAGAACTGGTACGAATACTCAGACGCCAACTGCAACTAGGACTCGAAGCGCATCTTCTACTCAAACTGGAACAGGTACCGGCACAGGGTCTCGGACACCTAGTAGAACAGGAACTCGAACTGGTACTGGAACACAAACACCTACAGCAACTCAAACGCCATCTAGAACTAGATCAAGAACAGGCACACCTACCCAGACTCCTACCAGTACGGTAACTAGCACAAGGACACCAACTCGGACCAGGACTAGAACGGACACTCCAACAACAACTCCTACTAGCACTAGAACACCCAGTCGAACCAACACTAGAACAGGTACTTCAACTCAGAGTCCTACTGCAACAAGAACCCCCACGAGGACACCATCCAGATCAGGAACTAGAACTGGTACCCCAACGCAGACGCCAACTAGAACTCGTACTCCATCTATTACAGGTACAAGGACTGCAACACGGACTGGTACCCCCACTCAAACACCTACTGGGACAAGAACTCCAAGTAGAACTGGTACGCGAACTGGTAGTCCGACGCAGACTCCATCGGGCACGGCTACACGATCAGGTACCCCTACTCAGACTCCTACAAAAACACGAACATCAAGTCAGACTACCACAAGGACTAAGACACCAACACAGACACCAACCGGGACACGAACCTCTACAAGGACGCCATCTAGATCAGGAACAAGAACTGGAACCCCGACACAGACTCCAACTAGAACGCGCACTCCCTCTGTAACCAGTACAAGGACTGGAACGCCCACACGGACTCCGAGTCAGACTCCAACAAGAACTGGGACCCCAACACAGACTCCTACTGGGACTCGTACTCCCTCGAGATCAGGAACGCGAACTGCTACAAGGACAGGTACACCTACTCAGACACCAACGGGCACACGCACCCCCAGTCCAACTGGGACTCGAACAGGGACACCCACGCAAACTCCAACTGCAACAAGGACCCCCACGAGAACACCATCTACATCAGGGACTAGGACCGGTACACCGACCCAGACACCAACGACAACACGGACACCAAGTCCAACTGGGACTCGAACAGGGACACCCACGCAAACTCCAACTGGCACTGCAACGGGTACAAGAACTCCCACTAAGACTAGCACAAGAACTCAAACTCCTACTCAAACACCTACTGGAACACGAACACCGACTCGGACCCCTACGCAGACATCTACACGGACTCGTACTCCATCCAATACTGGCACACGAACAGGGACACCCACACAGACACCGACCCAGACACCTACTGGAACACGGACCCCTTCCCAGACTAGCACACGAACAAGTACTCCAACGCAGACTCCCACGGGCACACGCACACCCTCCGGTACTGGCACACGAACAGGTACACCTACGCAGACTCCTACCGCAACGAGGACCTCAACACGGACTCCTTCGCAAACTGGAACAAGAACTGCTACACCGACTCAAACCCCGACTGGAACCAAGACCCCTAGTCGGACTTCTACAAGGACAGGAACTCCAACTCAGACTCCAACCCAGACATCTACATCAACAAGAACTCCTTCTCAAACCAGCACACGGACTCAGACTCCATCAAAGACTCCTACTGGGACTGCAACTTCAACAAAAACGCCCTCACGAACGACTACAAGAACCGGTACGCCCACACAGACTCCTACAGGTACTCGCACTCCATCCAATACTGGCACACGTACAGGAACTCCGACGGGGACAGGGTCGCAGACTCCCACAGGAACACGTACTCCATCAAACACTGGGACAAGGACGCAGACACCCTCACAGACCCCTACGAGTACACGCACACCCTCCGGTACTGGTACACGAACAGCTACGCGTTCAGGGACTCCTACTCAAACTCCTACAGGAACTAGAACACCATCAACTACTGGAACAAGAACTGGTACAGGAACAGGAACAGGGTCGCAGACTCCCACAGGAACACGTACTCCATCCAATACGGGCACCCGAACCAGAACAGGGTCGCAGACTCCAACAGGAACACGTACGCCGTCGATGACGGGGACAAGGACGCAGACACCATCCCAGACACCCAGCCAGACTCCTACAGGAACCCGCACTCCCACCCAAACCAGCACAAGGACTCAGACACCCTCACAGACTTCAACTGGCACCGCAACGGGAACTAGAACTTCCACACAGACTCCTACTGGAACGCGGACTCCATCAATGACGGGGACCCGCACAGGTACACCCACACAGACAGGGTCGCAGACTCCTACAGGGACGCGGACTCCAAGCAATACAGGAACTAGAACTGTTACACCCACACAGACAGGGTCGCAGACTCCTACTGCATCTAGAACACCATCAAGAACCGGGACTGGCACTCAAACTCCGACGCAGACTTCTACTGGAAGTCGGACTCCATCAGTCACTGGGACAAGAACCGGGACTGGCACTCAAACTCCGACGCAGACTTCTACTGGAACACGCACTTCTTCCCAGACAGGAACTAGAACCGCTACACCCACTCAAACTCCTACTGCAACCAGAACTCCTTCTCAAACTGGCACGGGGACAGGTACCGCAACTAGAACGCCTTCAATAACAGGGACTGGGACGGGCACTGGGACTCAGACTCCGACTCAGACACCAACCGCTACTCGAACCCCTTCAAACTCTGGTACACGGACGGGTACGCCTAGCCAAACTCCAACGCAGACAGGAACAGGCACACGAACATCATCAATCACAGGAACTGGAACGCAGACTCCAACGCAGACTTCTACACAGACCCCAACGGCTACTCGAACACCGTCAACTACGGGGACGCAGACAACGACCGGCAGTCCAAGTGGTATCACATCGCAAAGCCCAACTGTAACTGCATCGCAGAGTGCATCGCAGAGTCAAACCCAAAGTCCTTCTAATACTGCATCTCAGACAAGAACGCAAACGGCTTCTAATACTCTAACCCAGACTCCTTCCAATACCGCCTCCAATACTCTAACGCAGACTCCTTCTAATACTGCTTCTAATACTCTAACGCAGACTCCTTCCAATACCGCCTCCAATACACTAACGCAGACTCCTTCTAATACTGCTTCTAATACTCTAACGCAGACTCCATCAAATACTGCCTCTCAGACAAGAACGCAAACGCCTTCCAATACTGCCTCCAATACTCTAACGCAAACGCCTTCCAATACTGCATCAAATACTCTGACCCAGACACCGTCGAATACTGCATCAAATACTCTGACCCAGACCCCGTCGAATACTGCCTCCAATACTCTTACTCAAACGCCTTCCAATACTGCATCAAATACTCTAACGCAGACTCCATCAAATACTGCCTCCAATACTCTTACTCAAACGCCTTCCAATACGCAGACCCAGACTCCTTCGAATACCGCTACCGTTACAAAAACTGCAACTAGAACACGAACCGCTAGTCTTACCGGCACGAAGTCTCCCACTGTAACATCCAGTGTAACAGCCTCCAATACTGCCACTCCTTCTAATACGCCCTCCCGCACGATCACAGCAACCTACACAATGACCGGCACCACGAGTATGACGGGAACGCCTTCGAATACACTGACCAATACGGCTTCGCAAACGCCTTCCTGGACCAAGACAGTCACACAAACGGCGTCTCCCACAATTACGGCATCTAACACTAAAACTCCATCCAACACTCCCTCCCAAACGATCAGCCCTTCCCTGACAGGAACGCAGACAGTGACAACCACGAGGACATCCACTGTGACAGCCTCCAATACACTTACAATGACTCCCTCTACCTCTGTATCTCAGACTGGAACCGTATCGCAGACTGCAACGAACACTGGCACTGGAACATTGACGTCGACTAATACGGGATCTCAGACACAAACTCCCTCTCAGACACAAACCCCCACGGTCACCCGCAGTGGAAGCCAGACGGGTGTTGGGACCGGCACTGGCACACGGACCGGGACTCCGTCCCATTCGGGTACCCAGACTGGATCAGGATCCACTACAGGCACGGGCACGGGTACAGGGACAGGAACCCCTTCCAACTCCGGCACCCTGAGTCAAACACCGTCTGGCACTGTTACCCAGTCCGGTACCCTCAGCGGTACTTTGACAGCATCGCAGACACCTTCACGGACTGCAACAAGGTCGCCGTCAATGTCAGGCCCCAGTACAGGATCACAGACTTCAACGGGAACTGCAACACAGACCCAGTCCAATACAATTACACAAACATCTTCCGTCACAACAACACCCTCTTGGACTTCCGGCCTAACTCCTAGTCAGACTGCTTCTCGAACCGCTACGCAGAGTTCGACACAGACAGGCACAGGAACATTGACGGCAGCTGTTACGAAGACCACAAGCGCTACTGGAACCCAGTCACCAACCCCCTCCATCTCTTTCAGTACAACGCTGACGCCGACGGTGACTGCATCGGCATCGCTCACAGCCTCCAGCACCAAGACTACAACGAGCACAGGCACCCCAAGTCGCACTGCATCATTAACCATGACTCAATCTGCGGGAAGCACTGGAACCGAAACCCCTAGCCAAACACCGTCTCCGCCACCCTCCGGAACAACTGCAGAGACCGGCACAGCCTCAACAACACCAAGTCAGACCTCCTCCATGACCGTAACCCAAACAACGACAGGGACTGGAACTGCCACGCAAACACGTACCCCGACACTTACTCAAACTCCTTCTCAGACTATTACGCAAACTGCTACGCCCTCAACAACAGGATCTTCAGCCATCACACAGGCGCAGACTGGTACACAGACAATGACATCATCACAGACTGGTACAGAAAGTAGAAGCGGAACAGCAGCTACAACACCCACCGGTACAGGAACAGCCTCCACCTCTGCATCTCTTTCAAGAACTCAGACCTCCAGTCGCTCGGTAACGATCACGGGATCCCAAACCGGAACCTCTACTCCAACTCTAACGCAGACTGGATCAGGAACACCAACACCCAGTAATACAATCACCCAGACTGGATCCGGCACACGATCGCAGACAGCAAGTAACACGGCCTCGAAGTCGTCCACTACTTCTAATACAAAGTCTTCCTCCCTTACAGCCTCCCCCTCCCTTACAGCGGCCGTTACCGCCACACCAAGTGTTACGCCATCCTCCTCTGTCACAATTACACAGACGAGGACTCGGACCCTAACCAGAACAACAACTAGGACCGCTGCAGTAACGAATACTCCTTCAAATACAATCACCATGACACATACTCCGTCCATCACAGGTACCGGATCTGCTGCCATAACTCTGACGCCCACTACGACCACAACTCCAACAGGCACAGGGTCACGGACCACAACGCCGACAGCAGCGCAGACACAGACTACCACCGCCACCCCCACAGCCTCCCAAACAGCATCTCAGACTAGGACCGAATCCGCTGCACCGACGCCTAGTATAGCAAGTCGCACGGGTACAGTGACTGCTACGCCATCGCGAAGCATAAGCTTGTCGACCACCGCAACATCATCGTTAACCGCAAGTCCTACCGTAACAGCCTCCAAGTCTCCTAGTGTAACTGCATCAGCAAGTACGACCGTGACAGGAGGGATCACAAAAACTACTACAGGAACGCAGACAACAACCTTGTCACCGACTGCAGCGGTCACTGCTGTGATCACGACCACGCCGACTCAGACCACCTCCTCCACGTGGACTCCTTCCTTCACGACCACGCCCAGCAGAACAGTCTCAGGCACGGCTGCTTTTACGTCCTCTACCACTGCATCTCAAACTCAAACCGGTACAGCCTCCTCCGCCGTCACCTCAACGCCCACTGTGACTCTGACGAGGACTGGCACCCCTTCCTCTACCAGCACCGCGTCAACCACTCAGACCCCATCGGCTGCTCCTACAAGGTCAAGCTCAGGAACGCAAACTGGAACTGTAACACAAACGGGTACCTCTGGACTCACGGCTACTCCGACAATCTCCTTTTCGAATACGGCCACAGGAACAATGACGCAGGCCGCTACCGCTGTCGCCACCGGATCCCAGACGCTGACACAAACGCCCAGTGCCACCGCCTCCTTAACAAAAACCTCTACGAACTCGGCGGCTGCGACGCTGACCCCAAGCAGAACGGCGACCCTCACCAAGACTCCCAGCAAATCGGCCACAGGATCCTCCTCTCAGACAGCAACCTGGTCGTCCACAGGATCGAGTTCTGCAACCTCCAGTGAATCCGGAACTCCTTCCATCACAGGGACTGCGGCCTCGACCACATCAGGAACCATCACACAGACAACATCGGGAACACTGACAAGGACAGGATCTGCCGCAGCAACAACGAGTTCTACTGCATCGGCCGCCCCCTCTAATCCCTCGACTGGCAGTATCACAGCCTCTAGTACAGGTGCCTCAACTGTAACTTCCTCTGGATCTGGTACAAAGACTGCAACACCCTCAAATACGCCCAGCAGCTCCACTACAGCCAAGTCTACAGGATCCTCAACGCAAACTGCATCCCTAACAGCCTCTACCACCGGATCGATCACAGCTCCTCTCACTGTATCATCCTCTCAGACACAAACGCCCTCTCTTACAAGCACTCCCTCTTTCCCTACACAAACGGGAACAGGAACCTCTACCAGGAGCCAGAGCAGCAGTGACACAGCGACCCAAACAGCCACAGGTACCCCAACTGTCACAGCATCAGGATCCGATACCTCTACCATGTCAGGAACACTAACAGGAACTGGAACACGATCAGGAACGAAAACGAGAACTAGGACCTCGACAAGCTCAAGGACCCTGACAATGACTGCAACATCGACATCCAGTAATACCGAATCATTCACCTCATCGATTACAAATCTACCTACAATCACAGCATCTCGTACGGCAACGGCACTGGAAACAGGTACACGCACAACGACTCAAACGGCCTCTGTGACTCCGACAGGCTCTGGAACACAGACCTTATCAGGAACGGCCTCTATCTCTTCCACGGCTACCGGCCCCCTATCCGGAACTCCTACACGAACGGCTTCTGCATCGCGTACATCCTCTGTTACTGCCACCACCACAGTGTCCCAGACTGCTTCTCAGCCCAATACCCAGAGTACCACAGTCAGCGGCACGGCAACCGTTACTGCATCCCGCACCACCACGGGCACCCGGTCGCCAACGCCCCTGTGGATTTCGCCGAGTCAGACAGCCTCCAGTTCAATCACCTCAACCGCAACGACCAGTTCTACGATCACCTCCTCAGAGACTCCCTCCACAACAAGTACGTCCACGAATACGCAGACCACGACTGGCTCTGGATCCATCACAGGCACCTCTTCTATTACTGGAACACTCACGGGCACTGGGACCGGGACACAGACGCCGACCGTTACCAGCACAGGCACCCGATCCGGATCCAGAACACAGACGGCTGCTGCCACGCCGTCCAGAACTGCCACGCTATCGGCCACAGCCTCCTCTACGGCCGCCGCTACGGTAACCTCCTCCGCAACGGCCACCCCAACTCTTACGATGACCATGACAGGTACGGCCTCCATGCCTTCGACGCCATCACAAACCAGGTCCTCGACTATCACCAGTTCCCTGACAGCAGCTGTTACCCGAACTGCATCACCGACCATCACATCCAGTCAATCCGGTACGGCGACTCAGACAGCCTCATCGATGCCGACAGTGACTCAAACCAGCTCGGGCTCCCAAACAGCTGCATCCACCCATACAGCCTTCCCAACTTTTACGCCGACCTCCACTCTTACACTTACAGCTAGTCCGAGTACGACGGCTACCACATCGTCCACTACAACACCGACGGCCTCTTTGTCTGCAGAAACTACGCCGACCGGGACTGCAACACAGACAGCCTCCAATACAGCCACGGTAACCTCGAGTGCAACCATGTCTACCACAAATTCAGGTCAGCCAACTCCCTCCACGAGTGTCACAGCATCGCCGACCTTTACGCCAACCAAATCTACCAGTGCCTCTATCTCAAGAGGAGCCAGTGTGACAGGAACCCGCAGCCCCTCCACATCAGGGACCGCCTCCACCCGGCCAACTCGTACTACAACTGGAACGGCAGTCCCGACTATCTAAACATGGATCACCCCTAAGAATCTAATGGATGCGGTGCTTGGTCAAGATCACGCAGTATCCTTTTTACGATCTCGATTAAAGGATCCACCCCATCTGATCATCTGGGGTCCCACTGGTGTCGGAAAAACCATGATGGCCAATGCCTGGATTACCGAGCAGCTGGTGGCCCAGGGAGTGACAGATCCATCTCATCAGGCCACGATGACTCTCCGTCTATCCTCTGCAGATGACCGTGGTATCGCAGCCATCCGTCAACGACTGACGGATTTTGTACGCAGAGTTCGCCCCGTGTCTGGGGCCGTTGCCTGGGTTTTGCTAGATGATGCCGATAACCTTCCTGTTGTCACACAACAGGCCTTGCGCCGAATCTTGGAACTTCATGCACATCAGGCCCGATTTTGTTTTGTGGCCCAGAGCCCCGAGCACTTTATTGAACCGATCCAGAGTCGTTGTGTTATGGTTCAGTGTTACCCAGTTATTCTGCAAATGTATACAGCAACCCTCCTTGATCGTCACGCACCTGATTCAATTGTGGACCCCGATGCACAGCATCTGATGGCATCCCTGTGCCTCGGCAATGTGCGCCAATTTACATTGATCTGTCAGGCACTTCCTTCAGGCGCCGTAAGTCAAGAGTACGTACAGCTTCTCGTGAATGCTCCACCCGTTCCTCTCCTGCTTCGTCTTCAAGGAGCAGTGGCTGCCAAGGATCTGGGTACTGTAACCGAATGTGTATTGGCACTTTGGTCCAAGGGCTACAGTTTTGAGGACTGTGTTTCCATGCTTGAAATGGTAGTGCGGATTTATAATGGGATTCTCAATGCAGATCTACAGTATGTGTTACAGTGTTGTGCAGAGGCTCATATTTACCAGATTCTGAATCGCATGACGACACTGGATCTAATAGCGGTTCTTTCGGGACGAGCCTCTTCCTCCTGTCTGGCAGAGGATGTGGTATTATAGCTATGACACGCATAAAACTTTATAAAAGGTGACTATGGTAGGATAGTTGATACTATTGTCCTTACGATGGAAATCTTAATGAAAGGTTTTCACGAATTTGTCCAGAAAGAAATTAAGCGCATAAAGGCCCTCCTTTCTACATATAAGGCTGACAAGAATACCCGTCTTGCAAAAGATCTTTTAGTGAAATATCCATTTCTGAGATCCAAGCTCTGCCTTCCCTCCTTGGATGAAATCCTGACATGGAAAGATACAAGAGACCGGTTTCACTATGATAAGGATATTGTACCGCTTCTTACACAGTTCATTTCCAAAATAACCGGTCTCTTCAAGCATGGACAGACAGAAAAGACTGGTCTATGCAATATGAGGATTCTAGCCAACATCAAAAATGGGTTTCTTACGATTGCAATTGCCAAGAATACACTTGATGCAAAGCAGCAGTGGGAGGAACGTCTTATTAAATCATTGAAAGAGATGCTACCAGGCATCGCTTTAAAGGATATTATCCTTGTCATCTCTTCTAAGAAGAATGATCTGCAAGGCAACGCCACACATTGCAAATCAGTGAATGATGCCTTTGCTCACTTTGTCAGCGGAAACTTTAAGATTATCTTTGTCTGTTCAAATACTACGCGTATTAATGATATCTTACAATTCTTAACTCTCTATGACGGTCTTTCTATAGAGAAGCGCGTACCGATAGATGTTCAGCAGGATGAGGCTCATAATGTGGAGGAAGGCGTTCCTTCTAGACGAGAAGCAATCGAACATATCGTGATGAGCCCCTATGTAGAATCATATGTTCCTGTTACGGCCTCCTATGATACCCTGATCAAAGAATCCTCTATTCTATGGAAGAAAGCAAACCTTGATGGAAACTGTATTGACTATACCAAGAATAGCGATACGGTATCTACCTCTGCGGATTATTCTTCTATATCTGATGCGTACCAGCTGACCTTTGAAGCCATGGCAACCACCCCTCTTTATGTGGATCATGGTATTACAGAGTTTGATGAGGCAACTTTTCAAGAAGGCGATTCTAAGGATTACACCAGCTGGTCCATGAAAGACATGAAGGCTGATCAAGAACGCCGCCGCAAATTAGAGTTCTGTAGATTTATGGAACAGGAACTTCTGGCATGTAATCTTGGAATGAATATTCTCGATAATAATCAACTAGTAACCTATAAAGATAATTCCGCCACTATTGAGACGCCAATCATCCTTGCAGGTGTGACAAATCTACACATCATTACAACCCCCAATCGTAATGTACTTACTATCCATCTTATGAAACATGCAGTCAAGCAACCCTATAATCCTATATGTATTGGCCTATACAAGAGTGGCATTCATATATTGTACAAGAATCATCTAGGACAAATAATACGTAAGAAGCATAGCGATTTGCTGGAAGAGTGCAGCAGTGAAGAGCTAAATAGCAAGATCCTTGAGATTCTAGAGCATATCAAGGCAACAGGTGATTCCACTGCGCGGCCTATCCTGATTATGGGCAACTATAAACCGACTGGCGAGTCTATTACATTTGTGCATTTTAAATACGGGACAATTCGCTCCCAAACTCTGCTACCCATCGCCGGTCTTACAAAAGAAAAAAGCTATCAGGGATTCCTGCGCTGTTGCTACAAGGATACTAAATTTCGTGAGCATGATCCAGGATTTGTTCATCCGCCAAAATGGATAATCGGGCTTCAATCGAGTATCAGCGATGCTGTGCTATATGAACAACAAAATGATGAACGAATCTACACACTCAAGGAAACATCTACTGGTACTGCACTTGCTCCGGTTGTTGCAGCTAGTTACTCTGCACCGACAGATTCTACATGTGCAATTCCTATAAAGCTTTCCATTAAGGATATGGAGGATTCGAAGGTAATTGACATCCGTAAAATCTTTGCCAAAGATCGACGTACAGAAGCCGATAAAAGGTGCATCCTAAATTTGCTCAAACAAATGATTGACGATGAACTCATTGATTACCAAGATCCAACTGGTAATTTCAATTTCAGTACTTATACACTGAAAGATGTCCGAACATGGAAACAGCATACTACGGAAGAAAATGAGGCGCGGTTGAAGGAAAGAGGTTCACGCTTTGAAGCTGATTATCGCTTTCGAGAATATGATTCTAAGCACCGGATTAAGATGCCCTATATCAACAACAAGAGTAATATAGGAGTTTATGAGTGTGAGTTGCTTGTGGCATATGACAAGTACGAACATGAAGGCTTTACGAACCACAGATCGCAATGGTGGTTGTCTTACAGAACCGAATAACGGGCTACTGAAGTTGATAGTTATGAACTGCACTCGGTACTTATATTCTGAATTAAATACAATGTATTTTTGTTTAGCAGAGGATGTTGCCTTTTAATTTTCAATCATAATAGTATGGAGTCTTCATCTTCCAACTATAAGGATGATAGGCTAACGAAGGAAGCTCGTGGGCGCCTGATGTGGCAGTTAAATCAAATGACGTGCCCAACTCGACCGGCTAACAGTCATATACCCTTTATAAAGGCTCAGCTGAAACTCTTATACGATGTTGCTAGAAAGACAGTTAATTTCTATGATGGAAAAGTGCCAGAGGCTGCGACGGCCCTCTATAAAACCCATTTGAAGAATATTTTTCGTGATAAAATTGTATCGTTTACATCGCTGAACATCAAAAGTGCCCAATGCGCCATCCTGTTTACAAAAATATTTACGGATACAGCATCCCCGGAAACCACACATCGACTACTTGAAAGCGGCATAGATGATAAACTATATGAATTTTATTATAAAAAGGACTGGGATACCTACGCTGTCTTTCTTAGATTAACGGAAGATCACATGGAATTACCCAACACAGTCTTTACGGATGAAGACGGTCATTGCATTCCTAATTGTAAAAATAAGGCGATTATTGTATTGTTAGGCGAAATGACACTGTTTGAGCTACTATGGTCACTCTCAAACGATTTGTATTTTGTTGGTCTTCCTGCGCAAATACAATTTGCCGATGGAAATCTTCATACACCAACAACATTCCTGGAACATGACTTGGGCCATATGACTTCACGACTTGATACCATCCCAGAAGCTATACGGGATGAAGAGAATAGGAATGTTAAAAAATGCTTATTATATATTAATGATAAATCCAAAGAAATACAAGATGCTGTATTATTGTTCCTTTTTTTATTTATGCATTTAGAAGTTCAATTCGATGATACCGTGCTGCGCGTTCCCCATACGGCAACCTCCGGCCTATTTAGACTTGATGATCATCCTCATAGTCAGTTTTATAAAGGAGAAATTATTCGACGATTAAAATCGCGAAGTGATTTAGGCGGCTTTCTCCCTGAAGGCCATGCGGTCGCAATCACGGATGCGGCACTGGAAGCCTGGTTGAGAGGACAATGGGCTATATTTGTTGAGCACTGGAATGCATCTTTACTGAAGGAAGCTAGAGAAATAGAAAATGTAGGGCCGAGTTCGAATACTCGGGCTCGATATTTGGCGAAAACAGTGCGGAATGCGCATAAATGGAATAGTAGTAGGCGACGTTCATCTCAGCATTCTGGTGGTTACAGACGTAAAACGATACGGCAAAAGAAATAAACGAAACTAAATTCTAATGAGATGTATATACAATGTATACGCATCCTTTTAGATAGGTCGATGAGCTGCCCTTCCCGCATTCCTAAGAACGCTCCTGACAATCTTTACCCTGGGCGTCTTTGGCACCCAAACTGCTGACCTGGATAGGAGTCCATGTGAACTGTCCTAAAGTGAATCCCTAATCACTAAGTAGGGGGATGCAAACCGCGCATCCATTAAATAGCGGTTCACATGCACAGTTCGTTGTGCTACCAAGTCTTTCGCGGATTACCGAACTCTTTACAGCAGCCACCGATGTTCAAATGGAAGAGGGTGCTACCTGGACTAAATGGAATCATTTGCCGGAGGAAGGGTATTCGTGGTTACTTGAATACATTCGCCCGTGTCATCAACAGATTTTGAAGGAGACACTTGAGAATGTACAGACAACCCCCGCTGCACTCTTCAGACAGTTATTGAGACCCTTTCATTTTACGATCAAAGTACATAAGAAAGGCTGGATTTTAGCGGCCATTCATACACCTGCCGCGGCCACTACTGTTGCAGATAAGCCGGGTGTTACGATCGTCTGGTCTTAGTTTTCTGCAGCTTCCGCACCCCCTTTTGTTTTCTTGTAATGCGCCGACCGCCAACGTTTGCCCCTGCTCCTGCCCCTGCTCCTGCTGCTACGCTTACAGATCCTGTATAGAATGCAATCGCATCATCTATACTTATTCTTGACTCATAATCAGGATTCACTAGTAGTTTAATTAGCTGTAATAAATGCACGGTTTCTACATCACGCTTCCCTCTTTTCTTTGCAATAAGTCGATCTAATTCTGCTTCATAAAGTTCCGAATATTCTGCTACCATGAAATGTGTTAATGCAGTGACCCCAAGTTTTACTAATTCTGGGTCTGGGTATTTAGTCCGAAATAAATGTTTTATCCAGTCCTTTCTAAATACTAAGTAGAATAGGGTAGCCCCTACAGCATACACATCTACACATCGTGCATCTTTTTTTAGGGCTGTGGTCATTCCTTCAACTAGTTCCTTTGGAATTTCTCTATCTGGAAAGGCTGCATTTAAAGAAGGTAGAGCCATAAAACTTTCTGGGCCTAAATACGGGTAGGTACTAACCTTGGCAAACTGACATGTATCCTGAAGGCAACTTCTTTCAAAATCAATTAAACGTACATTATATGAATCTATCTCAATCATTATATTCTCTGGTTTGATGTCTCTATGAATAATGTGGGCATCATGTAATTTTTTTACAGAAGCTAATATATGCTGAACAATAGCAGGGCTCCACTCCCCCCCATCTTTAATATATTTCTGCAAATTATCTCCTTCTATGTATTCATATAAAAAGTACAGTCGGCCCGGATTTACAGGTGTTTGAACTGTAAAGAAATCTTTTCCGTCTAATAGCTCCTTCTTGGAGGCATCTGCTGCGATACCCATAAAACATACTATATTGGAGGCTCGGTCACATGAGCCGTAACTTTCTCGAAGAGTTCGTTCAAGCTGAATGGATTGTAAAATTTCAGGCATATCTCCCACTTCAACGTCGTGCTCTTTCACAATAATGGGCCCACTTTCGCCAGATTCATCTACAAATGTTGCAATACTTGTTCTAAAACGGTCTCCCCGAGATAATACTTTAGTTTCATCTATAATAATGTTATGAGCAGTACCATCAGGGCTTGTAAGAGTAATTAAGTCTGGTGAACCTTCTAATACGGCAGCAGCCGCTGCCGCAGGGCCAACGACAGTAGCAGCAGCCGCTGCCGCAGCACCGCCACCATGGTTTGCTGATGCAGGGCCTCCAGCACCACCCATTACTTTACCAGGAGCAGCCGCAGCCACAACAGCAGCAACAGCAGCAGCAGCAGAACCCGGTGGGTAGAGCGAATTGAATGTATCCAATGCCTCCTGCGCTGTCGGCCGCAGTTCAGGAAGAGGTTGAATCATCCTAAGAATAAGGCCAAACACCTCTTTTTTAAGATCAGTAAACAAATCTGCACGAGATTCCTGAATTTTTTTACTATAATATGTAAATTTAACAATATAATCCCTAGATTTATCCTTTGTATACGGATCCGTAGCCGGATCAAATATTGTTTTAATATAATCGCTGCCAGTCACAATTGCATACATCGTCATACCGGCCGCAAAGATATCAATCGCCCCCGCATGTTCTGTCTCTACCCTTTCTGTTATTACCTCTGGTCCCATAAAATTATCTGTACCAACACGGGTACGTAATCTACACTCTGCAATTCTACATCCAAATCCATAATCAATTATTTTTAAAAGATCCGTTGCAGGATTATAGATTAAATTATGGGTTTTAATATCTCTATTAACAATGCCAATTCTAGCATGATTGACCAAGATTTGCAATAGTTGTCGAATAATTGATATTTTACGATCAACTGTCAATGATCCCGCCTTAACAAAATTATGTAATTCTTCTCCCTCTAAAAATTCATATAATAGCAGTACAGGTGCCCCTGTATAGGCAAACTCATCCAAATTTGATGTTATAATAGTCCGCAAAATAGCTGGAGGCGCGACTACTCCTTTGAAACACGTAAATGCGCCGATTACTTCGTGATTACAGGCACCTAATTTTTTCACTAAATCAATCTCAACTTGAATCTGTTGTCTAAGCTCCCCCCATTCAACTACCCTGTAGGCTTTTGCTAAAAGAGGCAACCCATCTAAAGTAGCCCTATAAGTAGTACCTTGGCCACCGGAAGAAACTTCTTTTGTGGTAGTTAGTATATGATCTTTCTTATCCATACTCTGTATTGTCCACGTTGGCATTCTACTGATTATTGATAAATAAACTGCCAACTATTTTCTAGTGTCGTCGCGACTGTTTTTTGCGAAGCGATTGTTTTGGCTTCCGTGTTTGTTTCTTCTTGCCACCTCCTTGTCCAGGAAAAAAGGCAGCAACATATCGTTGGTATAGCGCAGGGTCTGAAGCCCGAAGAGCTCCTAATTCACATGGATGAATACGGCCGCCACATCCATCCCGTCGGCTGCAAAAGCAATCGGAATTATAGTATTCTGCATTTGCTTGATCACGCAGATGTGCAGTAATATGCGCAGAAACATGTTCATTACAGACTAGTTGTGCATCCGTATGTGTGTAATCTACGCCTGCCTGATTATTATGTCTAAAGCGATATAATACTCGTGCTTCCTCCTCACCTTCTAATTCACACATGAAGCATCGGAGTACACCTCTGGCCGCAATGGGGATAGCCGTTGGGACTGTGTGACCAGGTGGGCAGACTGCGACAGCTGCTGGTGCCGGTCCTGGGGCTGGGGCTGCAGGGCGGCGCCCCGCGCATAACCATCCAACGCCGCCATACAGGAGTCGGCCAAGAGCAAAACCTCCTTGCCTAACAGCTAAACCTCCTAAAACAGCAGCGCCACGAGCGGCCTCTACAACAGGACGCCACTGCGCAGCACGAGGTGCCAGAAATGCCATTGCATGAAAAAACCCGTTACCTTCACCTTCACCTTCACCTGGCCCCACTCTTTCGGGTGCGACAGCAGCTGCAGCGACGGCGGCGGCAGCCGCACCTGGATCCGGATGGCTGAATCGTAATTCACCTGGGACATGACGAACAAATACTCCATCTGCCAAAGATCTATCAGCATCCCTTAAGAGAGCAGGGTTCGCCGCAGCCACCTCAGCCGCCTCTGCACACGCTGTTATAAAGGCCTGATTATCTTCAAGTGCAACTCCTCTACCCTGCAGACTTCTCATGAAATCAATAATTCCAAGAAGCCGAGCAATGAGTTCGCGCCGTGAGCCTCCACCACTTCCAGAACAATTCCAAAAGGGCGGCACCACTTGACCTGGGGCTATTATAGGAGCCGGTGCGGGAGGAGCGACAGGAGGTCGTTCATTTCCTGCAGTAAGTCTAAAATGCCCGTGACCGACACAAGCGCGACCACACGTAAAACAGTTTTCAACAGTATTATTATACATATATTTTCTCCAGAGACGTTCATTTCGTCGCCCTTCAGGGCACCGATGGCTATGATACAAACAATCACCGGCACCACCTTGCTCCTCCATTACAAGAAGACATACAGGGCACATTCCATATCGATACCCTGGAATAGGCTGTTGATAGCCTTCTGGGAAAAAAGTACCAGGTGCATTTTGTAAAATTGAATTTAAATCGAGGAAATCGCGGAGACGGGGCCCTAAAAGAGCTGGAGGTGCTGCTGGAACAGCAGCCGCAGCCGCAGCCGCGGCAGCAGCAGGGGGTCCTCTATATCGAATACCGCCACCGGCACCGCCACCGGCACCACCAGCGGCTGCAGCTGCAGCACGAAAATGTACACCCTCCACAGCATTTAACCTAATGCCAAGTATAGCTGCAGCTTGCTCTGGGTTTAAGTCAGGATTAGCACCTAATAAGGCAGCCAATTCAGCATTTTGTGCAGCAATATTTACATCTGGTTCTATATTCACAGCTCCTCTGCGAAGTAAATTAATTGCCTGTCTTTCACTTAATTCTGGATGAGCTCCCATAAGACGAGCAAGTTGGGCATCGTCAACATGATGAGGAAACTCAGCAGCTGCTGCAGCAGCGCCACCCGCACCACCAGCAGCAGCCGCAGCAGCCGCAGGTCTTTCAATATTTATGTTTCCTGCAGCTAATAAAGCAGCGGCCTCTTCTGGTCTCAATCTGGGATACATACCCATTACACGAGCCACGTCGGCATCATTGAAGCCCCTTGCTCCACCACCACCAGCACCACCACCGGGAGCTCTGCGGGGCGGCTGCCGACGTAAGGATTCCATCCCAAATAGGGGGGCTTTTCGTGGTGCACCGCCACCTCCACCGCCACCTCCACCGCCACCTCCACCGCCACCTCCACCGCCACCACCAGGTCTGGTGGCTAAAAATTCCGATCTTGAGTACCCATGAGAATTACCGTAATGATCCACAAATATAAAAAAACCCTGCTGATTCCTTCCCCGATAAATAGCATTATATTTGCTCCCATTGCGCAGCCGGGTAACAGTATAGTCAGTCCCAATTACTAGTGCGTTTAAATGTAAAGGGTCCATCCTATTAATGCCTTTTATTTTTTCGAGTATGACCACCCTTATTAGTTCTGCAGCGACCGCGGGTCCGCCGACCTCCCCTGCCAAAACAACCAAAGATACCACAGCCGGGGCGAGGGGCAAGGCCGGTAGCTACTTTCGATGGCTCTGTATTAACTTTTGCAGTTGCAAGTGGCGATGCAAATGAAGCTGGTAATGGAGCTACTACAACTGGTGATACAGATGCGGCTGCTACAGATCCTCCGACGACTCGCGTAAGAATTGCAACAATGTCATCCGCTGTTGGCCTCCTTGTGGGATCAGGATGAATCATTCGTAAAAATAGATCCCATAATTCATCTGAATAACCCTTGTCATTAAAAAGTTTTTTTATTTCTACAGTATCCATCGGTGCAGCAGCGGGATTACTAAATTTTAATATTTTCCTAATTGACTTTTCTTTTGTGTCCCAAAGCGGATGGGCATTAATTAAAGGATCGCGTAAACGCGCAGCAAAAAAATCTGCAACAAAAAAGGTAAACATTGTCATACCTGCGGAATAAATATCTAATGGTGGAAGAACAGTAATAGGATTTGAAGCAAATCTATACATTTCGGGGGCACAATAGAGTGATGTACCCATAAATTGCGTAATGCGGCAACTACCAATATCACATGTGGAGTCAAAATCAATAAGTACGGGTGTTTTATCATCGCGCATCATTATATTTTCTGGTTTAATATCTAAATGAACTATGCCAATCTGATGAAGTGACTGAATAATTTTAAAGATTTCTAACATAATTTCTATAGACTGTTTAGGCCGCACAAGCCCTGCAAAATCCAAAAGCTCATGCCCTGTCACATATTCATATAATAAATAAACACCTATGCCGGAAAATGAATTAATTAAATCCAGGACACTAGCATTGTTTGATCGTATATATTCTAATACATTTGCAATAGTGCTAGTACTAGTTCTACTTCCAATCAGGATGCCCTTAAAACAGGCAATGCCAACGGCAGGATTAGAGCAGGTTGATAATCTACCAACCAGGGCTGCTTCAATCGCAAATTGTTGCTGTATTTCTTCTATAGTGACTATTCCTAGTTTAATATTTTTAATTATATAAGATATCCCATCTATAGTGCATAAATTTGTGATAGCCCCACCACCATCTTGAAGCTGTTTACCAAATACTACCGTTTTACGCTCCTCCTTGTTATTTATAAAATCAATAGTCGCCATCTATTTATTATATTGATTTTATATAGGGATGGCCACAATTCGCGCGGCCTTGGTAGCCAATAATATAGAAAGGGCATTTGCGCTCATTCGACGTGGTGCCAATGTGAATGCAGTGGATGCGGAAGGCAAGACCGCCCTACGATTTGCCGCAAGTCTAGAGACACCGGAAGTTCTCTTGGCACTCCTGGAAAGAGGCGCCCGAGTAAACTTTCAGGGACCCGACGGGACGACGGCCCTCATGATCGCCGCAAAAAATTCACTTCGAAATACTGAAATTCTTCTGGCACGAGGAGCCTCTGTCACCTTGCAGGATGATGCAAAAGAAACAGTGATGTTCTATGCAGTTCGCGGCAATAATCCGACAGTCCTCACAACTCTGGCTGCTGCAACCGCGACGGTCGATGTGCGCAATAATAAGAGGCTTACACCTCTCATAATTGCTGCTGCCACTGGCAAGCCTGATATGGTAGCGGAGCTTCTGCGCCTAGGTGCTAATCCGACTCTTACAGATGAAAACGGGATTACAGCATTGGGGTATTCTATCACACGTCTCCAAGATGGGCCGAGTCATAAAGCGGTCTACAGTATCCTGAGATCGCTAGTTCCTGCACCCCCTGCAACTGCCGCAACAGCCGTTCCTGCAACAGCAACCGCCCTACCGGTAATGACAACAACCGCATCCGACTTCAAAATCCTCTGTGATCCCATCGGTTACGATCAACACTCCGGAGAGTGCTGGATTGACACCATCCAACAACTCTTCTTTTTCAGCGACGCCGTGCGCAACCACACCCAGCCGCTTTTTTACTTTATGACAGATCCCGATTTGGATGAATATATCCGCGCGGCAGTTATGACGGGCGTCCTGCCCGAATCCATGGTTCCCGATCTACGTGCCGGATGCATCGCCATGCGCAATCGCTTCATCAACCATTACAACTACATTCGCTACAACGAGTCCGTTCTGGCCTGCCTCAAGGGCGGCCGGGTCTCCGTGCGCCGCATGTATAATGCCCTCTTAGATGTCGACACTCTGGCCAAGCGCGAAAAATCAGGCGAATATGCCGTTGCAGTCGGTGCTTTCTTTCAGTCTGAAAAGAAGAAATCAGACCGCGTAGATGGTAAATACAGTCCTGGTGAACGGAAGGAATATGGTCTGCGCCTCTTTACGCTCTTATTCTATATATTTCGAATTCCCTTTCTCTGTCGGCACCCTGCTGTAGCGCTCGAGCACAATATGCCGGTCTATGCACTAAATATAGGCCTTGATGGATATAGCTTTAAAGACGGAACACTCAAGGACACCAACAGCGCCCATGCAACGGGCTTTTTTCGATGTAGTGGTCGCTGGGCCTACTATGACGATAACGTCGGCGCGATCCCAACAACCGACATGTTTGTGCATGAACTCAAGAGAGTCTACGCGGAGATCCCAACAAGCCGACCGGCCATCTGTGTAGCCACGCCCCTTGGCTCTCTGAATACCTATTTTTTTAAGATGGACGGCATGGTGATGTCGCCAAAGAAATACAACCAGGATATAGCGGCCCCGGCTACGTGGGCGGGTGAAAGTCGGAAGACAGAAGCACAGTTCAGAGAAATGTGGATTGAGGACAAATGGGTCCCCTACAGAGATGCCAAAGGGTCCCTCCCGAGAGGCTCCCCTGTTCTAGCTGATCTGATGGACATTGAAAAGGATATAAAAAAGGAGTTTTTTCTGATCCACAGTGTGCATGTTATTATCGATGATCCTTCTGTACGAGTGGGGGCTGTCGCTGCAACAGCAGCCGCAAAGTCCTCCACGAATCCCTGGGCTTCAAAGGCAGCCGCAGCCGCAACCGCAGCACCAGCACCTCGAACTTGGGCTGCTGCAGCTGGTGCAGCTGTTATAGGCGGGAAGGCAGTAACTCCCGGGGGATCAAAGGCATCGGTCGAAAGAAAGGAAACTCGACGGCACACCGCTACTCACCGATCCAGCTCCAAAACACATCGCGCCTCTAGATAGGGGGGGGATACGCAATGGCCGCCATTGTGAATGCACTTAAAGAAAGAAAACTGGAAGAGGCCATTGCACTCATAGAGGCCGGCGCTGATGTAAATGCCGTTAATTCGATCGGACAAACGCCACTGCACGTAGCCGTCATGATAAATGCACCCGATCTTGTCCTCAGGCTGTTGAATGCCGGCGCCATGGTGAATCAGACGAACCGAGGCGGATTTAATACAATTTACGTGGCGACCGCAAGGTGGAATCTGCCCATTGTGAAGATCCTGCTCGAGCATGGAGCTGATCCCACAATGAATGGAATGAATGGGAAAAATGCCATCACCCACGTTGTGCTACAAATCCCAAAACATCCGGCCGCTCGTGCCATCTATGAGGCAATGACGGCTGTCTTACCACCTGGACCGGGCCTTGCAGCTGCACCTACAGAAGAGTTTAAAGTACTCTGTGATCCCATCGGATTTGATCAACATATAGGTGAATGCTGGATTGACTCAATTCAAGAAGCCTTTTTCTTCACTGATAAAGTCAAAGACTTTACGCAGTTCCTTTTTTATACCATGACAGATGCACAGCTAGAGGAATACTTGGAGATCGCAATAAGAGAAGAAGTCTTTCCTCCTTCCAAAAAGGAGATCTACCGCCAAGGATTCAATGCTATGAAAACCCGCTTTCAGAACCATTACAATATGATTCGCACAAATGAGGCCCTCCATACCTGTAGCAAGGATGAGCCGACCGCTGTACGTCGCCTCTACAATGCCATGCTGGATCGCAGCGTACTGGAAAAACGTGCTGCCTCTGGGGAGCTAGCGCTTACGGTCGCT
>Ga0209597_1000178_pt1 | contig 41928 bp, 37 predicted proteins | sample M_140625_MF_Meta_FD_187316 | JGI IMG/M metagenome (GOLD analysis project Ga0209597, IMG submission 187316) | Freshwater microbial communities from Lake Montjoie, Canada to study carbon cycling - M_140625_MF_MetaG (SPAdes) (version 2) | ecosystem: Environmental > Aquatic > Freshwater > Lake... | reverse complement strand
GTCCTCGGCATGTCCGCGGACGACGTCTATCAGGCCTATCTGAAGAAGAACGCCGTGAACCACCAACGTCAAGATTCCGGCTACGTCAAGAAAGACGAAAACGACTCCCGCCACATCTGAGCCCACCCCCATGCGCCACCCTCTCGCTCGCCGCTCCGGCTTCACCCTCATCGAACTGCTGGTCGTCATCGGCATCATTGGCCTCCTGTCGGCCATCACCTTCGGCCTGTTCCGATCCGCCAACAGCAGCCGCAATAAGTCCAAGTCCCGCGGAGATATTCAGGCCATCGCCTTGGCCTGCCAGAGCTACCGCAAGACCTACGGCGACTTCCCTTGCAGCGCTACCGGCACCGACGAACGGTTCCGCCGCGACCTGCTCGACCAGCTCATTGGCCGACGCCTGATCCGTGCGACGACCCCCGGCGGCCTGCCCACTCTGCTTAACTACGACGATAACTCCCTGCCCGGAGATCCCACTAAGCGCCAGAAACGCAGTTTCCTCAACCTGGGCGAGGTTAGCACCAACGATGACAAGAAGCTCGGCGACGAAGACTGGAAGGGCGGCAACCCCGCCAGTCGCGAGTTCGTGGACGCCTGGGGTAACCCTTACGACTACCGCTACCGCGTCCTGACGACTGCCACGAAATACGCCGAATGGAAGTCGCCTAATTTCCTTTTCGTCTGCGCCTCAGCCAAGTACATAGACGCCCCGACCGAAGGCGATATCCTCGCCCTCGGAGAATACTGGGACCCAGCCGCCGCCGGCGGCACCACGATGCTCCGCTCGGGCATCGTACCGGCGACCTATTTCAACGAGACGGATGGTGACCTCGGACCGTTCCGCGCGGATAACCTCGTCAACTGGTCGAACTGACCTCACAGGGCTTCAGCCAACGAGCGAGGCACGCAGCGATTAACCAAGCGAGCGCTGCCGTCGCCAAGGTGTGCGATAGGAAGTGCTCGCCGCGCGCGATTTGGTAGAGACCCATCGCGCCGCCGAAGAAAACCCCGATAAGGACGCCACGACGAAGTGCGCTGGCCGTCCCCCAGGCGAAAGCCAATGCCAGCAATGCGAAGCCACCGCTGGCATGACCGGCAGGAAACGCGTGGCTAGGGTAATGCTCTGGCTTGGCATCAAACAACAACAGGTGCTCCCATGCGTTCGGCGCGACGGCACCGTAAACAGAGAGATCTCGCGGAGTGGCCATATGCGTGAAATTGCGCAGCTGCGTGCATACAAGCGAGACCGTGGCCATCGTTAGAAAGAGATAGACGGCGCGTCGACGTCCCAGCCAAGTCGGCGAGAGCGCGGGGAAGGCTATCGACCAGAGTAGCCCCACCGAGAACAAGATGAGTCCCACCTTCGGTCCATCATAGGCGAGGCGATGGAACCAACCGGTGTCCTTAGGAATCAGCCAGTCTTTCCCATCCCAAAACCAAGACTGGACCTGGAAATCGAGCCACTCGCCGCCGGTCCTATGAAAGCCGAAGAAACCGACGACGCCCGCAAGAAAAAGCGCCGGTAGCACCACGGACGGGCGATCAACGTGCGGGATTCTGGAGTCCGCCATGGTTAAAGAGATCATCGGTGGCCTGATAGTGGATGATCGCCTCATCCACCGCTGCGGTATCCAGTGAAGTCACTGGAGTCAGCGCACCAGTGGCAAGGTCGGCCTGATACTGGACCGCTTGACGCACGGGCTTGAGCACCGTCAGCAGGCCGTCCGGGCGCAGCACAGCGACCTTCTGGTAATTACTGATGAAGGCACGCGGGCGGAAATTCGGGCTCAACGCATCGCTACCGACGAAGCGAGACAGGTAGCTCGCGCCAAGGAGTCCGAGCACCGTAGGGGCGGTATCAATCTGGCTCATCATCGTGTCGAACTTACGCGGAGCGATGTTACCGGGTGACCAGATGAAGAGCGGGATCTCGTACTTGCGGATTTCGAGCTCACGCTTGCCGGCGACCGAAGCGCAATGGTCAGCCACGATGACGAAGACCGTGTCCTGGAACCAGGGCTTAGCCTGCGCGGCCTTGAGGAACGCGCCGATTGCGAAATCCGTGTAGGCCACCCCGCCCTCGCGGTCGACGAGCCTGGGGTCAATCTTACCCGCCGGCCACGTGTATGGGCGGTGATTCGACGTCGTCATCACGAAGTGGTGGAAAGGCTTGCCGGCCGCATGGGCCTTGTCGGCTTCCTCCAGCGACCAGCCGAAAGCGTCTTCGTCGCAGGCGCCCCACGCATTACCGAAGGTCGCCTTCTTGCCAGCGGCTTCCTGACGCGGCAGATCCACCACCCGGTAGCCATTGGCCCCGAAAAAGTAATTCATGTTATCGAAAAAGCCGTCGCCTCCGTAGATGAAGGCCGTGTCGTAACCCTGCGAACGGAGGACGGAACCGAGGGTAGTCAGATCTTCGCAGCCTTTGCGGCGTAACACGGACTGTCCCGGAATCGGCGGAATCGAGAGCGAGAGCGCCTCCATACCACGCACCGTGCGCGTGCCGCCAGCGTAGCAACGGGAGAACCAAAGCGACTCGCGAGAGATGCGGTCGAGGTTGGGCGTCAGGTTCTTCGCGGCGTAATCTGGCGAACCGTTGCAGCCCACAAATTCGGCGCTCAGGCTCTCAACCGTGATTTGGATCACGTTGAGACGGCGGGAGGGCGCGGCGTGCTTGATACGGCGGGTAATATCGTTGAGGTCGGCGCTCATCGGCTCGCCGCCTTGGGCGAGGAGCGTGGTGCGGAGCTGGGCGACGGCGTCAGGGCGCGACGGATAAAAGCGCTTCCATTCTAGCTGGTTGGCCCAGAAGGCCGCCAGGAAGGCATATTCACCGTTCTTCGCGAGCTCGGTGTCGTAACTATTATCCCAGCCAGGCTGAGGGTCGCCCATGTGGCGTAGTCCGGCCGTGAGGCGTTCGCCGACGGACGTATGGGCCGTCGTGGCGTCCTTGAGGTCGCGGCGGCCAACGAAATAGGCGACGAGCAGGACCGCGATTAAAGGCGCGAGTAGCGCTGCGAAGTTACGCCAACGAGGCGAGGCGTCAGCCGCGGCGCCCTCCTCCCAGCGTCTGATGAAGCCAAGGCGACTCCAGAGCAGGAACAACCCTGTCGCAGCCGCCAGCACGATGGCGATGATCAGTGGCAGGTTATAGGACTCCTTAATATTCTTCACTACCTCGGTCGTGTAGACGAGGTAGTCGACCGCGATGAAATTAAAGCGGACGCCGAACTCCTCCCAGAAAAGAACTTCGGAGACCTTCCAAAAGGTGAAGAGGAAGGCTCCAAAGATCCAGGCTGCGCGCAGAGGCAGACGGAGCCACTGGGAGGCGGACCAGGACGGTGGCCAGACCGCGCTTAGTAGGCCCAGCGGCAAGGTCAGGAACCACGCCATGAATAGGTCGAATAGCAGACCCACGGCCAGGGCGGCTAAAGTCGGCAGGCCCCACGATACGCTTACGGCCGAGGCCACCAGCAGGCCAAGACGAAGAAGGGTGCCAAGAAGGACATAACTGGTAGCCAGGAGCAACGTACCTCCTTGCCGCGAACCCAAGACCTTCAAGAACAGCGATTTCACGAAAAGACTAGTCGGAAAATCGCCCCCGCAGGGCGAGCCAATTAAACGGCCAACGACGGACTCAGCGTTCCGGTACCTCGTCAACGCCCGAGCCACCCCAAGGATGGCAGCGGCAGATCCGACGGAAACCCATCCACCCTCCCTGAAAGAAACCAAAACGCGTCAGGGCCGTGGCCGTGTAGCAGGAGCAAGTCGGATGATAGCGGCAGCCTGAACCCGGGATGAGATGTAAGGGTTTCGAAAGGAAACGCTGGTAGAAACGGATGAAGCCCAAGGCGAGACTAGCCAGGAGCGATGGACGTGGTTCGCTCATACGGCCGGACCGGCCTTTGACGCCAGGATACGGACCGCCGCCGCCGCATAAACCTTACGGAGCTCGGCCAGCGAGCGCTTTACCATCCCCGAACGAATGACCAGCACGACCTCCCAGCCGGTCGGGAAGGCGGCCTCGTCGGTTCGGAAAAGCTCGCGCGCCAGGCGCTTGGCCCGATTGCGATCGACTGCCCGTGGAAGGTTCTTCTTGGCGGCGATGACCGCGAAACGGACCTTTCCCTTCTCACCCGTCTGGCGGAAATTCAAAAGAAAAGGCCCGCAATCCAGTCGCGAGCCTTCTTGGCGGAGGCGGTTGAAATCGGCCGAGGCGCGAATTCGACGCTCCCGCGGGAGACGCATAGGGGATTAGGAAGCGCCGAGGCGCTTCCGGCCGATGGCACGGCGCTTAGCCAGAACCTTACGGCCACCGGGGGTCTTGGAACGGGCGCGGAAACCGCACTTGCGGGCGCGGGAGATCTTAGACGGACGATAGGTCGGATGCATGGCTGTAAAGGAATAGCCAAGGACAGCCCATCGAGGGTGTCAAGCCCCACGCTTCCCGGCTTGGCAGATGGCCTTCCGAGGGGAAGGATGGGGGTATGAGCCCGGAAAAAGGCAAACTCAGGCCCACCCCGCCCCGGGCCTACCTGAACTCCGAGTTCATGGCCAGCCCCCAGGCCCGAGCCATCCGCGTGCTCACGGAGATGACAGAGCCGCAGGTACGCTTCAGGAAATATAACGTCCGCAATACCATCGTGATGTTCGGATCGGCGCGCACCTTGCCCCCCGATGTCGCTCGCAAGCGCCTGGAGGAAGCCAAGGCGGTGGCCGCCAGCGGCAAGTGTGACGACGCCGAATGCGCGCACCGCTTGCGTATCGCCGAAATCGATCTGCGCAGCTCCGCTTATTACGAAGCCTGTCGCGAGCTCGCCTTCGAGATGACGAAGTGGTCGCTCCAACACCCGGAGTGGCAACGCTTCCTCATCTGTTCCGGGGCCGGTCCCGGCATCATGGAGGCCGCCAACCGCGGCGCGCATGAAGCCGGCGGGCGCTCCGTCGGCCTCGGCATCGCCCTGCCCTTCGAGCAGGAGCATAATCCCTACATTACGCCCGAGCTCGATCTGGAGTTCCATTACTTCTTCGTCCGCAAGTATTGGTTTCTTTACCTCGCCAAGGCCCTCGTGGCCTTCCCCGGCGGCTTCGGCACAATGGACGAGCTCTTCGAGATGCTCACGCTCATCCAGACGAAGAAGACCAAGAAGCAGTTCCCCGTACTGCTCTTCGGCTCGGCCTTCTGGAAGGAAGCCATCAACTTCGAAGCCTTCCAGGAATGGGGCATGGTTTCGCCCGAGGATCGTAACTACTACGTGCACGTCGACTCCGTGAAGGAAGCGCGCGACATGCTGATTGAGATCATCACGGAGCGCTACCTGAAGCCTGATAGCGAAACGAATGACTGAAGCCATCGGTATCGCCCTAACGACCCTGCCCTCGCGCGATGAAGCCGACCGCCTCGCCGCCGACGCGGTGGCGGCAGGGCTCGCCGCCTGCGCGCAGGTCGACGGACCCATCCGCTCCCACTACACCTGGGAAGGTAAGGTCGAGAGCGAGGATGAGTTCCGCGTGACCTTCAAATACGCCGCGAGCAAGGGAGCCGACCTCGAAGCATGGGTCCACGCACGCCACCCTTACGCCGTCCCGCAATGGCTCACCTTTGCGGCCGACCACGCTTCGGCTGGCTACCGCGCTTGGGTGCTCGGCGTGCGCTGATTCCATGGACCTGACCGCCGCTAAAGCCCTGCTCTACTGCGCCCTCGGGCTGTTCGTGCTTGTTGCTTGGGCGCGCGAACGCCGCAAGCGGACCATCACTGGGGAAACCGAGAAATTCTGGCCCGGAACGACGTATGCGCCAACAGGTGCTTATTTCGTCGCCGCCGCCGGCGCCATCCTGATCACCATCACCGAAGCCGCCGTCGAGAAGCGCGCGGGACTCACCGACCAGCAGAGCGTGCTGCCGGCCATCTTCATCTTCCAGCTACTCGGCGCTTCCATCGTCGAAGAAATGCTCTTCCGCGGCTTCGTAGCGCCGGGCGAGTTGTTCGGTCGCAAGCTACTCGCACTGATGATTGTGGGCTCACTCGTTTTCGCGCTGATCCATAATTTCGACCTCAGCGAACCCGACGGAAAGGTGAGCGCGCTCTTCGCCTTCATCACGTCGCTCTGGCTCTACGTCGTGCGCTTCAACCCTCTCAATCCGGACCGTTCGCTACTACCGTGTTTTATGGCTCATACCGTTCGTAATCTGGCGGTCTTTGGGATTAAAGGAGCCCAAGGCTTCATAAGCTGGTGATTTGACGAGGGTGGCTGGCCAAATCCGTTGCAACCACGGGCCAGCTTTGCTGTCTTGATGCTGCCCCATGGACCCCCTCGAACCCGGTAACCGTCGCGATTTTCTTAAGCTCGGTGTACTCGCGGGTCTCGGCTTCGGCCTGAGCGCAATCCCTTCCGCCGAGGCGAAACCGGATCCCTCCCAGCTGAAGCATCGCGCCGCCGCCGATATCGGCGCGATCCGTCCGCGGCCCGCCGGCAATAAGCCCGTCTGGAATCTCACGACTAAGCCGCAGGAGAAAATCCGTGTCGGTATCATCGGCCTGAACCGCGGCCGGACGCACGTCATCTCAGCTGCCGCCACGCCATTCGCCGAAGTGGTCGCGGTGTGCGACATCCTCGACGACCGTGCAAAAGAACAGGCTGAGGTCGTCCGCAAGCAGACCGGCAAGACGCCCGCCATCTACAGCGGAAACGAGAACGTCTGGGAGAAGATGGTCGCCCGCGACGATATCGACGTCGTCTACGTAGCCACGCCCTGGGAATGGCATAAGCCGATGGCCATCCGTTCCATGGAGCTCGGCAAGCACGCCTTCATCGAAGTAAACTGCGGTCTGACGGTTGACGAGTGCTGGGATATCGTCGACGCCTCTGAAAAATACCAGCGCCACTGCCCGATCCTCGAGAACTGCTGCTACGGCGAGGAAGAACTCTTCGTCCTGAACCTCGCCCGCCAAGGCTTCTTCGGCGACCTCAAGCACGGCGAATGCGGCTACATCCACGACCAACGCGTCAGCGGCACCGGCCCCAAGGGCTATACCTTCCTGGACGCGCAGCGCGAATGGCGCCGCAACTATGCCACCATACTCCAGGGCAATGTCTATCCCACGCACGGCCTCGGTACGATCTCCCAATACATGGGCATCGGCCGCGGCGACGCCTTCAAGTACGCCGTGTCCGTCTCTTCGCCCGAGTTCGGCCTTTCCCAGCTACGTGAGCGCGTGAAGCCGGACCGCGACCGCTCCAAGGATCAGAAATTCGTCTGCGGCGATATGAACACCTCGATCATCAAGACCGAGCTCGGTCGCACCATCGTGGTCCAACACGACAACACCAGCCCGCGTCCCTACACGCGCGGGAACCTCCTCAGCGGCTCCTTGGCCACCTTCGCCGGTTATCCAAACCGCCTCGCCATCGACGCCGACAACACGAGCCCTCTGCTCGACCCTAAAGAAAAGCGTCACAGCCACGATTGGACTTACGAAGGCGACAAGCTGAAGAAGTTCATGGCAACGAACATGCACCCCCTCCTCAAGAAGCTGATGGTCGAATCCAAGAAAGTCGGCGGCCACGGCGGCATGGACCACGTCATGAATCACCGCTTACTCGACTGCGTCCGCCAAGGCATCACACCCGACCTCACCGTCTACGATGCCGCGGGCTGGTCCGCCCTGCTGGATCTCTCCGACCGCTCCGTCCGCGACGGCAGCATCCCGGTCGCCTACCCCGACTTCACCCGCGGCGGCTGGAAGACCCTCAAACCCCTCCCCATCGTTTCTTAACCTGCCATCCCCATCACTGTCTTATTTCCAACCGCCAACCGCTAACCGCCCACCGCTCACTCCCTCCATCCCCATGGGCCTCCCTGAAAACTCCCACCGCCGCGACTTTCTCAAACTCGGCGCCCTAGCTAGCCTCGGACTCGGCCTCAGCACCGTCCCTTCCGCAGAAGCCAAGCCAGATCCTCGCGATCTCAAACTCCTGAGCGTAAGCGATATCTCGACCACGCGTCCCCGCCCAGCGGGCAACAAACCCGTCTGGGACCTGACCACCAAGCCGACCGAGAAGGTCCGTGTCGCCGTCATTGGCCTCAACCGCGGCCGTTCCCACGTGAACTCCGCCGCGAACATCCCGTTCGCCGAAGTCGTCGCGGTCTGCGACATCGTCGAAGCCCGTGCCAAGGGTGCCGCGGCCAGCGTTAAGAAGATCACCGGCAAAGAGCCGGCGATATACTTCGGCGACGAGAACGCGTGGGAAAAGATGCTCGATCGCGACGACATCGACGTCGTCTTCGTCGCCACCCCTTGGGAATGGCACGTACCGATGGCCCTTAAGGTCATGGAAAAGGGTAAGCATGCCTTCATCGAAGTCTCCCCCGCCGTCACCGTCGACCAGTGCTGGCAGCTTGTAGATATGGCTGAGAAAACCCAGCGCCACTGCTCCATCATCGAGAACTGCTGCTACGGCGACGAAGAGCTCTTTGTGCTGAATCTCGCCCGCCAGGGCTTCTTCGGCGACCTCAAGCACGCCGAGTGCGCCTATATCCACAATCTTGGCGGCGGCGTCCTCTGGAGCCTCGGCAGCGAAGGCGACTGGCGCCGCGACTACCATCGCTTCATGGACGGCAACCTCTACCCCACGCACGGCCTCGGCCCGGTGGCGCAGTATATGAACATCGGCCGCGGCGACGCGTTCAAATTTGTCGTCTCTGTTTCGTCGCCGGAATTCAACCTCACCCAGTATCGCGACAAGCACCAACCGAACGGCGGCAAGCACAAGGACGAGAAGTTCGTCTGCGGCGACATGAACACTTCGATCATCAAGACGCAGCTCGGACGCACCATCATGATCCAGCACGACGTCGTGAGCCCCCGCCCCTATACGCGCATCAATGCCCTCTGCGGTACCCAGGCCACGTTCTTCGGCTACCCCGGCCGCCTCGCGGTCGACGCGGACAACAAGCACCCGATTCTCGACCCGAAGGAGAAGCGCAGTAGCCACGAGTGGACCTACGAGAAGGAGAAACTCGCCAACTTTATGAAGGAGAACCAGCACCCGCTCCTCAAGAAGATCGGTGAGCTCGGCAAGAAGGTCGGCGGACATGGCGGCATGGATTTCGTCATGGCCTACCGCATGCTCGACTGCGTGCGCCAAGGCATCACGCCCGACATGACCGTCTACGATGCGGCCGACTGGTCCGCGATTCTCGAGATCTCGGCAAAGTCCGTGAAGGAAGGCAGCATGCCCATCCAGTGCCCCGACTTCACCCGCGGCGGCTGGAAGACCATCAAGCCCCTTGGCATCGTCTCTTAACCGACGCGCCCAGCACTCTTAGGACCCGGCTACTCGGCCGGGTCTTTTGTTTGCAGGTTGCCCTCGTCCCATCGCAGGAAAGACTGCGCCCATGGGCTCACCCGCCGACCTCGCGACCTGGACCGCCGGTCTTGTCACCCGTTCGGGCGATGAGACCGAGCGGGCGGCCGAGGCGTTCGCGGCCCTGCTGCCACCAGATACGGTGCTGGCGCTCGAGGGCGACCTCGGCGCGGGCAAGACGACCTTCGTCCGCGGCCTGGTCCGCGGACTAGGCGTGACGGGTGACATCACCAGCCCCTCCTTCGCCCTACTCAACGTCTACGAGGGACGCCGCCAGATCTTTCACGTCGACGCCTATCGGCTCACGCAACCAGAGGCCTTCGATGACCTCCTGATCTGGGACTTGGCGAAGTCGCCTTGGAACGTGGTCGTGGAATGGCCGGAGAAAGTCGCGTCGCGCCTCCCCGCGGCGCGCTGGCAAATGAAAACCGCCATCCTAGCGGATGGCGGTCATCGGTTTGAACTGACCCTCGCGGGCTAGCTTACTTGTCGAAGCGCTTGCGCTCGTTTTCCGTGAGGTAACGCTTACGCATGCGGATGAAGTTCGGGGTGATCTCAACCATCTCGTCGGACTCGATGTATTCGAGGCAGGACTCGAGGGACATCTGGCGCATCGGCTTGATCTTGGCCGCGTCGTCGGAACCAGAAGCGCGCACATTCGAGAGCTTCTTATTGATGACGAGGTTGATCTCGAGGTCGTTATCCTTGCAATGCTCGCCGACGACCTGACCCATGTAGATCTCATCGGTCGGCTTCACGAAGAAGTCGCCACGGTCGTACAAACGGTCAAGGGAGTAGGCCGTGACGGCGCCTCCTTCTCCACCAATCATCACACCAGCGGCACGGCGAGGGGCTTCGCCGCGGACCGGTTCGTATCCGAGCAAATTGTGGTACATGACGGCATCACCACGGGTGGTGGTGAGCATCAGGGTGCGCAGACCGAAGAGGGCGCGGGAAGGAACCTTGAATTCCATGTGAATCCAACCGCTGGTGCCGGCCTTGGCGTCCATGGAGCGGAGCTCGCCACGACGACCGAGGACGAGGGACATCACGTCGCTCTGGGAGGCTTCGGGACAATCGACCGCCAGAGTTTCGACGGGCTCGCACTCGACGCCGTTGATTTGCTTCATGATTACGGTGGGCTTGCCCACGGAGAGTTCATAACCTTCGCGGCGCATCGTTTCGATGAGCACGCCGAGGTGCATCAGGCCGCGGCCAGAGACCTTCCAAGAGTCGGCACCGACTTCGCGGTCGACGCGAAGGGCGACGTTCTTTTCGAGTTCCTTGATGAGACGTTCGCCGACCTGACGGCCGGTGACGAACTTGCCATCGCGACCGGCAAACGGCGAATCGTTGACGCGGAAGGCCATGGTCACGGTGGGCTCGTCGACGCTGACCGGAGTCATCGGACGGGGATTCTCCAGGTCGGTGATGGTCGCGCCGATTTCGACGTGGTCGAGGCCGATGACGGCACAGATGTCGCCCGCGGTGACTTCCTGGGACTTGACACGTCCGAGGGCTTCAAAGACTTCGACTTCGAGGACGCGCTGCTTGAACTGCTCACCGTTACGGGTGACCATCATGACAGGCATACCGGGGGCGATCTTACCAGCGGTGACGCGGCCGACGGCGATACGGCCGACGTAGTCGGAGTAAAGCATGGCCGTCACCATGATTTGAAGCGGGTTAGCAAGGGCTTCGGCGCGGGACTGGAAGCCGGCGGCGGCACCGCGGGAGGAACCTTCGGCGTAGGGCTCGGGGATTTTGTCGACGATGGTGTAGAAGAGGTCCATCAGGTCCTTCGGGCGCTGGCCTTCCACGGTCTTGGCACGGTCGAGGGTACCCCAGCCTTCGCGGCCGGAAGCGTAGATAATCGGGAAATCGAGGGCGGACTCCGGGGCGTCGAGTGCGACGAGCAAGTCGAAGACTTCGTCGACGACGGCGTCCGGGCGGGCAGAAGCCTTGTCGATTTTGTTGATGACGACGATGGGCTTGAGTCCGAGGGCGAGCGCCTTGGAGAGCACGAAGCGGGTCTGAGGCATCGGGCCTTCGAAGGAGTCGACGACGAGGAGGCAACCGTCGGCCATGTTGAGCACGCGTTCGACTTCGCCGCCGAAGTCGGCGTGGCCCGGGGTGTCGATCAGGTTGATCTTGTATTCCTTCTTGTCGCGCGGGTCGGTCCACTTGATCGCGCAGTTCTTGGCGGTGATCGTGATGCCGCGCTCGCGCTCGAGGTCGCCCGAGTCCATGATCAGGCCGTGCTGGCCGCCGGCGAGCTTGTCGAGGTCCTCGGCACGGAACATGCCGGACTGGTAGAGAAGTCGGTCGGTCAGGGTCGTTTTGCCATGGTCGACGTGAGCAATGACTGCGATGTTACGGAGATTCATCTGTAAAGGCCTTACGCATAGGAAAAAAGGCCCTTGTGCAAGGGGAATAAGCCACCGTTACCCAATTATTGCGGGATTCTGGACACCCAGCAGGGGGAGGCGGGCTCAGGCCAGCCCGTCGCGCTCCAAAAGGGCTTCCGGATCGAGGTCCCGGCCCATGAAATCCCGAAAGAGTGTCTCGGCCGGCTCGGAATTACCCTTGGACAGCACCTTGGCCCGCAGTTCCCGCCCCACCTGGGGGTTCAGGACCCCCTCCTTGAGGAAGCGGGTGAAGGCGTCGGCCTCAAGGGCCTCGGCCCACTTGTAAGAATAATAACCCGCTGCGTACCCCGTGGCGTCCGAGAACAGGTGGTTGAACCGGCGGGCCATGGCCGGACCGCGACGGGTGGTCCGGGCCTGCCAGTCGGCGAAGTCCTCGTTCCAATGGGAGTCCAGGTCGCGGCCGCGGAGTTCCTCGGCCCGGATATGCAGGTCGAGGTCGAGCTTGGAGAAGGCGAGCTGGCGCATGCACGTCGAGGCGGCCCGGAAGTTGGCGGCAGCATCGAGCTTGGCCAGGAGGTCGGACGGCAACGGCGCGCCAGTCTCGTGGTGGCGGGCGAAGACAGCGAGGGACTCTTCTTCCCAGCACCAGTTCTCCAGGATCTGCGAGGGCAGCTCGACGAAGTCCCAGGCGACACGCACGCCGGAGAGGGATTCGACTTCGACCTCGCTGAGAAGGTGATGAAGCAGGTGGCCGAACTCGTGGAAGACCGTGGTAACTTCGTCGTGATTGAGTAGCGCCTCCTTGCCGGCGACGGGTGGCGTGAAGTTGCCGCACATCAGGCCGAGGTGCGGGGCGAACGAGCCGTCCGGACGCGGTCCGCCGGTGCGGAAGAAATTCATCCAAGCCCCTCCCCTCTTCGATTCACGCGGGAACCAATCAGTGTAAAAAGAGCCCAGCAGACGGCCTCCATCGCGCACTTCGTAGAAGCGGACTTCGGGATGCCAGACGCAGATCCGCGCGCCTTCGACCCGCGGTTCAGCGGCACGGAAGACGGTCTTCGCGCCAGTGGCCTGGTCGACGTGATAGGTATCGCGAGCGACGACCTGGATACCGAAGAGACCGCCGAAGAGGCGGAACATGCCGGCGATCACACCGTCGACCGGGAACCAAGGACGGAGAGCTTCATCATCGAAATCATATTTCTCGCGGCGCATCTTTTCGGACCAATAGCCGAACTCCCACGGATGGAGTGAACGGAGCGCATCGCCGGCCTTGGTGGCGCGGTATTGTTCGAGCTCGACGCCTTCGGCCTGAAATTTCGGACGGATACGCAGACCGATATCTTCGATGAACTTCAGTGCCGTGTCGCCCGTACGAGCCATGCGGCGGGCCGTGGTGAAATCGGCGAAGTGCTTCTTGCCCAGCAGGCGGGCCTTCTCGTGACGCAGGGCGAGAATCTCGCCGACCAGCACAGTATTATCCCAGGCGTCTTTCAGGCCGACCTGACCGAGGCCTTCCCAACACTGGCGGCGCAAGTCTTCGTCTTCGGCATACTGCAGAACCGGCATGACCGAGGGGGACTGTAACGTAATACGCCAGGCTTCCGGACGGCCCTTGGTAGTCGCAGACTGCTTGGCCGCCGCGAGCGCGCCAGCCGGCAGGCCAGTGAGGCGTTTCTCGTCGTCGATGAAGAGTTCCCACGCGTTAGTGGAATCCAGGACGTTCTCGGAATACTTCTGCGTCTTCTCCGCGAGCTGGGCGTTGAGGGTCGCCAGACGCGTCTTTCCTTCCGCGGGGAGATCGGCGCCGTTCTCTTCGAAGTCGGCCATTGTCTCCTCGAGAAAGCGGCGGCGAACGCCCGTGAGCGCCTTCGCGTCGGCGGTGGCCGCATAGGCCTTAAAGACCGCCCACAGTTCCGGATCGAGAGTCAGCGATGTGAAGAACGCCGTGACCTCGGGCATCATTACGTTGAAGGCCTTGCGGAGATCCGGAGAGTTGAGGACCGAATCGAGGTGCGAGACCAGACCCCAGGAGCGGGAAAGTTCCTTGGTCGTGGCCTCGAAGCCCAGCAACACCTGTGCGTAGGTCAGGTCGGCGCCTTTCGTGTGCTTGAACGCGTCGACGTTGGCGCGGGCGCGGCGCAGGGCCTCGCGGATATCCGGCTCGACGTGTTCGGGCTTCAGGCTGCTCCAGTCGAAAAGAAACTCGTCGGCAAGGAAGGGGTGCACGCCTTCACCTTGCGGGAACGGAGGCTAATTTCAAGGCAACCCTACGCCCTATCAGCAGCGAGGGCTTGCGGGACGGCCTGGGCGGGCACACTTTGAGGCATGAGCAAGTTGGAGGCAGTGCCCGTCACCGGCATCGAGGTCATTCCCGTCAAGGGAGGCACCGCCGTATTCCTCGTCACCGCCGCGAAGACGATGGTCATTCAGGTCGATCCTTCCGTCGGCGAGGCTCTGCAGGGTGCCTTGGACGGCCGCGTCCCCGACCGACCGCAGTCGCACGACCTCATGCTCCATCTCCTGCTCGGACTGGATGCAGGCGTGGTCCACGTGGCCATCGTCGACGTCAAGGATGGAGTCTTCTTCGCCCGCATCCTTCTCGGCCAGGAAGGCCCCGTCGCCCGCAAGATTGCCGAAGTCGACGCGCGTCCCAGCGACGCCCTCGTGCTCGCCGTGAAGGCCAAGCGCCCGGTGTTCATCGCCAAGTCCGTCCTCGACGTCTGCGACGACATGGCGGAAATGCTCGCGCGACTGCGCAAGCAGGCGTGAGCGGCGCCCTGCCAGTCCCCGTCGTCGCCGGCACGCGCCCTTCGGTGCTCGCGCCGATGCAGGACGTCACCACCACCGGCTTCATGCGCGTCATCGGACGTCGCGGCGCGCCGGACTGGTTCGTGACCGAATATTTCCGGGTCCATGAGAGTTCGACGCCCGAGAAGCACATCGTCGACTCCGTCGTGAACCATGGCACCGGCCGGCCGGTCTTCGCGCAGCTTATCGGTGAAGACACCCCGCACATGCTCCGCACCATCCGTGAGCTGGGTAAGCTGCCCATCGCCGGCATCGACCTCAACATGGGCTGCCCTGCGCCCAAGGTATATCGTAAGAATGTCGGTGGCGGCCTCCTGCGCGACCCCGCCAAGATTGACGAACTCATCGGCGCTATGCGGCAGGAAATTCCCGGACTCTTCACCGTCAAGATGCGCATCGGCTTCGATAGCCAGGAGCGCTTCGACGAAATCCTCGCCATCGTTGCGAAGCATCAGGTCGACCTCCTCACCGTGCACGGGCGCACCGTCAAAGGGCTCTATTGGTCAGAGGTGGATTACATCGCCATCGCCAAGGCTGTGGCGGCCGTCCCTTGCCCCGTCATCGCTAACGGTGACGTCACCTCTGCCGCCAAGGCTCAGCGTCTCGCATCGGAGACTAAGGCCTACGGCATGATGATGGGCCGCCACGCCATCCGGAACCCGTGGATCTTTCGCCAGTGGCGTGAAGTCCAGCAGGGCCAGACGCCGTTCGTGCCCACGCTGACTGACGTGCGGACCTATATCCAGGAGCTCGCCGACGAGTGCTGCGACGCCGCCAAGGCCACGGACAAGCAGGCCGGCCGCCTCAAGAAATTCCTCAACTTCGTCGGCCTCGCCGTGGATACCGAAGGCAAATTCCTGCACGACATGCGCCGGACCGACAACCTGCCGGATCTTCTCAAGTGCTGCGACTCCCACCTGCTGGGGGCGCGGGCGGGCGAGGCCTATCCTGACGAACCGCACCGCGGCCTCATAGCGAGGCCCACGCGCGAGACGCAGCAGGGCTGCGCGCTCTAAGGGGAACCAGGGGAGTCCTTACCTGAGCCGCCCCTTGACTCCCGCCGAATGCCCCTAAACTTAATGTCATGATCAACCTCACCGAAGCCGCTGCCCAGCAGATCCAGGTGCTCCAGAAAGCCCAGGCCAACCCTGAGTCCGTCCTCCGCGTCCTCGTGGAGACCGGTGGCTGTTCCGGCTTCGAATACGGCATGGCCTTCGATGTGCGCAAGGCCGACGACCTCGAGTTCGAAAGCCAGGGCATGAAGATTCTCATCGACCCGACCAGCCACGCCTACCTCGACGGATCCACCGTGCATTTCGACGACGGCCTGCACGGCAAGGGCTTCGAAGTCCGTAACCCTAATGCTGCCAGCACCTGCGGCTGCGGTAAATCCTTCAGCTAAGACCATGAATGTGAAAACCTGGTTCCTCGCCGCTGCCGTCGGCGTCCTCGCCGCCCTCACCTACACCCTCTCCGCCGCTGGCGACAAGAAAGTCACGGCCGCCCCCTCTCCCGAAATCAAGCCCATGAAAGAATCCGCCAAAGCCAAGACCCCCCAGGTGCTCGTCACGCTCGACGATGGTAAAGGCGGGATTGGTAAGCCAACGCTCGTCGACAAGGTCGTTAAGACCGACGCCGAATGGGCGGCGATGCTCACGCCAGATCAGTATTTCGTCACGCGTGCCAAGGGCACCGAGCGTCCGTTCTGCGGTACCCTGCTCGACAACCATAAGACCGGCACCTACCACTGCGTCTGCTGCGATCTGCCGCTCTTCTCGTCCAACGCCAAGTTCAACTCCGGCACCGGCTGGCCGAGCTTCTTCCAAGGCGTGTCTAAGGAGAACGTCGCCACCATCACCGATTCGAGCCACGGCATGAGCCGTACCGAGATTCTGTGCGCGCGCTGCGACTGCCACCTCGGCCACGTGTTCGAAGACGGTCCGGCCCCGACCGGTCTGCGCTACTGCCTCAACTCCGAGTCCCTCAAGTTCAAGGAACTTAAGGGCGCACCGGAAAAGAAGTAACTTACTTCTTCTTCGCCTTAGACTTCGCGGCCGTCTTTTTCACTGGGGCGGCCTTCTTCTTGGCTACGACCTTGACCGACTTCTTCTTCGCGACGGGCTTGGAAACCTTCTTAGCGGCTGGCTTGGCCTTCGGAGCGGCTGGCTTGGCCTTCGGAGCAGCCTTCTTAGAGGGGACGACCTTCACAGCCTTCTTCGCCTTGGCGGCTTTCTTGACCACCGGCTTGGCCTTCGCCTTCGGAGCGACGACCTTGGCAACGTGGACCTTAGCCAAGCGCTTAGCCAAGGCGGGTTCGACGTAAGGAGCGGGCGCCTTCGGGCGCTGGTCGACCGGGCCCTTCACGGCGGCCCAGAGCTTGTCACGGAATTCCTGGATGCCTTCCTGCGAGTAACAGGAGATCGGGATGACCATGTCCTTCACGCGTTCCTTGAACTTCATCAGCTTCGCGGCCGCGGCCGGGAGATCCATCTTGTTGGCCACGATGATTCGCGGCTTTGAGGCGAGGATCGGGGAGTAGAGGCGGAGTTCGCGCTCGAGGATGCGATGATCGTCCCACGGCTCGCGATTCTCGCTGCCGGCCATATCGATAATAAAGATTAGGAGCGAACAGCGCTCGACGTGGCGGAGGAACTGGTGACCCAGACCGCGATTCTCGTGCGCACCTTCGATCAGACCAGGAATGTCGGCCATCACGATGCGGTCGAAGCGGTCGGTGTAGTCGATCACGCCCACGTTGACGTGGAGCGTCGTGAACGGATACGGTGCCATCTTCGGGCGAGCGGCGGTGAGGAGATTAGTGAGCGTCGACTTACCGGCGTTCGGGTAGCCTACGAGGCCGATGTCGGCGATTGTCTTAAGCACAATACGGAAGGTGCCTTCTTCACCGGGATAACCCGGGGTCGTACGGCGCGGAGCCTGATTGACCGAACTCTTAAAGTTCATGTTGCCCATACCGCCCTTACCGCCAGCTAGGAGGACGACGCGTTCGCCGTGCTCGGTCAGTTCGGCCACGAGGCGATTAGAGCCCTCCTCGAGGACCTGCGTGCCCGGAGGCACTGGCAGGATCAGGTCGCCGCCATCGGGACCCGCGCACTGGCGACCCATACCCGGAGCGCCATTACGCGCGTTACGGTGCGGCTGCCAGCGGTAGGCCTGAAGGTCGCCTTCGTTACGATCGCAGACCAGGACTACATCGCCGCCCTTGCCGCCGTTACCTCCGTCGGGTCCACCCTTCGGGATGAATTTCTCACGGCGGAAGCTGACGCAGCCGTGGCCGCCGTCACCGGACTTTAGTATAACCTTGGCTTCGTCGATAAACATTTGCCCCAAGGTAGGGCCTCCCCAGCCCCGAGGGCGAGGAGGAAAGGCGGCGGCTTAGCGCTCCAGCCCACGGGAGCGGCGCAACCAGCGCTCGACCGGTGAGAAGAAGAGGAGATCCGCCAGTAGACCAACACCCACGACGACAAGCATCACGCCCACGACCTGATCCATCCGGAGGAGTTCGCGGCCAGCATGCAGGAGGGACCCGAGGCCGAAGCCCGAGAGAATCACCACAAAGATTTCGGCAGCCATGAGCGAACGCCAGGCGAAGGCCCAGCCCTGCTTGAGGCCGCTGATGATACCGGGCAGGGCGGCAGGGAAAATCACCTTAGTCCAAAGGTGCCAGCCACGGGAGCCCATCGTCATCGCCGCGCGGAGGTAGAGCGGCTGGACGGAGAGCACTGATTCCTGCACCGCGATGACCACAGCCCAAACCGTACCCATGACGACGACGAACAGGACAGCAGCTTCGTTTTGGCCGAAAGCGATAATCGCGACTGGGACCCAGCACACCGAGGGAAGCGTCTGGAGGCCGAGCGACAGGATACCGATAGTATCGCGGGCGAGGCTCGAGCGGGCGCAGAGCGCACCCACCGGTATGCCGATGGCGGCACCGATGATAAAGCCAAGCATCAGGCGTCGCATCGTGACCCAAGTAGCCGAAGCCAGAGAGCCGTCACGAAGTGCGGACCAGAACCACTCGCCAATCTGCGTCGGTGCGGGGACGAGGACATCGTCGACGCGGCCAGAGCGGACGAACCACTCCCAGCCGCCGAGAAGAAGCAGGCCGATGAAGATCGGGACGAGGGCGCGGGGATATTTCATACGAGGCCCTCCTTCGGTTCAGCGAGGTGGGCGGAAAGGGCAGTGGTGATATCGGCGGCCAAGGTGGCCAGGGCCGGATCGTTGATCCGGCGCGGGCGCGGCAGGTCGATGTTGAAGACTTGACGAATGCGACCCGGATTGGGCGAAAGGAGTACGACGCGGTCGCCAAGGCAGACCGCCTCACGGATGTTATGCGTCACCAGGACAATCGTCTTCTTGCGCTGCTTGAAGATCTTCTGGATGTCGCCGTAAAGCTGGTCACGCGTGAGGGCGTCGAGAGAGGAAAACGGCTCGTCCATCAGCAGCACGCGCGGATTAGGGGCGAGCGAACGGGCGAGGGCCACGCGCTGGCGCATCCCGCCGGAAAGCTCGTGCGGATGGGCTTTTTCTCTGTCGGCCAAGCCGACGAGGTCGAGGTAGTAGCGGGCCGCTTCGAGTCGCTCGGCGTCGGTGAGACCCGGCTTGAGGCGCAGGCCGAAGAGAACGTTCTCCAGCGCATCAAGCCAAGGGAAGAGCGCATCCTGCTGGAACATCACGAGGCGATCGCGGCCAGGCTCGACGACATTGGCACCATCGAGCTTGATTGAGCCTTCGTCGACCTGCTCCAAACCGGCGAGCAGGCTGAGTAAAGTAGACTTGCCGCAGCCCGAAGGACCGACGAGCACGAGGAATTCGCCTTCCTTCACCTGCAGATTGATGTCCTCCACGGCCGTGACGAGACCCGCGCGTCCGTTGAAACGCTTGGTCACGTTGCGCAGCGTAAGCTGGGAATTGGGTTCACTGGACGGGTGGGCCGGCATGGAGGCGAGGGATTAGCAGGAACGAAGCAGAAGAAAGCAAGGCGGGTTACTTACCAGCGGCGGGGAGGTCAGCGACCAGAGCTTGTAACAAGGGCGCCACCGGGGTTTCACCGGTGAGTAGACCGCAGGCACGGGAATCGGACTGCGCCTTAGCGAAAGACTCCGTCAGGCGACTCAACCGGAGAGCGGGATCCTCGGGCTGGTCCCAGCGGATACGGCGCAGCGCGGGCGCGATGAGTTCGGCTTTCGGCGCGGCGGAACGTGATTCGGCGCCGAGGGCTTCGCGCGATAGACGCTCGAGCAGAATCGGGTCCGCAGCCAAGCGGTCGCGCAGCAGATAGTGCGAATGCACGAAGGCCCTCACCGCTTCACCCTTGGCATCGAGGGCCTTCTGCGAAGAAGCCAGCACGGTGATAATCGAGTCGTGGTTTTCGACGAGGACCTCGCCGCCGAAATCATCCACCAGGCGCGTGACCCAAGGTTCGACCGTCCAGGCGGCATCGACGTCGCCACGTTTGAAGAGAGCGATGAGTTCGGCGTTCTGAGCCGGGAGTACCTGGGCATCACCGCCAGCGATGGTTATATTGAGGCCACCCGAACGCAGCCAGATGCGGGCATCGACGTCCTGAGTGTTACCCAGCTGCGGCGTGGCGATACGATGGCCCCGGAAATCAGCCGGAGAGCGCAGGGGCGAGTCCTTGCGGACAACCAAGGCGTTACCGCCCGAAGCGACGGGTGCCAAGACGCGGATAGAGCGGCCCTTGGTGCGTACGTGGGCGTTGATCACTGGCGAAGTACCGACATAGGTGATATCGATGGCACCAGCGACGAGGGCCTCCATGGCGGAGGGCCCGGCGTTGAAAGAACGCCACTCGAGTTTCACTCCGGCCGGCAGGTTGGCCTGATGGAAATCTTTCCCTTCTCTTTCCAGCTGGCGTGCCGCTAGCGCTGGGGCGTGCGTCAGATTAGGGAAGAAGCCCACCCGCAAGACGACTGGCTGTTCGACTGCGACCGAGGAGGACGCAGCGAGAAGAGCGAAGATAAGAGATCGCATGGCGGATATGTTGGGCGGAGACGGACAGCACGGTTAATTTATGACTACATTAGTTAAGATAATAGGATTAGATGTCGAGCCAATACTTATTCTACATAATAAAACCCTAAACACTTAATTACCAATGCTATGCGTTAATAAATCCCACCACGAACCAGAGGCTCGAACCCACCACCATACCAGTGGCAATCCAGCCAAGCACGAGAATCCAACGCGGCGCGACGAAAGCCCCCATCATCTGGGCGTCGCCGGTCATGCGCACGAGCGGCCAGCAGACGAAGCCGAGCTGTAGGCTGAGGATGACTTGGCTCCAGAGGAGCAGCGACTCCACCCTGCCCTCCCCGGCCAGCCCGACGACCAGCAAGGCGGGGGCAAGCGCCGCCAGACGGGTCGACAAACGTACGATCCAGCCAGCCAACTTAATCTTCAGGAAACCTTCCAGGACGATTTGACCGGCTAACGTGCCAGTGATGGTCGCGCTCTGACCCGAGGCCAGAAGTGCCACGGCGAAGAGCGTACCAGCGAAGGTCACCCCCAGTACGCCATCCAGCAATCGATGGGCTTCGCGGATATCCGTCACGACTTCGGGCCGGCCGTGGAAGGCTGCGGCACTGAGTACCAGCAGGCCGGCGTTGACGAAAAACGCCAAGCAGAGGGCGAGAGTGGAATCCCAAGTGGCGAAGCGCATGGCCTCGCGGCGCTCGGCTTCCGTCTTCCCAAAATCACGCGAGCCGACGATTGACGAATGCAGGTAAAGGTTATGCGGCATCACCGTGGCGCCGATGATACCCAGCGCGACGAAGAGCATACCGGGGCGCGTCAGCACAGCCGTGGTAGGCACGAAGCCTTTGACCAGTTCCGCGATCGCAGGCTTGGCGAGCAGGAGCTCGATGCCCACGCAGGCGGCCACGGTGAGCACCAATACCGCGACGAGGGCTTCCAGCCAGCGATAACCAAGGCGCGTCAGAGCCAGTAGTAGCAACACGTCCAAGGCGGTGATGATCGCCCCAAAAAACAAGGGGATGCCAAAGAGAATTTGCAACGCGATGGCTGAACCGAGGAGCTCGGCGAGATCGCATGCGACGATGCCGATCTGGGCCGAGACCCAGAGGAACTTCGAGACGCCCGGAGAATAGCGCGACCGGCAGGCCTGCGCGAGGTCGAGACCGGTGGCAACGTTGAGGCGCACGCAGAGGTGCTGGAACAGGATCGCCATCAGGTTCGACAATAGGATGACCCAGAGCAGCGCGTAACCGAACTGCGATCCGCCGACGAGGTCAGTGGCCCAGTTACCTGGATCCATATATCCGACCGAGACGAGGAAACCCGGACCGACGAAGCCAAGGAAACGACGAAAAGCACCGAAGCGCGAGGCCGCGCGGGCTTGGGTCGGTTCATCTGTCCTCATCACCATTGAGCATCACTGGCGACCGCGCCCTGTCAACCCGCCGCCTGCGCGAAAGAAACTCCGGCCAGAATCGTCCAGAGCGCCGTCCGCCAGGCATGCGACCGAACTAGCTCGGCGAGAGCCGGCGATGTCGGGCCTTCCATCTGGAGCCGCCGATGGCACGGCACGGACCAGAAAGCGGTCAAGGCCCAGCAGATAAGGACGAGAAGGAGTCCGATGAAACGTCCATCAAGGAAAGTCAGCCAGACGTGTCCGCCCAATTGGGCGAGCAACAGCGGCCCGACGACCCAGCCGACGCGTCGAGTATAGGTCTCATGCGCCTCGGCGAAGCCTTCGGCCCGCCAGCGGGCGAAGTCGGGATAGGTGCAGAGCAGGATCAGCCAGGAGACCGCGGCCATGGCGACGTCGACGCACGCCACGCCGGATTGGATTAAATGAAGGTCCATGAAGGCACCGAAGTGAGTTTTGCCCTTTGCACAACCCAGCGAGACGTTAAACCCAAGTCATGCCCCGCCTCTTCCTTGGCCTACTCCTCGGTGCCCTGATTGCACACGTCCCTGTCGCTGCGCAGGAGACCCCGCCTAACTTCGTCATCCTCTTCGCCGATGACCTTGGCATCAACGATCTCGGCTGCTTCGGCCGCAAGGACCAGAACACGCCCAACCTGGATAAGCTCGCAGCCGAAGGCGCCCGTTTCACCCAGGCCTACGCCGCAGCTTCCGTCTGCTCGCCTTCGCGCGCTGGCCTCCTGACCGGCCAGAGCCCGGCCCGCCTGAAGATCACGACCTTCCTCCCGGGACGCAGCGACCGTGCCTCGCACCGCGTGCTGGGCGCTTCCCTGAACTATAACCTTCCGGACGGCGTCCAGACGATCGCCCAACTCCTCAAACCCAAGGGCTACGCATCCGCGGCCGTGGGTAAGTGGCACCTCGGCGGCAAGGGCCATCAGCCGACCGACCACGGCTTCGATGAATATTTCGCCGGCAAGGCCAATCCGGGCGCCGAATCGCCGCAGGGCGGCAAAGGTGAGCTCGGCCACGCCGACTATGCGGTCAAGTTCATCGAACGGAACAAGGCCAAGCCCTTCTTCCTCTACCTCGCTTTCGACAACCCACACATCCCGCTCGCCGCTCCGGCCAAGGGCATCGAAGCCAACGCGAAATCCTTCCACCCGACCTACGCCGCGCTCGTCGAATCCCTCGACGTCGCGTGCGGCCGCGTCCTGAAGGCGCTCGAGGACAACGGCCTCTCGAAGAACACCTTCGTGGTCTTCGCTTCCGATAACGGCGGCGTGCATATCTCGGAACTCAAGGAAAGCCCGCCCACCTACAATGCGCCGTCCCGCGGGGGTAAGGGCTTCCTCTACGAAGGCGGCATCCGCACGCCCCTTATCATTCGCTATCCGGCCCGCCTCGCGTCCAGCGTGATCAGCGAACCCGTCGTCCTCGGCGACCTCTGCCCAACCATCTGCGCGCTGGCAAAAGTACCCGCGCCTACACCTCTCGATTTCCAGGACCTTTCAACCCTACTCTTTGACAGCAAGCCGCCGGCCGACGCCAAGCCGCGCGCCCTCTTCTGGCACCAGCCGCACTACATGAACCAAGGCGGTAAGCCCGGCGGCGTGGCCCGCGAAGGCGACTGGAAGCTAATCGAGCAATATGAGGACGGCCGCATGGAACTGTACAACATCGCCAAGGATCCGAGCGAGACCACCGACCTCGCCGACGCCGAACCCGCCCGCGTGGCGGCCCTGCGCGGCAAGCTTGAAGCCTGGCGCCGCAGCGTCGGAGCGGAGCCGATCAAGGCTAACGCAAATTTCGGGCGCACCCTTTGGGAAGACTGCTTTGTGAAAACCGACGTCAGCAAGCTCCAAGCCCTGCCGACCTCCGAAGCCATGCGTCCGCTCCTCGCCGATTGGCGCAAGGCAATGGACAACGCCACAACCGAAGGCGCAAACTCTCTCATCTTCCTTGAGGCCCGCGACGCCCAGGTGAAGGCGACGAAGATGAAATATGAGGAGCCGCCGCAGAAGGATACCCTCGGCTTCTGGGTAAACGCTGAAGACACCGCTTCCTGGATCTTCCAAGCGCCGAAGGCTGGCACCTATCGCGTGACCGTGCTGCAGGGCTGCGGCAAGGGCAATGGCGGCTCGGTCGTCGCCCTCGATACCAAGCAGGGCTCGTGCGAGTTCACCGTCGAAGAGACCGGCCACTTCCAGCGCTTCGTTCCCCGTGAGGTCGGTAAACTGACCCTCGTCGCCGGCGAGAACACGCTCACCGTGCGCCCGGTCAAGAAGGCCAAGTCCGCAATCATGGACCTCCGCCGCGTGATTCTCGAGCGCGTCGACTAAGTCCTCAGAGCGAAGCTAACAGCGCGCGCAGTTCTTCCTCGGGCTCCTCGTGGCCTTGCGCCACAGCGAGCGCGAGCGCGTCCGCGAAGACCACCTTGGCCGCAGGCTGGTCGCCGACGGCGTGCAGGCTCTTGCCGAGCAGGACCCGCGGCATCATCCAATCCGCCTTGGATGCGACGGCGAGGCGCAGGTGCTCGATGGCCCCAGCCGCGTCGCCTTCCGTGAAGAGCGCCTGACCGAGGGAGAAGCGGAACAGTGGATTCGCGGGATCAGACGCGACGTGCCGATGGAAGATTTTGGAACGGGACATGTTCAACCTTTCGACTTCGCCGATGACTGACGGAAGATAACCATCGAGAGGCCCGGCAGGCGGACCTCGATGGAATAAGGACGTCCGTGGCAGGGAATGTTCTCCGCTTCGACGCCGCCAAGGTTACCGAGGCCGTGGCCAGCGTAGTGTTTAGAGTCCGTGTTCAGGGCCTCTTCCCATCTACCCGGGAAAGGCACGCCGAGTCGATAGGTCCGCTCGACTGGCGTGAAATTGCCCGCAACCGTCCAGGCGCAATCGCGTCCGCGTCGCTCGAAGGCCAGCACGCTCTGTGCGCCGTCGTCGGCGACGAGCCAGTTGAAGCCTTCGGGACGTAACTCGTTCTCGGCGAGGGCGGCGTCCGCGACGTAGAGCTTGTTCAGGTCGGTGACGAGGCGCTGCACGCCTTGATGAATAGGGTAATCAAGCAGGTGCCAGTCGAGCGAGGCATCATATTTCCATTCGGCGAACTGGCCAAATTCGCAGCCCATGAAGAGGGTCTTCTTACCCGGCCAAGACCACTGCATGGCCAGCAGACAGCGGAGATTTGCCGCCTTCGTGGCGTCGTCGCCGCCGCCCATCTTACCGATGAGGGAGCCTTTGCCGTGCACGACCTCATCATGTGAGAAAGACTGCACGAAGGCCTCGGTCCACTGGTAAAGCATGCCGAACGTGAGCTTGTCGTGGTTGAACTTTCGAAAGAGCGGATCTTGACGGAAATAGTCGAGCGTGTCGTGCATCCAGCCCATGTTCCACTTGAAGTCGAAGCCCAGGCCACCTTCGGGGACGGACTTCGTCACGCCCGGGAAGGAAGTGGATTCCTCGGCAATCATGGCGACGCCCGGCTGGTAGAGATGGACAAGTGAATTCACCTGCTTGAGGAATTCAATCGCCTCGATGTTCTCGCGGCCGCCATAGCGATTCGGAACCCATTCCCCAGCCTTGCGGGAGTAGTCGAGGTAGAGCATCGAAGCCACCGCGTCGACGCGCAGGCCATCGATATGGAAACGCTCGAGCCAAGAAAGGGCGGAGCAGACTAGGAAGCCGCGCACCTCGTGGCGGCCGTAGTTGAAAATCAGCGTACCCCAGTCCTGGTGTTCGCCGAGACGCGGATCGGCATGTTCGTAAAGATGCGTTCCGTCGAAGCGGGCCAACGCAAAGAAGTCGCGAGGGAAGTGGGCCGGCACCCAATCAACAATCACGCCGATGTTTGCCCGATGGAGCGCGTCAACCATCGTCATGAAGTCAAGCGGCGAGCCGAAGCGATGCGTTGGCGCGTAGAATCCCGTGACCTGGTAACCCCAGGAGCCATCGAAAGGGTGTTCGGATGGAGGCATCAGCTCCACATGAGTGAAACCCATCTTCACGCAATAGGTGGCGAGCTGTTCGCCGAGGTCGCGGTAACCGAGTACGCGGCCACCCTCTTCGGGGACGCGGCGCCAAGAGGCGAGATGCACTTCGTAGACCGACATCGGTTGCGTGCGCAGGTCGCGACTACGACGGGCTTCCATCCAAGCCGCGTCGTTCCAGACAAACTTCGAGAGATCACAGACGATGGCGGCATGGTTCGGAGACGGCTCGAAGTGCAGGCCGTAGGGATCCGTCTTCAGGAACGGCGTGGAGTCATGCGGACCGACGATCTCGTACTTGTAGCGGGCACCGGCATGGACCCCCGGAATGAAGAGTTCCCAGATGCCGGAGGCGCCCAGATTGCGCATTAGGTGGGCATGGCCGTTCCAGAGGTTATGGTCGCCGACGACCGAGACGCGGCGGGCGGAGGGAGCCCAGACGGCGAAAGAGACGCCCAGCACGCCATCGAGGGTGCGGACGTGAGAGCCGAGCTTATAGTGGGCGCGATGATCGTCGCCCTTGCCCAGCAGGAAGAGATCATCCTCCGAGATCGTCGGCAGGAAGCGATAAGGGTCGTCGACAATGCGGCTCACGCCGTCTGGATACGTCACGCGAAAACGATAGCGGAAGAGCGCGGTGCCAGGCAGTTCCACCTCGAAGACGCCGCTGGCATGCAGCTGCTTCATCGGGACGGGCTTAGTCGGACCTTCAGGGACCAATTCGCAGGCACTAGCCCAAGGGAAGAGCGAGCGGGCGACTAGACCGCCTCCGGCCAGCGGATGGAGACCCAGGAAACGGTGCGGAGAGGTCTCCTTGGCGTCCACTAGGGCGGTCAACTCTGCTGGGCTGAGGCGCATACCGAGAGACTCCACGCAGGGCGGTAAATCGGCAAGCGCTCATTGCCCGAAAAACCTTGAGGGAAATCCCGGACCGACAACGCTCGCCAGATGCCTGGCCGCCGTTTCTGGATTCTTGCCGCAAGCCTCTCCCTGACCGTGGCGGCCCTGGCGGCTGAACCCGCCCAAGTAGTCGCCAAACTCGCCGAGGTGATGCCCAACATCGTCGCCGACAGCTTCGCCCCGGAAGAAGGCGGCAAGGTCGTCGTCGCCACCAACGCCCACCTGGAAAGCAAGGATGCGACCATCGACGCCAAGAAGATCCGGGTCGACACCCGGACCGGAACCATCGTCGCCGAAGGCAACGTCGTGTATGCCACCAAGAACCTGCGCATCATCGGTGACCGGATCGAATCCGATCCACGCAACGACACCCTCGTGGCGACCAACGTCCGGTTCGGCCGAGCGCCCCTCTACTTCACCGCCGAGTCGCTGAAAATCGTCAAGGGCAATAGGACTATGCGCGGATTACGCATGTGGAATAGCGAACCCGAGCAGCTCGGTATGCATCTCAAGATCTCCGAGGCGGCTTATACGGAATCCGACGACCGCCTCAGGATTCGCAGCGTCACGCCGCACGTGGCCGGCATCCCGTTCTTCAACCTCCCGTATTACGCTCAGGACGGCTATCGCGACATCCCTTACGACCTTTACCTGAACACCGGTAGTGAAGACCACCAAGGACGCTACCTACGCTCCACGTTCCTGATGCGCCAGTCCCCTTCCCTTTGGGTCGGCGGCCTGCTCGATATCTACGGCAAGTCTGGTATCCTCGTCGGCCCAGCGTTCCGCTACGACAATTCCAAGCAACCTGAGGGCGGCATCGTCTGGAAAGGTAAGTTTGAGAGCGGCTACATTAGCGACCGCGGCGGCCTGCTTACCGATGTCTACGGCCGCACCCCAGATCGCCAGCGCGCCTTCCTGTTCGGCGAGGTCAATGGCCGCACTGTCGACGGCGTCGAGTTCGCCGGTAATATCTTCGGCCAGTCAGACCCAGGGTTCATGCGGGATTTCCGCCCGAACCTAATCCGTGAAACCGGCAATCCGCAGACGAACTTCGAAGTCTCCGCACCCTACGCCGGCGGTTATCTCTCCGCTTCGCTCACAGCCAAAGCGGATAACTACCAGGATATCGTCCAGAAGCTCCCTGAGTTCCGCTTTGACCTGCCGTCGCAGGCGATGGACGGCAGCGATTGGAATCGCCGTAGCTTCGTGAGCCTCGGCTACTTCTCCGAACGCCCGTCGGCCGACCTGCCCCTCGCCAACTTCCAGACGGCCACGCTCGCGAGCGGGGCTTGGTCGACCGCCCGCCTTGACACTTATTTCGGAGTCAACCGCACCTTCACCCTCAACGAGTGGCTGACGTTCAAGCCCGTGGCCGGCGTCCGTGCCACTGGTTGGTCCCAAGGCATCAACGGTAATGGCACCACCGCCAAGGTCATCGCCCAGACGGGTTTCGACCTCGAGGGTCTCGCCACCGGTTCCTGGGACTTCGTGGCCAACAAGTGGGGCATCGACGGGATGCGCCATAGCATCCGACCCCTCCTGCAATACCGCGTCATGCCTGGCGCTGACCGTGAGATTGGCACCGTGCCCATGACGCAGCGTGCCGTCTCGGCTTCGGCCTTGGAAGAGGTCGACCTCGCCGACCGCCTCGACCCAGCCTCCACGACTGACCGCCAGGTCGTCCGTTTTGGCCTGCGTAATACCCTCGAGACCCGCGATGCCAAGTTCGGCACCCGTGAACTCGCGCGTGCGGACCTCTTCGCTGATTGGCGCGAAGGTCCGACGGCCGCTGACACCGGCCGTAGCGACCTGCACTGCGCGATCAGCCTGACGCCCGCCCCGTGGGTCAGCGTGAGCTCTGGCCTGCGACTACCCAACGGCGGCGGCGCCCCGCTCGAATCCATCCAGAGTATCGCCTTCCACTCCGGCGACTTCTGGCGGACCTCCTTCAGCTGGGTAGAACTCCGCGAGATTACCCAAGCCCGCCAGCTCATCTGGGAAGGCCGCGTGACCTTGAATTCGATCTACTCCCTTGTCGCCACGCTCAACTACGACGCCCTGGCCGGCCAGACCACTTACGAAAGCGTCGGCATCATCCAGCGCATCGCGAATTCCTGGGAGCTCGAATACGGGGTCATGCAGCGACTCGACCCCATTAACAACGGCAAGAGCTCATTGGGCTTCCAACTGCGGGCTAGATTATTCAAGTTCTGAGCGTGACGGACACCCCACCAAACTCCCCTTCGGTCCCCGAAGACGGCATTTTGCCGCCAGCCGACCTGCCCATCCGCCTCGATGTCTTCGAAGGACCGCTCGACCTGCTCCTGTTCCTCATCCGTAAGAGCGAGATTGATATCTACGACATCCCGATCGAGAAGGTCACGCAGCAGTACCTCGAGATCCTGCGCACACAGGAGAAAGATAACCTCGAGCTCGCGGGCGACTTCTTCGTCATGGCCGCGACGCTCATGTACATCAAGAGCCGTATGCTTCTGCCAGTCGAAAGCCGCCCGGAAGAGGAAGTGGCCGTCGCGGACGAAGGACATGACCCCCGCTGGGCGCTCGTCCAGCAGCTCATCCAATATAAGCGCGTCAAGGAGACCGCCGCTATCATCCGTGGGCTCGTCGACGACCGTCAGGGCCTACTCGGCCGCCACGTCTTGCAGCCTCAAGGCGAAGACGCCGTCGCGCGACCCGTCGCCCCAGCCGACCGCATCGAGCTCTGGAATACCTTCAACCTCGTCCTTCGCCGCCTGGCCGAACGCATTCAGCCAGGCAACATCACGACCGAGACCGTCACGGTATCCGACCGCATGGAGACAATCCTCGCCCGCCTCGAGACCGAGACCACGTTCGCCTTCACCAGCTTACTGCCCGAACGTCCAACCATTGGCTTCCTTGTGGCCACCTTCCTCGCGTGCCTCGAACTGGCGCGTCTAGGAAAGTTGGCATTAGAGCAGGATGCCGCCTTTGCGGAAATCAACTGCTCCAAGGCTGAAGCCGCCGCCGTGCCGAACGCTGGCGAAGCCCTCGAAGGGAAGTCGGAATTCGACGAGCCTGCCGGTGAGGCCAACTGAGCCAGGGGCTTGAAATCGCCGCCGGTCTGGCCAGACTTTACTTATGGCTCACGCTAAGCCTCCTTCCAACCATCTGCTAGGCATCGGTCTTGATGCCCAGGACAAGCATAAGCGCATCACCCGTGGCGAAGGCTTCAATCTCGTGGGCGGCTCGGAGGATACGCACGAACGGATGACCGAGACCGTGATTAAGACCTCCGAAGACCTCAGTCGCAAGGGCCGGACCATCGCCGAAGCTCACCCGGAGGAGTTGGCCGATCTGCTCCGAAAGCATGACCGTGGTGCTTGAGCCAAAAAGGAGCCACAGACGGGTTGACTCACCTCTTTCGCAGGATTTGACTGCCACTCCCTAAAAATGAGCAACGAGCTGCCCCCTCCCCCGCCTCCTCCTCCAGCTGACGGTGACAACTCCGCAGCGCAGGCTCCTAAGTTGAAACTATCAAAGCCGGCTGGCTTCGTTCCTCCGCCTCCTCCCGCGCCCGCCGCCGATGCTGGAGCCGCGATTCCTCCGCCTCCCTCCGCCGTCCCAGCTCCCGCCGCTGCTCCTCGTCCGGCCGCTGCTCCGGCCGCCAATCGTAGCGTCGACAATGTCGCCACCGCGTTTGACGTACTCGCCCTTGCGGCTTCGCTAATCGGTGCAGTGTTCCTTGCACTCGAACTCTTCGTTAAATCCAAAGGTTAAGTCTCTTTCATGGCCTCCGATCTCATCCTCAATCTCGATAACAGCAACTTCGACGCCACCATCAAAGCGTCGGCCGTCCCCGTCTTGGTGGACTTCTGGGCCACCTGGTGTGGCCCTTGCAAGCAGATCGGCCCCGTGCTCGATCAACTAGCCACCGAGATGAACGGAGCCGTCCAGATCGTGAAGGTCGACGTCGACACCAATCAGGCGCTGGCCCAGCAGCTGGGCGTGAACTCGATCCCTGCCCTGTTCCTTTACAAGAACGGCGTCGTGGTGGATAAGATGGTCGGTGCCCGCCCCAAGGGCGACATCGCAGCCTTCATCAAGAAGCACTCCTAAGCGACGGGAGAAAGCCCAACAAGAAAGGCCCGGGATTGCTCCCGGGCCTTTTTGTTACCGAGTATTTCGAAGCCTTACTTGGCCTCGAGCGGGTGATCCTTCAGGAGGTCGGCAGGATTATACTGAGCACGGATACCGATGGCCTTACGGACCTCGGCGACCTTGGTGTCCATGACCGGCTCAGCGGTGTTGCCCCAGGCCTGACGGACGTAGGTGACGATGTTGGCGACCTGAGAATCCTTGAGGCCGGCTCCGATATTTGGCATGTTGCCGTTATACTTCAGGCCCATGACTTCAATCTCTCCGGCGAGACCAGCGAGGACCGCCTTGATGATACGTTCATCAGAACCCGCGACCCAAGAGGACTTGGCGAGCGGAGGGAAAGCACCGGGGACGCCGAGACCAGTCGGCTGGTGACAGGCAGCGCAATTCGCGAGGAAGAGCTTCTCGCCCTTGGCAACATCGGGCTCGAAGGCGACCGGACCACCGGCGACGGCAGTCTTGGGGGCGTTGAGGTCGAAGGCCGACGGAGAAAAGTCACCTGAGTTACGGGTGAGGTAGAGGCCGGCCCAGAAGCCGAATCCGCAGAAGAGGAAGACGATTAGGATAGGCGTCAGAGAGAAACCCTCGGTCGGCTCGTCCTTGTCGCGGGACAGCTGCGAGTGAACCTCCACCAGGCGTCCGTCGGAAGGTCCTTCGGAGCCAGCACCGGAGGGACCCCGGCGCGGGCGGTTGTTATCAGGATGACGGTTACGTTCGTTCATGGGTTCACTGCTTCAGTTTGGCTTCCGGCGAGGAGTAATCCTGGCGGAGAGATTGGAGGTAGGCGGCCAAGGCGACGGCGCGCTCGGAGGCGACGTCGTTATTCACGCCAGTATAGAGGAAGGTAAACTGTCCGTTGTGGGGGATGGCGGCGTGCACGGCGTCAAGGGTCTTAGCGCGGGCGCCGAAGTTGGCGAGGTCCGGACCGATACGGCGATCGCCAAGGAGCACCTGCCCCTGCTGCGCATAGTCGCGGGCGACGGAAGGACGGACGCCATAACCACGGGCGATGTCACTACCCTGACCGGCCGGACGGACCTGCTGGGTGTGGCAGCTGACGCAACCAAGGGAAACGTAGACCGTGCGACCTTGGATGGCCAGACCGGGTTCGCGGGACGGAAAGAGCGGGCCGCCTTCTTCGGCGGGCGCGCGTCCGAGGGAGCCGAGCTGGACCTGGCTGCTGATGACCAGCGCACCGAAGGGCAAGGCGACGGCCAGGAAGATGCCAGCCAGGAGAGTGTTGAGATTCTTCATGGTTGTCCGGATTAGTCGTGGCGGCCAGCGGAAGCCGGCGCGGAAGATTTGAGGATCATGCCGAAAGCATTGAGAGCGAAGGCGAGATGGCCGACGAGCAGGAGGACCGCTGAGACGCTGAACGCGACGTTCCAGGAGGAACCCGCCTTGGCGACCTGCTGGAAGGAGACGGAAGCGTCAGCGAGTTGCTTGCCGCTTTCATAGCCGCCAACGAGCAAGGCCACGACTGAAGCGACGGCGCCGAGGGCGGTGGCCCAGAAGTGCACGTGGACCAGCTTGGCAGAGGGCCAGAGCGAGCCTGTGAGGCGAGGCAGCACGAAGTAGGCGGAGCCGAAGAGCACCATCGTGGCGAACGCGTAGGTCAGGAGCTGCTCCTGGCCGGCGGCGAAGGACGTGAAGCGGACCACGGCATTAGTACCGCGGAAGCCGAAGACCGCGTTGAGCACGCCGAAGAGCGTGAAGGCGATGGCGCCAAAGCTCACGAAGCGCAGCGTGGTGTCGTTCCAGGCGCGGGACCAGCCACCTTCGGAGGAAAGCGTGCCGTGGAAGTTGATCGCAGTAATAATCACCGGGACCATCAACATCGCTCCGGCGACGACGCCAACGGACTGGAGCCAGAGGGGCACCGGAGCACCGATAAGGGCGGAAGGTCCGGTCCAGCTGGCGAAGAGGAAGAACGTCCAGAAGCCCACGGGGGCGAGGTAGTATCCGCTGATGGTTCGACCAAGCACCTTCGGCAGGAAGTAGTAGACCGCGGCGAGGGCCGAAGCGCCGAACCAGAGCAAGAGAAGGTTCGAGACGAACCAGCTAAGGGCGATGGTCTGGACGACGCCCGAAGCGGGCTGCCAAAGGACGAGCAACTGGGCCAGGAGGTAGGTCAGCGGGAAGGCGAACGAGGCGCCGACCACAAACCACTGCGAAGCGAAGGTGTGGCCAGTGGGGCGACGCGCGAAGGCGACGATCGGCCAGAAGCCGGCGAGCAGGAAGGCGACGGCGAGGACCGGTCCGACTTCGCGAGGGAATTCCAGGAGGCCGAAGCCAGTCTGGTTACCAGCGAAGATCTGAATCACACCATAAGTGAGGGCGAGGTTCCAAGCGGCGCCACCGAGGGTGGCGAGCCAGCCGTTACGGAGCTCAAAACGACCGAGCTGCGAGAGCAGCCAAAGGTTGAGGGCGAAGAAGGCATTGAAGCCCCAGCCGTAGACGAACAGGTTGCGCTGGGCGGCGGCGACGTGTCCGTAGGTGAGGATCTCACAACCACGAAATAGACCGCCGGCGAGCGACCCCTGCTGGAGGGCGGCGATCACGCCGAGCACCGAGGCCGCGAGCAGCCAGATCACCGCGGAAATAAAGAAGAGGAGGAACGGGCCGCGGAGCTGGACCTCGGTCCGCGTGAGGCGCGAGTCGCCTTCGGGGGGACGGCCCTGGGGGCGGCCGGAACGATTTTCCTGAGTCATCGGTAAATAAAGTGCGGGGTTATTTGAGGCCGAGTTCGGCAGTGGTCCACATCGCCGTGCGACCGGCAGTGGCGGCGCGGACGGCCTTCACCTGCTCGACGGTGACCGGGTTGGCCTTATTGCCAAAACTCTGTCGTACGTAAGTGAGGACGTCGGCGATATCGCCATCGTTCACGCCGGCGACGGGAGGCATCATGCTGTTATAGGTCATACCGCCGACGGTGATCGGCCCCATGAGGCCTTGGAGGATGAACTTGATCGGCAACTCGGGATTGCCGACGACGATGGGCGTCTCGGCGATCGACGGGAAGACGGGCGGAATGCCCTTACCTGTCGGCTGGTGGCAGGCAATGCAGGTGCGCGAGTAGACCGCGAGGCCTCGCTTCATCTGCTCGTCGGAAGCCTTCACGAAAGCGCCAGCGGCGGCCGGAGCGGCGACCGGAGCCGGAGCGGCGGCGGCCTGGATCTTCGCGACGACTTTGACGTCGGCGGCGATGAGGGCGGCGGCGTCCTGCACCGAGATGCGATAGGTGCCGTCGGCGTTGCGTCCCGGCTCAGTGATAAGAGCGAGGCCCTTCTTCGTGTTATCGGCACGCAGGTCTCTCTGGGCGAGGCGACGCTCGGCTTCGGCATTGGGCGCCTTGCGGACGGAGAGGTACACGTAGCCCGTGACGATCACCGCGGCGGCGACGAAGCAGACGAGACGCAGCCAAGAGGCGATCTGGCCGGGCAGCAGCGGACGGCCCCCGGAGGAAGGTTGTTCACTCATGATAGTTGATGGACTCGAGGATGCGGGGATCGTGGACGGGGATGGTCTCGTGCTTGGCGGCGCCACGCAGATAAATCGCAAAGACGATGCCACCGAAGCCGAGGATCGCGGCCAGATCGAGGAAGAGGGAGGGCGTGAGGAAAGGCGTCACGACGAAGCCTTCCGGGGTGGACTTGTCGTAGACTTGGCGAGGCAGCGCGTTGAACCAGAGATCAACAAGCCCGCCGATCACGATGATCCAGGCGACCGTCAGGAGACGGCCGGCGACGATCTTCGTGCGATAGAACAGCAGGGACAGGAACGGCAGGAGGAAGAAGCCGAAGATGAGATACATCGAGACACTCCACCACTCGCTCTTGACGCCGGTCGCGGCATCGATTTCGCGGATGTTATACCAGAAGGTCTCTTCCGGGATGTTCGCGGTGTAGATCAGGAAGTACTGCGAGAAGCTGATGTAAGCCCAGAAGACCGTGAAGGCCAGCATGAGGCAGCCCAGCACGTGGCGGTGGGCCTGATTGAGGAGGCCGTCAAGCCATCCGCCGTTAGACAGCTTATAGGTGAGAATCACCGTGACCGCGAGGGCCAGGCGAATGGAGAGCGCGAAGAACCAAACGCCGTACATGGTCGAGAACCAGTGGTACGAGAGGGCCATCAGGCAGTCGAAGGCGAACATCGTGAGGGCCACGGCCGAGAGCGGGATGCCCACGGCGGAGACGGCATGCAGACGGTGCGTGTGACCGGCGGTGCGATCGGTATCCTGGGCGAACGACCAGCGGCGGAGGAGGACGGCGAGCACGCCGAAGACCAAGACGTAGAGGGCGATACGCACCAGGAAGAACTTCTCGTTCAGGAACCAGCTCTTCGCCTGGAGAATCGGGTCATGGCCGACGGCGTGTCCACCTGGGAGAAGGTGTTCGGCGTTCGTCCAATCCCAGAGCGCATGACGGAAGTCGGTACTGAAGGCCAGTGGTACCACGCCAAGGAGGATGACCACCGGCAGAGCGATGATGAGGAGTTCCCAGTTGCGGCGGATGAGCGGAGCCCAGCCGGCGTCGAAGAGCCGGGTAATCATCGTGAGCAACAGCATGCCGATCAGGATCGAGATCCAGAAAATCGAGCCGACGAGGATGGAAAGGGCTTGGCGGTTCTCGTGATGGGCCACGCCAACACAGGCGAAGTACCAGACGACGGCCAAGGCGACGACGCCGAGGGCCAGGAATTTCTTCCAGTGGGCGGTCAGGGCGTGAGGCGAAGAGGAGCTCATGTGCGAATTACTTGATTTGGGCCTTCACGGCGGCGGGGACGAGTTCGGACGGGCAGTTCTGGGAGAGCTGCAGGGCACGCACGTAGGCGACGACGGCCCAGCGCTCCTCGGGGGAGAGCTTGTCGCCGTAACCCATCATGGTGTTCTTTCCGTTGGTGATGACATCGTAAATCTGCCCATTAGGATAGGCGCGGATGATCGGCGACTGGAGGCTGGCGATCGTCACGATGGCGGCGTCGCCTTCGATGGCGGAGCGCACCTTCATGATGCCGTTGCCGTCAGCGGCTTGGCCGTGACAGACGGCGCAGTAGATCTGAAACTTGGCGCGTCCCACTTCCAAGGTAGACTGACTCACCTTGTAGTCGTTCAGCTTGGCGTTGGTGAAGCCGAGAGACTTCTCCGGGAAGCCGACAAGGAAGGCGCCCTTGGCGTCCTTGCCGGACACGAAGGAAGGATTCTGAGATTCGGCGCGCTGGAAGTCGTCGGAGAAGACCTTGGTCGGCTCGAGGCCGTTACCACGGGCGACGGTTCCGGCAACGGGCGGACGGGCGTCCCGTCCGTCGGCGAAGAGCGCGTTCTCCCCCTGGGCCTTGTACTTGTTCTGGTAGTCCATGTCGTCGAAGACATAGACGGGGGTGTCCTTGGACTTCTTGCCCTGGAAGCCAAGGAAGCTGATCATGGCGAAGACAGCGACGGCAAGGAATGCGAGATAGCGGGTCATGGGTACGGATTAGTCGCGGATGACGGTGATCTCCTGGCCGCCGAGCGACTGGAGGAAGTTGCGGGACTCATCGACGTGGAACTGCGGGTCGCGGGCCTCGAGAACGATCATGAACGTGTCGTCCGAGACGCGGGCGAAGTTCGGAAGGTCGAACAACGGGTGATTATGGTGCGGCAGGCGGTTGAAGATGAACTGACCAAAGAAGGTACCGAAAGCGGCGAACAGGATTGTGCACTCGTAGAGCACCGGGAACGGGAAGATCACGCTCCAGTAGGGCTTGCCGCCGACAATCAGCGGGTAGTCGTAAGAGTTCATGTACCAGGTGAGGAGGCAGCCAGTGATGAAACCGGTGACGCCACCCAGCAGGGTCAGGCGCGGGACGGGGGAGCGAGGCAGGCCCATGGCCTGGTCCATACCGTGGATCGGGAAAGGCGTGTGCACGTCCCAGTTCTTCCAGCCGGCATCGCGCACCTTCTCGGCGGCGTGAAACACGTCGGACACCTTGCGGAAGGTGCAGGCTACGCCGTGGATGCGTTCGTTGCGTTCGTTCATGGTCGGGGTTCGGCTGAGATCAGTGGGCGTGGGGGTCGGCCTGCGGCGCGACCATCTTCAATTCGGCCATCGGGAGCAGCGGAAGGAAGCGGATAAACAGAAGGAAGAGCACCGAGAAGAAGCCGAAGGTGCCGAAGAACGTGAAGATATCCACGATCGTCGGGCTGTAGTAACCCCAGCTGGACGGCAGGTAGTCGTTGGCCAACGAAGTACAGGTGATCACGAAGCGTTCGAACCACATGCCGACGTTGACGAAGAGGCAGATGATCCAGACGAGGGAGTGGTTCTCGCGGACCTTCTTGAACCAGAAGAGCTGCGGGGTGATCACATTGCAGGAAATCATGATCCAGTAAGCCCAAGCATACTGTCCGAAGGCGCGGTTCACGAAGGCGAACTTTTCGAAGACGTTACCCGAGTAGGCCGCGATGAAGAACTCGGTGGCATAGGCGTAGCCGACCATCGTGCCAGTGGCCAAGATGATCTTACACATGTTGTCGATGTGGTACTGGTTGATGACGTCGTGCAGGCGATAGATCGCACGCAGCGGGAGCATCAGGGTTAGCACCATCGCGAAGCCGGAGAAGATGGCGCCGGCGACGAAGTACGGGGGGAAGATGGTCGTGTGCCAGCCGGGGACGTTCGAGACGGCGAAGTCGAACGAAACGATGGTGTGCACGGAAAGCACGAGCGGCGTCGAGAGGCCCGCGAGCAGCAGGTAAGCCATCTCGAAGTTCGACCACTGGCGGTTACCACTGCGCCAGCCCATGGCCAGCAGGCTGTAGAAAGCCTTGCGCCACCAGGTCGTCGCGCGGTCGCGGATCACGCCGAGGTCAGGGATCATGCCCATGTACCAGAAGAGCGTGGAAACGGTGAAGTAGGTCGAGACCGCGAAGACGTCCCACTCGAGCGGGGAACGGAACTGAGGCCAGATGCCGTTCTGATTGGGCAGGGGCAGGAGCCACCAGCCGAACCAAACACGACCGACGTGGAAGAGCGGGAAGAGACCGGCGCAACAGACCGCGAAGATGGTCATGGCCTCGGCGGCGCGGTTGATGGAAGTACGCCACTTCTGACGCAGGAGACAGAGAATCGCCGAGATCAGGGTACCGGCGTGGCCGATGCCGACCCAGAACACGAAGTTGACGATGGCCCAACCCCAGCCCACGGGCGAACGGAGGCCCCAGGTGCCGGTACCAGTCGAGACGAGGTAACCGAGGCCGATGAACGTGAACGACGCGACGAAGAGCGCGACGCCGAACATGATCTTCCACCAGAGCGGAGTCTCTTCTTCGACGATACCGCAGACCTTGTCGGTGATCCAGTGGAAGCCGCGATTGTTGAGGATCAGCGGGGAGCGCGGGAGCTCGGCTGGGCGAACCTTATCGAGGATCGCGGGGCGCTCGGAAGAGCTGTCGTGGGCGTGAGCCATGGGACGGGTAGTCGTTTAAGGGTTATTTGGCGTGATGCTCGGCGCCGTGGGCGGGCTTCGCGTGGGCTTCGCCATGGGGCGCGGCGCCGTGCGCCGGTGCGCCGTGGGATTCGCGGCCAGCCATCTCGAGGCGGGAAAGCGGAACGAGGTTGGCACCAGGCATACGAAGGTTGAGGTTACGCAGCTTGGCTTGGTAGGTCGTGCGCGGGCGGGTGTTAAGGTAGGTCAGTGCGCCGTAGGAACGGGTCGAGGCCTTGGCCTTCGCGACGCGGGACTTCGGGTCAGTGATGTCGCCGAACTCGATCGCACCGGCCGGGCAGGCCTGCTGACAGGCGACCTGGATGACGCCGTCGCGAACGTTGATGTCGGGCGAAATGTCGCGCGCGCGGACCTTGGCATGAATCTTGGCCTCCTGGATGCGCTGGACGCAGTAGGTGCACTTTTCCATGACGCCGCGCATACGCACGGAGACATCGGGATTCTTCTGGAGCTGCGGCAGGTCGGCGGGATCCTTGACGGTCTTCTCGGGTCCGAGAGGACCTTCGTAGTAGTGGCCGTCGACGCGCTTGTTGAAGTCGAGGAAGTTGAAGCGACGGACCTTATACGGACAGTTGTTCGCGCAATAGCGGGTACCGATGCAACGATTGTACGCCATGGTGTTGAGACCTTGGTCGTCGTGGACGGTGGCGTTGGCGGGGCAGACGGTTTCGCACGGGGCGGTTTCGCAATGCTGGCAGGCGACACCCATGAAGGTGACCTGCGGGTCTTCAGGGATCGCGTTGCCAGCGGCGGCACGACCGTCGAAGAAGTAGCGGTCCAGACGGATCCAGTGCATGTTGCGGCCCTTGAGCACCTGCTCGCGGCCGACGACCGGGATATTGTTCTCGGACTGACAGGCGGTCACGCAGGCGTTGCAACCCGTGCAAGTATTGAGGTCGATCGACATGCCCCACTGCTGAAGCGCGGGGAATTCGGATTCGTGTCCCTTCCAGACGGCGACGTTCGGGGCAACGGTGTGGTTCGGGTGCTCGTAGGCGGAATTGCCGCGCGGCGTGGTGATGGCCTTCTGGGCGGGCGACATGTTGCCGTCCTTGCCGTAAACAGCAGGAGCATGGCCATCGATCCCGAGCTTGGCGAAATTCTCGTTCTTCTTCAGGTCTTCGACGTTACCTTCGCGGACGATGTCGCGGCCTTCCATCGACCAGTGGTCCTGCATATTACAGACAGCCACGGTGGCGCCGGTGAGGGCGAGCTTCACGCCGGTGCGAACGGCAGGCTCGGAGGCGGAGACGAACGGATAGACGTCGAAGCCATTGCCGACGACGCGTCCGGCGAGACGTTCAGGGACGCGGGTGGCCACGCGACCGCCGACGCGGCGACCAAAGCCGAGTTGGAGGCCGACGGTGTAATCCGCCATGCCCGGCATGATGAAGACCGGACCGGTGACGGTCTTGTCACCGAGGGTCAGCGAGGCGATACGGCAGATGAGGCGACCGTCGATGAGCTGATTGATATTACGGTTGAGCGCACCGGTGTGCAGGAAGTCGGCTTCGCCGCCGATCTTATTGATGAGCGCCTGGGTAGGCTCAATCTCGAGCTTGGCGGCGAACTTCGGGCTGATGAGGATGACGTTTTCCCAGACCGTTTTGGACATGGGATCCGGAGCCTCGGCGAGCCAACCGTTATTGGCGTACTGACCGTCGCCCGAGTGGACGCTCGGGACGAGGCGGACTTCGAGGGAGTCGAACGAAAGGGCCGGAGCGGTGAAAGCCTTGATTTGCTCGGCGCTAACGGCGGGCTTGGCGGCGGCAAAAGCGGTGCCGGCGAGCACACCTTCAGCGAGCCAAGCGGCGAAGGCTTCGTCAGAGGAATCCTTCGATAGCGAGTTGAAGGTCTCGCGGACGAGCGCGTGCGCGTCCTTGTCGGAACTGGCGAACGGAGCGAGGACGTCGAACTCGGTCACCGTCGCGAAGAGCGGGTCGATCATCGGCTGCACCGGGACGTAGACGCCGCTAAGCGTGCGACCGTCGGACCAGCTCTCGAGGTAATGGGAAGAGGCGAGGAACGTACCACCCGCGGCCTTGACGGCGGCGGAGGTCTCATCGAAGGAAGCGCTGTGGTAACCGAGGCGGACGACGGTCTTGGCGGCCTTGATGGCGGAGACGAAATTAACGTCGGCCGGGGCGTCGTAAGCCGGGTTGCCTCCGAGGATGACGAGGGTCTCGGCCGGCTTGGCGGCGAGAGCGGCGATCGTCAGCGACGACGGAGCCGGAGCGGCGACGTACTGGACGGCGGCGCCGAGAGCCTGGTTCGCGAGAAAGACGGCGCGGTGCGCGTCGGCAGAAAGATGATCGCCGGCGACGATGAGGGCTTCACCCTTGGCGTGGACGAGGTCGGCAACACATTCGGTCACCCACTTGGCGTCGACGTTGATGCCAGAGACCTTGCCCTTGAGGGACGTAGCAGCGGCGGAGCCGGAGTGCGCGAGGACTTCGGCGGCGAAGAGGATCGCGAGGCCGGAGATGTGGGAGGACGAGGCGCGGAGGCGGTGATCGGCAGCGGCACCGGTCAGCGAGAAGGTGGACTCGACGACGTAGAGACGCGTCATCTTCTCGGCCTCCTCGACCGTGTCGGCACGGCGGGCGGAGGAATAGGCGCGGGTGTCTTCGACGGTGGTGTCGTGCGCACCGAGGAAATCGCGGTCGAGGCTCAGCACGCGACGGGCCTTGGCGTAGTCAGGCAGAGCGCGGGCACCCAGCACGCGCTCGGCGCTATTCTGGGCGACCGGCGTGTATTCGACCCAGCGGGCCTTCGGGTAGGCGGCCTTGAGGCCAGCGACGAGGCGAGCGCGCGTCGGCGAAGTGGACGGACGGGCGAGGAAGGCGAGGCCAGCACCGGCGTCGGCCTTGGAGGCGGAAGCGAGACCGCGCACGAAAGCGCGGGCCGAGGCGACGGAGAGCACGGAACCGTCGGCAGCGACGGAAGCCTGCGCGCGATCCGGATCGTACATGTCGAGCACGCTGGCCTGGGCAAACTTCGAGGAGGCACCGCCGTTGGCGTGGTGGCTCGGATTGCCTTCGATCTTGGTCGGGCGGTGCTGATGCGTCTCGACGAGGATCGGCTGGTTGGCGAACTCGCCAGGGAAGGAAGAAGCGTAGTAAGTCGCGACGCCGGGAATCGTGTTCTCAGGCTGCTTGGCGTAAGGGAGCGTGTGATTGCGGGGCTCACGGCAACCGGCGAGACCGAGACCCGCGAGGCCGAAGGAAGCGCCCATGAGCATTAGGAACTCGCGACGCTCGACGCCGGTAATGGCGGCAGCGCCTTCGATGAACTCACGTTCGGCGCGGGTGCGGAACTCGGGCGACTTGTTGCGCTCCTCGAGGCTACGCCAGTAGGAAGGACCGGTCGGCTCGCCGGGCTGGACAACGGGGTGTTCGAAAACTTTCTTGCTCATC
>Ga0209597_1000176_pt1 | contig 42060 bp, 36 predicted proteins | sample M_140625_MF_Meta_FD_187316 | JGI IMG/M metagenome (GOLD analysis project Ga0209597, IMG submission 187316) | Freshwater microbial communities from Lake Montjoie, Canada to study carbon cycling - M_140625_MF_MetaG (SPAdes) (version 2) | ecosystem: Environmental > Aquatic > Freshwater > Lake... | reverse complement strand
CTGCACCAGCCAATTCCACGTGATCGCCGCATCACGGTCATATCCACTGATATCGGGTCTCGAAGCAAATGCCGCGATGAGTGGGACAACCCGGATGTACCCGAAGAAACTATTCGTGAATAGCCCGGCAAGGTTCGCGTTTCCATAGGCGCGTTGCCGTTGCCACGCGCGCCGGGCTAGCTCAGCATAGACCCTCACGCTCGTTGGGCCTTCAAGCGATGGACCGAACATAGATCAGTGCTGCCGAACGACCTTCAATCCTGATTTCGGTTCCTCGTTCTGACCGGGCCGTCACCGCGCCACTCCGGCGATCAACGGCCATGATTTCGAGGTTGACCCCGGGAAAGATTCCGTTCCGCTCCAGATACGTAAGAAGGTCGAGGTCTGCCTCAGCTTCTTCAGTAATGCGACCGATCACCACGCGGTCACCGGCCAGCACTCGGTCTAGGTAGCCACCTTCATGGTCTATCACGCCCCATCCGGGAATGGGATTGCCGTGCGGGCAGGCGAGGGGTTGGCCGAGGGCCTCAAACAGCCGTGACAGCAGGAGTTCATCGAAACCTGCTTCAAGACGCTCAGCCGCTTCATGCGCTTCGGTCGTCGAGAGTTTGAGGTCGCGCACGAGCCACGTCTCGATGAGTCGATGCTTGCGCGTCGATGCCTCACCGATTTCGTGCCCCGTAGGAGTCAGCTGGATTTCCTTGCGGTCACCACGGTCGATAAGAACCACGTACCCGTCCCGTTCAAGTCGGTGCAGTGTCTGCGTTACCGAGGGTGCGCTGACGCGGAGGTGTTCGGCAAGGCGTGCGCCAATCAGGACTTTGCGCTCAGCGGTGAGTGCGTAAATTGCCTGGAGGTAATGCTCCACTGCCGGGCTGAGCGCTCTCCGCCGGGTGACCTGTGCGTGTGCCCCTCGCACCTCTTGTGCGTTGCCGATGCCATGATCTGTTGCTGCACTCACGGCGTACGTCCTCGGAACCGCAACGCAACTGGCGAACGCGCGTCGACTTCATCGCATTCAAGAAATCCTACCAAGCACGCCGCGTTTCAGGAAGTTCGGGCCGGTCGGCCGCTAATTTGCTGTACCGGCCAACCTCACCCGCACCCGGTGACTGATCTCCGCCCGTTGGTCGTAGATTTTCCGAAACATTTCAAAGATCACTGGTACCTCAAGGTAGTCAATGAGGATTGCCACCCACGCAATGGCAGAGTTCCAGGCGATCACGCTGGTTGCCGATAACGTTTGGACCACGATTGCATCAGTGATCCAGAAAAGATGCAACCATTGGGTGTTAAGAAGAAAGATATACAAGATCGCTTTGGTCTTGGGACCCTTGCGGAGATCGGCGATGTAAAGAAGCGTCGTCGATATGAGGGCCGGAACTTCCAGATAATCAGCGATGACGTAAACGATCGTCAGGCTTTCGGGGAACACAAAATAGCTTTCCCCTGTGAGTTTCAGTAGGATTACCGCGGTGAATAGCCAGTAAAGGTGGAAGATCTGCAGAACGAATGCTGAAGTGGTGATGACGAGCGTCGCCAAATAGTGACGGTCATACCAATCGGAGATTCCACGCCACATCTTCGTCAACATGGAAGCAGCATACGTCCCACCCCCCGTGGTTAGTCTAGAGGGAACCCTCTGGTTAAGGCGCGCCTAAGCGATTGGATTAGGCGGACGTGTAGGTCTCAGTCACGTCGCGGTGGGTGCTAACAGGGTGGCCGCGCGGATGACAGATGGTGTTGGCGTCACGCATGATGTTGAGGGCGTCCGTGAGCAGGATTGCTTGGGCGCTTCATCTCCATGGAAGACCAGCAACACAAGATTGCCAAACCCACGAGGTTGGCGAACACTCTGAGGCAAGATTCGTCCCGGCGCCGGCTCGGTACGTTGACGTTGTCTGCCCTAGCGGTTGCACCGGGACGTGCACTGGCCGAAGGGTCTCGGGATGTTGCAGTGACATCCGGCGACCCCGCGCGTGAAAGCGCCTTACCGTGGGTCCCACAATATCCAAGTGACCGGCTGACCGAAGAAGTGGCGTCGGTGCTGCGAGGTCGCTCTGGGTCAGTTTCGATTGCAGCCGTTCATCTTCTTGATGGCACGGGCATGGCACTCAACGCCGATGATGTTGTCCCACCTGCAAGCCTGTTCAAGCTGAATATCCTCGCGGAGACGTACCGGCAGATCGAACGCAACCGTGTCAAGTTGGCGCAGATGATCACCATCCTGCCGGAGGACGCAGCCCCGGGTGCAGGCATCCTTCAGGATCGTATCGGTGAAGCAGTCTCGGTCGGCGAGGCGCTTTCACTGATGATCGGCATCTCGGACAACACGGCTGCCTTCGCATTGTTGCGCACCATCTCGAGCCGAAAACTCAACGAGTGCACAAGGGAGCTGGGGATGTTGCGAACTTGGTTCTACGTTGACGAGCGCCCCGATGAGACGTCAGCCGGTGATGTCGTCACGATCCTTCGCGCCATCATCGACGGCACGATTGCTTCGCCTCGGGGAACTGACCAGATGCTTGAACTCATGACCCGCGTCCAGTCATCGGCGTGGATCCGGTCGGGCCTTCCACCCGGGACCCGACTTGCCCACAAGAGTGGCCAGTTGGAGGGGATTCGCAATGATGCTGGCATTGTGTTCGGGCCGACGGGACCGTATGCACTCGCAGTCCTCACCCACGACCTTTACGACCCTGCCGTAGGTGAGCAAATCGTTACGGCGGTCACGCGCGTCGTCCACCGTTACTTCACAGGCGCTTGAAATCGGCTAGCGCCTCCTGCGCATCGGGAAACGCGTGCGCCTCAGACGTGATCGGGCAACCTGGGGGTCCATTCTTTGCCCGAGGTGGTCCTCACGCACGTGCTACGCTGCCGTCCGGTCCGGGGGCGTTTACGGACCAGTGGAAGGAACCCATTGTGAAAATCATTGACATCAAGGTTGCCGTAATTGGTGATCGCCCAGATGACCCGGACGCCTTTGACACGCATTGTTCGCCCATCGTCCGGATTGTGACCGATGCCGGCATCGATGGGTATGGGCAGGTTGAGTCGAGCAAGCCGTACCTCAAGCCCCACATCCTCTACTACCGTGACGCCCTTGTTGGCATGGATCCCACGGACGTTGAGCGATGCATGCTTCGGATCCGTCGACGTGGGAGCTTCAAGCCTTGGGGCGCGTCTGTTTCGGCCATCGAAATGGCACTTTGGGATGTAGCCGGGAAGGCCGCGAACCTTCCGGTGCACAAGCTGCTTGGAGGCAAGGTCCGCGACAAGGTCCGCGTTTACAACGGCAATGTGCGCTTTCCATTGCGTGACCAGTCACCCGAGGCATACGCGGAAAACATGCAGATGATGAAGGAATCCCCCGAGGGCTTCACGATCATCAAGCAGGGAGTGAGCTACCACTCTGGCATGCCGAATTCCGTGCCTAACTTTGCGTACTCCTACGACCGCGTCGACGACCCTTCGCGCGGCGGATTCGCAGGATCGCGTGGTCTCCTTACCGAACAGGGCCTGAACCACATCATCCGGTGTGTTGAGGCAATGAAGAAGGTCACCGGAGAATCGATCGGGTTGGCACTCGACTGTGGTCCAGGGTGGACCATTCCCGATGCGATCAGGTTCGGTCGGGCGATGGAACCGCACAACATCATGTGGATCGAGGACATCCTTACCGGTGACTACGTGCCATGGGTGAATGCATCGGCCTATCGCGAAGTGACCCAGGCGACCTCCACTCCCGTCCACACCGGTGAACAGATCTATCTCCGCCATCATTTCAAGGAACTGTTTGAGAAGCAGGCCGTCAGGGTCGTTGGACCGGACCCGGCCGACGTGGGCGGGCTCGCCGAACTCAAGTGGGTTGCAGAATATGCTGACCTTCATGGGATCCTGATGGCGCCGCACGGGACCCTTGATGGCGTGATTGGCTTGGCCGGCCTCGTGCAAGTCTCGGCCACCCTGCCGCACAACTTCATCGCTTTCGAGTACCCGGTCGCGCGTCCCTCGTGGTGGTACGACATCGTGGATGGATTGCCGGACCCGATCGTCAAGGACGGCTTCATCGACGTCTGGGATCGCCCGGGGCTAGGGGTCACCTTCCGTGTGAATGAGGCACGTAAGCGCCTTCATGCATCGGACAAGGGGTTCTTTGACTGATCGCGTGAGGCGCTCACTCCGCTAGGGCCAAAATGTGAATCTGGATTTCGCCACAATCTCTCCCCTATCAGGGTGGGTGGTGGCGTTTTCCGGTTGTGCTGGTTTCGCCCCGCGGTGACCTAGCGGGATCCGGCTCCTCCAATCGCAGGCACGTGTGAGTTGATGAACGACCGGATCCGGGCGAGCACCATTTCCCCGGTTTCTCTGTCATCCAGGAAACCTGGTGCACCTTCCTCAATGAACACGGTGTCGAGCGGAACACCCATCCGGGCCAAGGTGTTCGCGTAGCGCGACACCGGCGCGAATGGAACGGTGGGGTCTGACCGGTGATGGACGATCATCGTTGGCGGGATTACGTCTGACAAGTTGTACTGGGCCGAGTAGCGGAGATAGCGCGCGATCTCCCGGTCCGCCGGTCCGAGACCCACCAAATAGTCGTTCAGGTGCTTCGGAAACTCGGTGGTGCTCGCCGCGTGCCTCCGCATCGCGAACAAGTCCACGGGTGCCGACACCAGGATCACACCAGGGATTGCACCCACCGGTTCATCGCGCACCGCGCGCAGCGCGTGAAGCGCCGCACTGCCTGCTCCCAGAATGAACGGATCCCGACGTGAGTTTGGCGGGGCTTGTGTTGAGCCCGGCGTTCCGGGGGCTAGGGTTCGCGATGGTTGCCGAACGGTTGCAATCAGCATTCTGATGATGCGGATATCTCGTTCAGCCCGGGTCCCTAGTGAAAGCGTGATCGCAAACACATCAATCCCACCAGATGCCAAACCTGCAAGGGCGCAATCGCTCGCCATGAGTGGGGTCGGGATCACGGCGATGACAACAGGTCTGGCCCTTGCAACCGCGTTGCTGGAGCCTGATTGGGAATCCGCTGGAACGGCCGAGTATTTCCAACTCATTCCTGACGAGTTGTCGGAACCGAGGAAGTCCAGAGGCATCCGCTCCACATTCGCGGCGACTGGGCTCTCGCATTGGACGGCGACTGCAGTGCCGGTCAAGATAGTGGTCTCACGGGGCGAGACTGCCTGAGCGTCCGAGGGGCGTTCCAGAACTATTTCAATTGGTGCGTCGCCGTTCCATGGAACCTCGATTCCGGGCATCAGCCATGCAACAAGACGGTCAATCGGATCGCGGCTTGCGGGGCGATCTATCACCGCTGACGCATACCCCGGAGCGCTAACGGCAACCTGATAGCGTCCCCCGTCGACACCTGAAAGCATGAAGTTGCCCGAAAAATCTGTGATGGCCTCGACGACGTTCGCTTCGGCGTCAGCGATAAGTACTGTTGCCCCACTGACAGGGCCTAGCCGGACGGTTGGCGTTGCGACGGGTGTTCCCGCTGGGGTCGAGGTTGGCACGAGAGTGCGGGTCGCTTGAACGGTCAAGGTCGGCACGGGCGACACCAAGAATTGGGCAATATCTGAGACGGAGGCTGCGCTTTCAGGGGTCGGTTCAGCGGTCGCTGTTGGGGTGATATCCGGCAGCCGGACCAGAACTTTCCCCGAGATGGACCCAGGCGCCCTCGTTTCGGTGCCAACAGGGGGCAGGTAGTGTGCGACAAATCCGCGCGCCTCGTGTTCCACCCGGTTCCGGATGGGCCATGCGTCGTCCAGTCGTCCCGTAGCAAGCCACGCTGCCCACGTCGCGACCGATGCCACGGACATTGCGGTTAGGAGGATGCGCAAGGCCGTGTACGTCACGCGAAGTGAACCGACGACCACCTTTGCGATCCTTCGGCCGCGTGAATCCTGCCCTTGCACCATCGTGGGGATAATGCCGCACAAGTGGCCTCGACGTGTTTTTTAGGGCGCTGGATTTCAGTCTGGTGTCCCCGTCTGACCGGTGGTTGCGGGACCCAACTGCAAGCGAGTCAAGTTTGGTTTAAATTCAAAATTTGTACTTGACCGATTCGAACCCGCAAACTATGCTAGGCCGACCACGTGCTACATCTTCAGCACGGGGGACGGAGGAGATCGAAATGGGGTTTGGTGGAAATACTCGCCGGGCATGGCTCGCCCGGGCAACGACCACAGCGGTTCCTGCAATGTTGGTTGCGTGCGGGGGCGAGACAGCTGCCCCTGCCCCGGCGGCACCAACCGCGGCACCAAAGGCGCCAGCGGCTGCGCCTACCGCCGCCGTGGCTGCCACGGCAGTTCCCGCGCCAACCGCCGCACCAAAGCAGAAAGGGCCGCCGGTCGAGGTCTCCTTCAACACGTGGTACGACGCAGTTGTTCCGCCAATCCAGCCATTGTTCAAGAAGTTCGAGGAAGAGTTCAACGTGAAGTTGACCGTTGACCTGAACGCCTCAAACCGTGACACGGCAAAGTACACGGCGTGGTTCGCTTCGGGTACCGCGCCAGACGTGGTGTGCGGTGACAACTTCATCTGGAGCAAGTTCTACAACGCCAATGCAATCCTTGAGATTTCCGACTACCTCAAGCGAGACAAGATTGATCTCAAGAGGGATTATGTCCTCATGGGGAGTGAGATCTGGTGTGGCAAGACCTATGCATTCCCGTTCGATGCTGATCCACGCGCCGTCTACTACAACAAGACGCTTCTCAAGCAGGCCGGGGCAAAGGATCCGTGGGATGACTTCCAGGGGAAATGGACCCTGGAAGACATGCAGGAAATGATGGTCAAGACGGCCCGCGTAACTGGGAACTCCGGTACTGACGTTTACGGTGTCAGGACTGACGCCTGGGCCATGAGCGAGTCCAACGGGATGTTCATCTGGACGTGGGGTGGCAACTGGGCCGACTTCGACGCAATGAAGTACTCGCTCGACAGCAAGGCAGCGCTCGAGGCGCAGGAGTTCATCAAGGGGTGGTACGACCGCAAGCTGATCATGCCCAATGCGGTCCAGGCCGAACTCGGCGGTGGCGAAAAGGCATTCGGGCAGGGACGTGCGGTCTTCCGGATCAGGGCAGCGGCAGCGCATAGCACGATCCGCAAGGAGATCGGCGGGAATTTCGAGTACGACATCGCCCCTTTCCCGGGCCGGACCAAGGATCAACCCGGTGTAACGATCGTGTCCGGTAATCCGCATACCGTTTCGAAGACGACAAAGGTTGCGGATCAGGCCTACGAGTTCATCAAGTGGCTCGGCGGACCCGACATCCAGAACTTCTGGGCGAAGGAGAAGGTTCAGTTGCCGACGCTCAAGTCGGCACAGGCGGAGTACGTGCGTGATCCGAAACTGCACACCCAAGTGTTTGCAGATGCTTACAAAGTGCCATACGGCATCCACTTCCGGCATGACAACACCCGGCGTCATTACGACGAATACGCGGTCGAAATGAACGACGTATTTGCCGGTAAGAAGACCCTTGCGGATACGATCAAGGCCTTCAACACGCGCATCAATAATGAGGTTGAATACGGCAGTTGCCTGCCGTACAAGGGGTCGGCAGTCCCGATCAAGCCATAGCTCTGGAAGCAGTGCCCCCCACCTCACCGGCGCGTCTGCATTGGTGAGGTGGGGGGCACGTGTGCCGTCCGAAGAAACCGTCAAGAACAGGAAGTTCAGTCGGCGTGGTCGACCTGCTTCATCGTGATGCCGTGCGGATGCTTGGGCAGGTTGCCGAGGTCGTACGCGCGGAAGAGGTGGTGTTCAAACCCCTCGATGACCGAAGAACCCGACGGTATGGTCAGTTGGCCCGGTCGGACTGACGCCGGCCAGGCAAGATGGTAGGTGCGCCGAGGCCGTATCGGGAAGACTTCCTGGTCCGCCAGTTGCAAGCGGGAAACGGCATCGCGGTCGAGCGTCACGCCCAAGCCCGGCGTGGTTGGCACCTTGATGTAGCCACCTTCAACGACCAACGGCTTGACGATCAGGTCGTCCTCCCAGATGTGCATGCACGTGATGGCTGGCCACTGGGCGTGCGTGGCGACGGCACCCGCCTGGACAGTCCACGCGGTGGTCAGGCCGGTGCCTACCAGTTGAAGCCAGAATGGCTTGTTTGCGGTGGCCGAGACCTGTGACTGCTGCGCCAGAGCCACCGCACCCCCGCCAATGACGAAGCCGTCGCACACATCCTCGTGCATTGTCGTCATGATGGGTGGCGAGCCGTAGTGCATGGCAATCGCGAAACGCGTCTGCGAACGGATGCGGACGTTACCGGCTACGTCCCCCTGCGGGATCGGGCTTTCGATGATCTGCAACTGGTGGAATCGTTCCAGCGACTTCAGGTACCCAACCGCAAATCCCGCATTCGCCAGACCGCCATTGAAATCCATGTCAATCGTCGCGCCGTCCGGCAGGACGTGTTCGAGAGCCTCGAGTTGCCCAATAACATCTCGCCACGGCCGCCCCTTCAACTTGAAGCAGGTGTAGCCGAGTGAAACTGCCAGGCGAGCCTCGGCGACCCATTCGTCCTCGTCGAAGTCGAGGCACCACCATGAAATCGGCGCAACGTCTCTGACCTGCTTGCCGAAGAAGGCATGCGAGGGAACTCCGGCCTGGTGTCCGGCAGCATCCCACAGCGCCATCTGGAGACCACACCCGTAACTGTCATCCCAGAGTTGAGTGAATACATTCTGGCCGACGACCTTCGCGACCGCGTCGCGAGGGACCCCACCCCACGTGTACTGGATGATCGTCTCACCGACCCCCACTACCCCGGACGCCAGCTCCACCTCACAGATTTCGATGAGTGACCAGTCACCACTCACACGAGGCATGTGGATGTCGTGCCGGGGCGTAAATGGATCCCGAATTCGCGTGAAGCGTACCGCCGTGATCGTTGCTCCATCGGCGTGGGCATGGCTATTCACCGGGGAGTGGGCCTCGCCATTACTAGGGGTCATGCGTGCCTCCTTCGTTCTCCGCCAGACCGGTGCGGAAATCCGCGACCCTGGCATTCCGGTGATGTTGTATCCGAGATTGGTGTGCGGTGCTGACGACCCGGGGAGGCTTTTGATCTAGCATCCTGGGCATTCCCCGTAGGTGCTAGCATGCCGGGCGCATGGGAGGGGACATGGCACAGTCGGCAGAAAACCGTGGATTGACGCGACCGCCGAACATCGTGGTGGTCCTCGCCGACGACTGGGGCTATGGCGACCTTGCGTGCCAGAACCCTGACAGCCGTATTCCGACCCCGTTTTGTGATGGTCTTGCGAACCAAGGCATGCGCTTCACCGACGCCCACACCGGCAGTGCAGTCTGCACACCGACCCGCTACGGACTGTTGACCGGTCGGTACGCGTGGCGGTCACGTCTCACCCGCGGGGTGCTGTGGGGGTACAGCGCACCGTTGATTGACCCGGAAGTGCCGACCCTGCCAGCCGTCCTTCAGCGCGCGGGATACCGGACCGCTGCTATCGGCAAGTGGCACCTTGGTCTCGAATGGGCGCGTCGCGTCGGTTCCGGACCATGGCCTGCGAATATCGACACCCCCGACGCTGATCCGACGGCACACATCGACTTCACTGGTCCGGTCCTGCGAGGCCCCCACACCGCTGGATACGACCGATCATTCGTGATTCCGGCGTCCCTGGACATGGCGCCATATTGCTTCATTCGTGACGGACGGATCGTCACTCCGCCAACTGACCGTATCGATGACTCCCCCAGACCCCAGTACTGGCGCGGCGGACCGATTTCTCCGGGCTTGACCCATGCGTCGGTCATGCCACGCCTCACTCAGGAGGCCTGTGAGTTCCTTTGGGACCACCACCGCACCGCGACCGACCAGCCGTTCATGATGGCGTTCTATCCTACCCTCCCTCACTACCCGCACATTCCAAATCTCCCATACCAGGGCAAGAGCGGGTGTGGTGCCTATGGTGACGGTGTGGTCGAGTTTGATGCCTCGGTCGGCGCTATCCTTGCCACTCTCGAGGCGACCGGACATGCCGAGAACACGATCGTCATCGTGACAAGCGATAACGGTGCGGACCTTTCCGGTGGTCAGGCCGGATTTGGCCACGCGTCGAATTCGTGGTTGCGAGGTCAGAAAGCAGACATTCACGAGGGCGGGCATCGGGTCCCATTCATCGTTCGCTGGCCAGGGGTTGTCGACGCGGGAACCGTCTCCGACGCCACAATATGCATGACCGACATTTTCGCGACGGTCGCCGACGCTGTTGGCGCCACGATTCCCAAGGGTGGCGCACCAGACAGTGTCAGTTTCCGGTCAGTTCTGGACGGGACGTCGGCCGGGACGCAGGTTCGTGGCTCGGTGGTCCATCACAGCATGGACGGTACCTTCGCCATACGGTCGGGCCCGTGGAAACTTTCGACCGGACTGGGCACGGGCGGATTCACTGCGCCGCGCACGATTGAAGCTACACCCAATGGGCCGACCGGCACCCTGTTTCACCTCGGCGATGATCCACGTGAGACCCATGACCTGTGGTCAGAGTGGCCCGGGGAGGTTGCGCGTTTGCGGCGGGAACTGGCAGACATTCGTGGCAGGTAAATCAGATACCTCAACGGAAGCAGCACCCACCCAACCCACCGTTGAACTACCTCGTCCACTTCAGTTGGCGCCTGACTTCTGGCGCCTGTACCTGACGCTCTCGACGGTGATCTTCTGCGGTTTCGTCGCACTGGGGTCCGCCGGACCTTTCCAGGCCCTATATGCCGTCTCGCTCGGTGCAACGCTTGGGCAAGTGGCCCTTCTTGCCGGGGGGTACACCTCGATAGCACTGTTCGCCGGCTTGGCGTGGGGCCGTCTGGCGGATCGTCCCGGCCGTCGAAAATGGTTGATGGTGGGTGGCATGTGCCTACTTGGCATTGTCCACCTTGCATCGGCGCTCGTGCCTCATTGGGAGTGGCTTGTTCCCTTGCGCTTCATTGAGGGACTGGCAATCCCCGCCCATCAAGTGGCAAGCATGGCGATGATGGGCGACCTACTCGCTGGCCATCCCAATCGACCGAGGCTGATCAGTGCCTACCGGATGTCCGGATCGCTCGCGTTCAGTGTCGCGATCGTCGCCTCAGGCGCGCTGTCGCAGGCGGTTGGCTACGCTGGGAGCTACTTTGTTGCCACCGTCTTCTTCGCAATCGGGGCTGCGACGGCTGCGACGTTACCCGCGGTGGTGCATGTAGATGTGTCGGTTCCGGGGACCTCGGCGCCCCGCGTCGGGTTCGGCGAACTCCTGACCGGCCCGATGCGTCCGGTCCTGATCCTCGCCCTCGCGTTCGGGTTGCCGTTCTCGATGGTCTACTCAGTCTGGCCAATCTGGATCGCGAATGAACTCGGGTTGGGACAAGCGACCTACTCTCAGCTATGGGGGTTGGCAGCGTTCGCCGAAGTGCCTTTCATGCTAGCCGCTGGGTGGATGATTGGCCGGGCCGGTGCGCCACGGACATTCACCTTGGGTCTCATCGCCTTCTCCGCCGTCTACTGCGTCTACTTGATCAATCCTCCAATTGAAGGTTTGTTTCTTGCGCAGGTCGTCCGCGGCCTGGGCTTTGCCGCGTATACCGCCACCTCGCTCACCATGGCTATCGAACTAGCCCCGGCGACCGCGCGCGGGCGGGCTGCCGGCCTCTACCAGTCGGCCCAGGGCCTCGCCCAAATCACCGGGAACTGGATCGGCCCTCCACTTGCCGGTGCCTTTGGCTTCAGGCCGATCTACGCCCTGGCAGCCGTTGCGGTCCTCGGCGGGGCGGCGTATGCACTGCGGATTGCCAGACCGACGACACAAACAGACCTTTGAGACCCCGGTCTGGGGTTCCATCATGTGTGACGGGGTGGCGTTCCAACCCTTGCGCGACGCGGCCGGGTATCGTCACCTCGCAAACTTCAAAAGCCTGACCGGAGTGCTACATGACTGGATTTCCCCAACCGCCGATCATTGGCGCCGGCTGCGAAAACCTTGCGTGGGTGAATGCTACTTTGGCTTCGGACGCGACCGGCGGGAAGCACGTCATACTCCCCGGCCAGATGCGCCCTCTGCGTCCGGACTGGCGAGTGGTTGGTCGCGCTTTCGTGGTTCAGGCGTGCCAGGATGACAATCTTGCAGTGAACAATGCCGTCAAGGCGCCACCGACGCCCGGGTGCGTCCTTGTGGTTGGTGGCCACGCCACGTCGCGTACGGCCACGATTGGTGACCTGATGGCGCACGAGTTTCGCAACTTGGGCGTTGCGGCGATTGTCACTGACGGATTGATCCGCGACGCGCAGGAACTCAGGGACCTTGGTATGCCCGTCTGGTGCCGCGGAACCACGCCCACGGCCTCAGTCAAATCCGATCCGGGACACGTTGGTGGCAGTGCCGTCGTCGGTGGCATTGTCGTTCGCGATGGCGACTACGTATTCGCCGATGATGATGGCGTCGTGATCTGGCCACATGCAGAACTTGACGCTCTGATCAGGAATGCCGAGGCCAAGCGTGACACTGATGACGCCCGCATGATCAGGTTGCGCGCTAACGCCCCCGAGAACCGATAGGGTCGCAGCCTCCGAGTTGAAGGAATCACGAAGATGAGTACGGTCAAGGTTTCGCCAGAATCGCTACGCGTCCGGATTGCCCGAATTTTTGGACAGCTTGGCGTGCCAGATGCCGACGCCGTGATCGCTTCGGGTCACCTCGTTGAGGCTGACCTCCGCGGGGTCCACTCCCACGGTGTGATCCGTGTTCCTACCTATGTGAAGGAACTTCGCGCAGGCCTCATAAACCCGCGTCCGACGATGTCCATTGTGTCCGATCATGGCGGGCAACTCGTGGTCGATGGTGACAACGCCCTTGGGCAAGTTGCGGCGAACCACGCAAACGAGATCGCGATCGAGCGCGGTCGCACGCACGGGATGGCTGCAGTCGCGCTTCGACACAGCAACCATTGCGGGACGATGGCCTACTACACAACGAGGGCGGTGTCACACGGATTGATCGGCATCGCAACGACAAACGCGGGCATCAACATGACGCCCTCTGGGAGTAGCCAGAAGTTGGTCGGCAACAACCCGATCTCGATTGCGGTTCCGTCGACGCGCATCTGGCCCCTGGTCCTGGACATGGCCACAAGCTTGGTTGCGGGCGGGAAACTGGATGTGGCGCGGGCAAGGGGTGAGTCGATCCCGATCGGGTGGGCTCGGGACGCTGAGGGGCAACCGACGACCGACCCGACCCTCGGACGTGCCGGGTCGCTGGAACCGATGGGAGGTCCAAAGGGTTACGGACTGGCTGTGATGCTCGACATCCTGGCTGGCGTGCTCTCCGGCGGACGGTTCGGGGCCGGACTTGGGGCGCCTGGAAGCGCACAGTTCTTTCTCACTCTGGACGTCACGCGCTTCATGCCCCTTGATGCATTCCTCGAGCGCATCGACGAGTTGATCGACCAACTGCACGCGGCGACGCTCATCGACGGCGTCGAGCGCGTCTACGTTGCCGGGGAAATTGAATTCGGGTTGGAGGAAGCGCGCAACCGCGACGGCATCCCTCTTGATGTACCGGTTGTCGAAGCCTTGGATCGTGTTGAGGCCGAACTGGGGATCGGTTGACGATGTCGGCTCGTTCGGATCCCGGTCTAGATGCCGGCAGTCAAGGCGCCAGAGGCATCCCGCATGCGCACGCAACGCATCTTTCGGGGTACCTTCGGGTTGGCGCAGCGATTCCACCTGTGCGCGTCACCGACGTGACTGGAAACCGCGACGCCACCCTCCATTTGTGGCGGCAGGCGCACGACGCCGGCGTCCACGCCGTCTGGTTCCCTGAACTCGGTCTGGCTTCATATTCCGCTGGTGACTTGCACCTGGACCTGCGCCTCGGTCAGGCGGTCGATGAGGCGCTCGCATGGCTCTGTGTCGCCTCGGTCGACCTCAGTCCGGTCGCCTTTGTCGGTGCCCCCGTCTGGCGCCACCCCGGTGTCTACAACTGCGCCGTCGCGATCCATCGTGGGCGCATTCTCGGTGTTGTGCCGAAGTCTTACCTGCCGAATTACGGTGAGTTCTATGAGCAGCGGCAGTTTCGCGCTGGACGATTCGTTTATCCGGGCGGAATGGTGGAGATCGCCGGGCAGTCTGCCCCGTTCGGCACCGACTTGCTTTTCGAAGGTGTCACGCCTGCTTCGACCGGCCCAGGTGTGCCGTCGGTTTCGCCGGTCCTGATCGGGGTCGAGGTGTGCGAGGACGCATGGGTTGCCATCTCACCGGCATCACGACAGGCGTCGGCTGGCGCACTTGTAATCGGGAACATGTCGGGCAGTCCATTTTCCCTTGGGAAGGGCGAAGCGAGGCGGCACGTCTGCTGGAAGCAGAGCGCGCCGAACAAGTGCGGGTATGTCTACACGGCAGCCGGCCCCGGTGAGTCGTCATCTGACCTCGCGTTCGACGCGCACGCGCTCATCTACGAGAACGGAAAGGCCTTGGCCGAATCGGTTCGGTTTGCGCGTACTCCTCAACTGCTGGTTTCCGACATTGACCTCGATGCCTTGCGCCGTGACCGCGCGCGCACCGGCACCTTTGGCGATAACGCGATTGATGTGTCTGGGCAGGTTGAACCTTCCGGACACGGACACGCAGGGAGGGTTGGCTCGTTCCGTCACGTTCGCTTTGCGATGCCCGTGGACGGCGTGGCCTTGCCACTGAAGCGAGCGGTGGATCCATACCCGTTCGTCCCGGCGGACCCTGTGACCCGAGCGACGCGGTGTTGGGAAGTCTTTGAAATCCAGACCAATGCGCTTATGACTCGCATGCGCCACTTCGGAAATGAACGTCTGGTTCTTGCCTTGTCTGGCGGACGGGACTCCACCCTCGCAGCGCTTGCCTGTGCGAACGCCCTCGATCAAATGGGTTTGCCGAGGACAAATCTGACCTGCGTCTCGATGCCCGGATGGGGAACCTCTGTGCAAACGCGGACTGCCGGACACGATCTCGCGCTTGCGCTTGGGGCGTCGTTTGCTGAGGAGCCGATCGGACCGGAATGCTTCCATATCCTGCAAGCGCAAGGACACCCGGCAATTCTGGCATATGCTGCATGGATAGGAAAACGGGAAGGTACTGATCTTCAAGGATCCGATCCCCAGGCTGACGAGTTCGTGGTGTTCCTCGGGGCTAATGCAGACCTTGCCGACGTGGAACTGGAGAACGTGCAGGCGAGGGTTCGCAAGTTGCGCGTCCTTACAAGAGCCAATCGGGAACGCGCCATCGAGGTTGGCACCGGGGACCTGAGCGAGAAGGCACTGGGTTGGAGCACATACGCCGGTGATCAGACGGGTCTGTATGACGTCAACTGTGGCGTTCCGAAAACGTTGGTCTCGGCAGTGATCCGGTGGGTCGCCGATGAGCGGGTGGCGACTTGGTCGGCCGGCGACCCGGAGGCACTCAGGCAAGCCCTTGACCGGGTGCTGGAGGCCCCGATCACTCCCGAACTCGTGCCGACAGGCGCCGATGGGAGGATTGTGCAACTGACCGAAGAGACAATCGGGCCATTTGTCCTTCACGACTTCTTCCTGAATGCCTTTGTAGGCGACGGCGCGCGCCCTTCGAGGATCTTTGCGCTCGGGCAGATCGCGTTCTCGGGGACCTATCCGCCCGAAACGATCCGAAAGTGGTTGCGCGTGTTCATCAGGCGGTTTTTCGGGGCGCAATGGAAACGGGACGCCACGCCCGATGGCCCGAAGGTGCTGTCAATTGCACTTTCGCCTCGTGGGGACTGGCGCATGCCAAGTGATGCCGTAGCCAATGCCTGGCTTGCCGACCTTGACCAAGCGCCAATCCTTGCGCTCTGAGGTCGCAGCACCTTGACACGTTTGTCTCTCCCAACAACTCGTGGTCTTGAGGTACGGAGACGTTGGACCGCTGTCTTGGGTCACCAGGCCTTGTTCCCATAAGTAAGGCTCATGGAAGTTCCTGCGGGTTAGTCGTCAATCGCTACACTCGCACCCATGACGTCTGAAACCCCATCCCCCCGCCTTGCGGGCGACCTCTCCGATCAGGCCTACACGGAGACGCGCGCGCCCTACTTCCGCAAGCCCGTTACTCGCCTGCTGCCAACTGCACGGATGAGCGCGCGTGAACTATTCGTGGTGGCTCATGGTGCCGGCGGCCCGTTGCGAACCCTGTCCGAGGTCTACTTGAACTGGGAGCACATGCTATCCCGAACCAACCAAGCGGCCTGGCTCGCGATCGCCGGCGCGTATGTGCCGTTCGGGCTTGGTGAGACCCTGTGCGCCATGATGCGCATGCGTGCCTTCGATGTCCTGGTCACAACCCCCGCACAGCTCACGCACGATCTGACTGAAGTTCGCGGCCTGCGCCACTATCACGGGGAAGAATCCGCCAACGACAATGAATTGCAGCGTCTAGATATCAACCGTTACTGGAATGTATACGGCGACGAGCAGGAACTGAACACCAACGACGAAGTGGTCCACGACTTCGCCGAGACCCTTCGCGATGACCGGACGTACACGTCAAGTGAATATTTCTACCGGTTTGGGACGTGGCTCCAGACCTCCAAGCACATGGGTGCTGACGGGATGCTTACTACCGCGGCACGGCTTGGCATCCCGATTTTCTGCCCAAGCCCGGGTGATGGCGACATCACCAGTGACCTCGCGCACTACCGCAAGCGCACCGGCCGAAAGATCATCATCGACCCCGTGAGGGAAATCCTTGACATGGTTGCCCTCAACGCTGCGCTTGAAGATGCTGGCGGGCGCGCTGGGATCGTGACCCTCGGCGGAGGCGCACCGCGCAACTACGGCCAGCAGGCGATGGCGTGTGCCTACATGCTCGACCGTGCCGATCTGAAGCGATACAACTACGGACTGCGCATTAGTCTGGACCCGGTTGGAACCGGCGGGCTTTCGGGTTCGACAATATCCGAGGGCAAGACCTGGAAGAAGTACGCAGCCGACACCATCATCGCCGAACACTTTGGTGAGTACATGGGACCGCTGTTTCAAATAGGAAGTGCGCTTCTCGAGGCGTTCGAGGCCACGCCCCGCCCCGCAGCGTTCACTTGCCGATATGACGATTCCGGTGATTTGATCGTCAACATTGCCGGTACCGACGTAAACCTTCCAAGGACCTACGGGTACGAGTGACCCATCGTTGACTTCCCCACCGTTCCTTGCACCAACCCTGCGATACGACCACCGGAAGGGATTGCTTGCGTGAAGATCACCAACATCGAATGCCTGCCCGTTGAGGATGGACGCAACTGCGTCTTCGTGGTCGTCGATACCGATGAAGGTATCTGGGGAGTCGGGGAGGCGGGACTCACACGTCGCGCCGGCGCAATCGCCGCCGTGATCGAGGACTACAAGCCCCTGCTTATCGGTGAGGATCCGATGCGGATCGAACACCACTGGCAGAGGCTTTCCCGTGGGTTCTTCTTCCCGCATGACCGGATTGCGGGCAGTGCGCTCGCGGCGATAGACATCGCGCTGTGGGACATCATGGGCAAGGCACTTGGCGTTCCGGTCTACCAACTCCTCGGCGGCCGGGTCCGAGACAAAGTGGTCTGCTACCCGCATCTTGGTGGCCGCACCCCCGAGGAACTGGTGGAACGATGCGTGGCGGCACATGAACAGGGATGGAAGTTCGTGAGGTTCAGTCCCAACCATGATCCCGACGGACGATTCGAACCCGCCGAGGCCATGCGGGGTTCCCTCAGGATGTTCGAGGCCGTTCGGGATGCCCTTGGGGACAAGGTTGAGATCTGCTTCGACATCCACACTCGCCTGGATCCGGCAGATGCGATCCAGTTCTGCAGTCAGGTTGAAAAGTACCGCCCATTCTTCATCGAGGATCCGATCCGTAGCGAGGGTCCGAATTCCTTCCGCCACTTGCGCCAACAGACCCGTGTTCCACTCGCCGCCGGTGAACAATTCGCGTCGAAGTGGGAGTTCCGTCAATTCATTGACGAGGACCTTATCGACTACGCGCGCATCGATCTGTGCATCGCCGGCGGGATCAGCGAGGCTCGCAAAATCGCAGGCTGGTGCGAAACCCACTACATCAAGTTGGCAACGCATAACCCTCTGGGACCGATCTCATCCGCGGCCTGCCTGCACCTGAACCTTGCAACCAGCAATGTGGGTGTCATGGAACAGCCGCAGCTTCCTGGAAAGTCCATGTCAAACGCAGTTCCCGGACAAATGACATGGGAAGATGGCTACCTGTTGCCCCCAACCGCGCCGGGTTTGGGTGTTGTCTTTGACCGCGAGGCCGCGCGCCGATTGCCCTACAAGCCGTCGGGTCCGGTTCGGCCGATCCTTCACCGCGACGATGGCAGCTTTACAAACTGGTAGCACCCACGGTATCGGGTGGATAACCAGGTTAGGCGCGTTGTGAAGGACCCATCCGCGCGGCAATACGTGCACTGATGATCGTGTCGATGCGTTCGTCGAACCATTGGTAGACACGCGCGTCGATGCGTGCGTCCACCAACGGATCCGGCTGGTCGTCGGCCAGCGATTCTCCCAGCGCATCGATGCGGGAATCGACCCGCCAGTCTATGCGTTCATCCAGGCGATTGCCAAGACGCTTGTCGATCAATGAATCGATGCGGTCTTCTGACAATGAGACACCGATGGCTTCAAGGCGTTCAGCAGCATGGCCTTGGATCCGCGCATTCAGCATTTCATCAATGCGGACATTGATGAGGTAGTCACTGAACCCATCGAGACGCCGGTCAATCCGGGCGTTGATGCGCGAGTCCGGAACTTGAGCTGGGGAGTTACCGGTCGCGTCTTCTGACATGTCCGGACGATATCGCACTTCGGCCACGTGAGGCGGAGGCTCGTCTTGTCACCAAAAGGCGGTGTGCATTGGAGACGGTTATGCCTTCGGCGAATACCCAATGACACCGGAAAGGTTCGCCGTTTCCAACCCATTCACTCGGTTAAGGTTCGCTCCAGTCAGGTTGGCGCCAGAGAGGTTCGCGCCTGTCAGGTTGGCGTCGGTCAGATTCGCGCCAGAGAGGTCGGCGCCGGTCAGGTTGGCGGACCAGAGGTACGCTCCCTTGATCCGCGCGCCACTCAGGTTCGCACCAGAGAAGTTCGCGCTCGTTGCGGTCGCGTCTGACAGTTCGGCTCCAGAGAGGTTCGCTCCGCTGAGATTCGCGCCTGAGAGATTGACGTCGAAGAGGTCGCCCTGAGCCAGGTTTGATCCGGCAAGGTTTGCCCCGGACATGTCGGTGCTTGCAAAGCTCCGGGTGCGCAAGTCCTGGCCCGCTAGATTCTCTGGCATCGGAAGATGGTAGCGCACTCCCTCGGGGAGCCCTTCACATGGACGGGGCAATTGGGGCTGGATGCACGCACGCAAGACATAGACTGGTGCCAGACCAGGGTCATTCGCACGCCCTGAGGCCTGCCATCGCCCGCCTCGGCGGAATGAATAAATGACGTGGAGGTTCTTAGCATTCTTGCCATGCACCCCGCGGTGAATAATCAAGGACACATCACCGGTTCGTTTCTGTATGAGTTTTCGTACACTTCCGCGGCCATGGCGGCGCTCGTCAAGGACCCGCAGGACCGGATCGCCGTTGCGATCAAACCGTTCTCAACCGCACTTGGAGGTCAAGTGGTAGCTTCCAGTGACGTATTCTGAGCCATTGACGTGGTTCTCATCGTCGAAATGCAGGACGGCACTTCAATGCCAGGTTTCGTGAATCTGGTCAGCGCTGGTGGTTCGATCAGTCACGGAAAGACCACAAGCCTTTTGGAAGGTGCGTCTTGGCTAAGTGAACTCACAAATGCACACTACGCATCACCTTGTTGCAAGCGGGCCCGCGGAACTAGGCCTAATTCCGTGAACCCTGAAACCATAGGAGAATTGAAGTCATGAGCATCCTGGGCGAAACGCAGTTCATCGGCACTTCGGTACTGACCGAGCAGAACAAGGCTGTAATCCTCAATGAATTCCTGCCGGCACACAAGGCCAGCGGAGCAATCCACACCTTTTACTTCCAGACGTCGCACACTTCCTACACTGTCGTCGGGCTCTGGAAAGACACCGAGACTCGCGACGCCGGTCTGAAAAGCCTCGCCCCAGTTTTCGAGCACGCCGCGAGCATGGGTTTCCATCGAAGCCACTCGGTCGTAGGTGAGAACTTCTGCCGGTTCGGGTCCGGGCCTTCCCACGATGGATACGTGACCGCATGGGAATATGAGCTTCGTTCCGACCCAGCTGATGGAGCAGCCTGGAGAGAATTGACTGTCGAAGGGCATAACACGATTTGGGCAGGCCTCTTCAAGTGGCTAGGTGCAAGCCGCGCGTACTTCCATTGGACTGGCGACCATACGTGGTCGGCGGTCGTGGTTTGGCCCGACCAGTCGACCCTTGAGATGGCCGGACAGGTGATTGCTGCGGTCAAGGCCCGTTTCTCAGGGCTCAAGTGGAAGAAAATCGAAGGCGATGTGATATGCGGGCACTGATGGGGGTTGTGGTCCACGGAACAGTCTTGACCTGACACGATGACCACAGACAACGTGTGCGGAGCCCCGAGGCTTCTGCTGCTTGGATCGAGCGGGCGTAGCCTCGGGGATCGTTGTTTCCAGACGCCTGAGCCCTCAGCGATGCCCGCAGTCCCGGCTACGCGAGATTGTCCCAGCAGAGCCTCGCCAAGGTCCCGATCAGGTTTGACGTCGCGCCGGGGGCAGCCCGGCCGTCAGGTAGGATCGCGGGCACATCCGAGGTGTAGACCGCAAGGATGAACCGGGGCATATCGCCTCGGTACACGATTCCGACGTCGTTGTAGGTTGTTCCGCTCGTCCCGGTCTTGTGGGCTACCCGGGTGTCACCCGGCAAGAGGAACGGCAGGCGCGCTCGCAATCTCTGTCGTGACAACATCTCCAGGGCCAACTCCGCGAGGGCCGGTGTCACGCCCATCGACGCTGAAAAACCAGCATCAGTCGATGCTCGCAGGATCACGTGCAGAAGTCTGGCCACGTCATTCGGGGTTGTCTCGTTCACAGTTCCCCTCGCATCGGACATCACGGCGGTGCCCGAAGCAAGCTTCGACATGAGGGTGTACTGCGGGATGCCTTCACGATGCACCGTTCCCGTCATCCCGACCGACTGGCTGAACCGGTTGATCGCATCAAGCCCCAGCCGGTCACACACGATTCCCGTGCAGGCGTTGTCGCTCACGATGATCATCATCAGCAGGACATCGTGCATCGTGATCGTGAAACCCGGCCGGAAGAACTGGAAGACTCCGCTGTCGCTGATTTGCCACCTCTCATCAATCGTGACGGGTTCCTCAAGCGAGAGTTCGCCACGATTGACTGACTGCATCGCTGTCATGAGGATGGCAACCTTGCGCGTACTCGCCGCCGGAACCACCAAGTCGCCAAAGCGGTTCGCTGTCTCGCCCGTGACGAGGTCATGAAACGACCAACCCGTTTTGAAGGGATAGAGGTCACACTCCTGGTTTAGAAGGCCGCAGATCGTGTCTGTCGTTGTCATCGGGACATCGTAGCCCGCTTGCGAAACTCGGGAGTTTGCCCCGATGCCACTCGTGCTTGCAGGGGGCTATGGTCAGGCCATGAGCAAGCCGCAGCGTCAACACCACCGCGAACCCTCTAGGCAACTTGCGAGTATCGCAACGCATCGTGAAGGACTGGTTACCGTCCTCGGCAACCTTGCTTCGGGGGCGTCCAAGGTTGTCGGTGAGGACTTACGGGTGGCGACCGTTGCTGCCTTGACGCAGATCATCACGGACCTGCGCCGTGATGCAACCAATTTGGACCCGGTCGGCGCGATCGGGGACGTCGTGACGGACTTGCTTATCGCCGCCGACATGGCGGTGGGATCAACTATTTACGATGTGTCGTTGGTTATTCGCCGGGCAGTAGATTCGCTCGATATCCTTCTTGAAGTCACCACGGAAGACGGTGTTCCGCCCTTGACCTAATGTTCGTCGCGTCGTGACACTCGTTAGATGATCTCTTGCTGTCGCGCGCGATACTTCGTGGCATTGGTCGTCATTGCACTGACCTCAGTCGCCTCATGCACTTACCCGCCCGCTGAGACATCGCCGGCGACAGCTGCCACCGTGGTTCCGACGACGTTCACATTGGTCACACCGACCCCTGAACCACCCGACCTCAGTCAGATGCGTCTTGCAACCGTGGAGGCGGCAGCAAACGAAGCCCGGGTCTCGCCCGGCTACGTGTGGACGCAAACGTGCGAGCGGTTCAGGACCTCCCAGTCTGGATGCCAGACCGGTCGTTGACCACACTGAAAGTACGTCCTTGCTCGGGGTCACACGCGGGCAGGCGTGAATCTCTGGATCCGGTTGTTCCCAAACTCGGTGACATACACCGCACCACCTGGATCAATGGCGATGCCACGCGGATACGTGAACTCGCCCACTCCCTTACCGGGGCGCATCCCGGTCGCGCTGAATTGCGCCAGGGGGCGACCCTCGGGGGAAAGCACCTGCACGCGGCAATTCGAGTATTCGGTCACCCAGATCCTCCCGGCCGGATCGATCGCGATCCCGTTGGGATTGCCGAATTCGCCGGCAAGGGTTCCCTTCCTTCCCCACTGCGACATCGGTGCGCCGGCCCCGGAGATGCGTTGGATCCGGTCGTTGCCCCAGTCTGCAATCACCAAGGACCCCGATGGCTCTATCGCGAAACCTACGGGCCAGTTGAACTCGCCTGGTCCAGCGCCACCACGGCCATTCGTCGCACCCCACGACGCGATGGGGTCGCCGCTTGCGCCGAGCTTTTGCACCCGGTTATTCCCGTACTCACCGACGTACACGTTCCCCGACAGATCGAGCGCAAGCGCCTCAGGAGCAAGGAATTGTCCCGGGTCCTTGCCTGCCTTTCCCCACATTGCGATCAGGTCGCCAGTTGGTGAAAAGATTTGAAGTCGATTGTTGCCTCGATCGGCAACATACACGCGACCGTCTGCACCGATCGCGATTCCATATGGGTTCACGAACTCGCCCGGTCCGCTTCCCTTGCGACCCCATTCAGCAATTGGCGATCCGGTCGCGGACAACCTCTGGACACGATGGTTGCCATATTCCGCCACGAGGATCGAACCGTCTGCGCCAATCGCTAAGCCCGCGGGTCCATTGAACTGGCCCGGCGCCGGACCGACCCCGCCTGCGATGACCTCCCAACTGCCGGGGATGCCACGTTCGGGGCGCACGTCGACGGCTGTCATAGCCGGTTCGCCAGTCTTGGAAGTGACTGGGTCTGGCCCACAAGAAACAGACGTACCCATCAGGCCGAACCCGACCACGGTCCGGCGTCTGAACCTAATGCGAACTGGACATGGTCGGTCAGTCCGCGAAATGACAGGCTGCCCAATGCCCCGGGCTGACCTCACGGAACGGAGGCTCCTTCTCCCGGCAGATGCTCTCCGCAATCGGGCAACGGGTGTGGAACCGGCACGCTGGAGGAGGGTTCACTGGCGACGGCACGTCCCCTGTCAGGATGATCCGTTCGCGTTTCCGTTCAACCACCGGGTCGGGAATCGGGACCGCCGAGAGAAGCGCTTTCGTGTACGGGTGCCTTGGGTCGATATACAACGCGTTGCGGTCCGCAAGTTCCACGATCTTTCCAAGGTACATCACCGCCACCCGGTTGGAAATGTGCCGAACCACCGAGAGGTCGTGGGCGATGAACAAGTAGGTCAGACCGAATTCGCTCTGGAGTTCCTCGAGAAGGTTGATGATCTGCGCCTGAATTGAAACATCGAGGGCAGAGATTGGTTCATCGCACACGATGAACGCGGGGTTTACGGCGAGCGCTCGGGCAATCCCGATCCGTTGCCTCTGGCCCCCGGAGAACTCATGCGGATATCGATTGGCAAAGTACGGGTTGAGCCCAACCACCGTCAGCAGTTGCTCAATGCGGTCCTGCTTCTCCTTGCCAGACGCCAGGTTGTGTATCTCAAGTGGCTCGCCAATGATGCTGCCAACCGTCATACGTGGGTTTAGCGACGCATACGGATCCTGAAAAATCATCTGGACCTGACGGCGCATCTTCCGCATCGGTTCGGTGGCCAATTTCGTCAGGTCTTGCCCGTCAAAGTAGACCTCGCCAGCGGTTGGCTTGTAGAGCTGCAGCAGTGCCCTTCCGGTTGTGCTCTTGCCGCAACCAGATTCTCCGACCAGTCCGAGCGTCTCGCCCCTCTGTATGGTGAAACTGACACCATCGACCGCCCGGACGGCTCCAACCTTCCGCTGGAAGATCACGCCCTGAGTCAATGGGAAATGCATGGTCAAGTTGCGGACGTCGAGAAGCGGTGGCGAGGTATCCGGAGACATCGATTTTGAACTGTCTCCCTTCGAGGCGGGTGCTATTGCCACGTCGTGATCCTCACAATTTCCGACGGTCAGGGTGGTCCTGCCCTGACCCGTCAATGTCTTCGATCTGCCTCGGCGATTTACAGCGGACGGTCTTCCGCTATTGCCATCGATCGAGGCGTCAGTCCGATGCCACCACTCCACGTGGGTGCCAGCAGGCGACTTCATGCCCGTCACTCGCCGGCGCATGAAGGGTTGGCCGCGTCGATCGGCACTTGTCAGTCGCGAACCCGCATCTAGGATGGAATGGGCAATTATCCGGAAGCTCGATCAAGTCGGGCGGTAGTCCTTCAATTGGCAACAGTCGCTCGCGTTCGGTCTGGTCAAGCCGTGGCACGCTCCGAAGCAGGCCCATCGTGTAGGGGTGAGACGGGTCTCCGAATACGGATAGGGCGTTCGCCCGTTCTGCCACCCTTCCGGCGTACATCACCATCACGTCATCGCACATTCCTGCCACGACCCCAAGGTCATGCGTGATGAGGATCGTAGCCGTGTTGAAGTCCTTGGCAAGATTTCGGATCAAGTCCAGGATCTGCGCCTGGATGGTGACGTCAAGCGCCGTCGTCGGTTCATCGGCGATGAGCAATCTCGGATTGCAAGAGAGCGCCATGGCGATCATGACCCGTTGCCTCATGCCTCCGCTGAACTGGTGCGGGTAGTCATCAACACGTGCCTTCGCGGACGGGATGCCAACCAGGTCAAGCAATTCGATTGCACGACGCTTTGACTGCGAACCATCCATGTTGAGATGCAACTGCAGACTTTCGGTCAACTGCCTGGCGACTGAAAGTACCGGGTTGAGCGACGTCATCGGGTCCTGGAAAATCATGGCGATTTGCTTGCCCCGGACCTTGCGCATCTCACTGTCTGGCAATGTCAGAAGGTCTCTGCCCTCGAAAATCACCTGACCGCCAACAATCCGACCGGGGGGTGATGACACCAGGCGCATGATCGACATCGCGGTCACGCTTTTTCCGCAGCCTGACTCGCCCACAATCCCGAGGGTCTGGCCGGGATATACATCGAAGGACACCCCGTCAACCGCTTTCACTACGCCGTCCGCCGTGAAGAATTGGGTGCGAAGGTCACGCACGCTCAACAGTGGTGACCGCTCCGTGGCGGCGGGTGCACGTTCCTGCGTCGCGGCCTGAGACACTCGTCTGCCCTTCCTTTGCGTCCCCTGCATGGATGGTCCGCACACACGGCAACTGCCGAAGGCGAACCCCGAACGCGCAACCGTATTCGCGGTGAGGCGATTCTATGGTGGAGTGACGCGAACCGCAACCGCGACCAACTAAATGAGCGGCTTGCCAGTAGGTCAGTTTAGGGCTCGGAACTTCCTTAGCGGGTGCGTTCCGACACCGCGCCTGTGTAGAGTGTTTTCGGGAGGGTCTGTTTCGTTGGCGCAATTGTCGACACTTGGGCCCAACCGCAGGTCTGAAATCCAGTGATTGCCCAACTTGACGACGTCTCGACACGGCATCCCAAGGTGGCTCGCAAGGCCCCTGTGGGTACCCGAAGTCGTCGCAGGTCACTGTCCGTGTATGCCGGCCTTGGTTTGACGGTGCTGTGCATGGCGGGTGCCTCGCTGTGGTGGACTCGGAGCGACACACCTCCGCTTAGGTCCAGGCCGAAAGCAAGCGGGGCTGATGTCATCGCCACAATCGTCGTACCTGAACCGACGCCCGGGCCGGTTGTCCTGTTGAACTACGTAGGTATGAGCTACTTCAATGGTGGGCCGGCCGATCCCGTCATCGAGCTGAAGGTGATCCTGGACAATCAAGGCGACCGCCATTCGGATAGCACCAGTATCCGATGGGAACCCGAATTTGCCCGGGAGTTCACCTTTCTCAAGAGTTCGCCGCCGGCGTGGCGGGTCCGTGTCGATGAGTGGGGATGGGGGGTCTTTGACGGTGATGGCGTGCGCCCACATGGCGACGGCACGTATCTCCTCTGGTTCACCACCACTGGCTACAAGGTACGCGAACCACGTATCCAGGTGGTTGCCAACGGCAACATGTTCGTCGACGACACGTTTGCCATCGCGATGAACCGCATTCTCACGCGTGAACCGGAAATGCAAGGCATCTTTGAACGCCAACCTATTGCGGGAATCATCGACTGGATGGGTCGGTTTGTTCCTGATGCCGCCGAGACATCGCCGTTCGAGTTCGCCGTCGCGTTCGCGGCCACACTGTCCGGATTGACCTTGGCGGGAACCGTTTTTGCGCTGCGCCGAACACCGGACTCCCGCGTGAAGTAGTCACCAGGCCCTGCCCTGATCGGTTCTCACAAGAGGCATCCGGTGAGCCAGCGCGCTGTCCAACGGCGCGACCGTCTTCGTCAACGTGGCGATCAATGTATTCTCAAGCCAACTTTCGAACCGGAGACATGAAACATGACGGATATGCTGGCATCGGAGCTAATCTCTCCCGCCCCTGAAGGGAGCCGTCGCGTTGCCATCAACGGGGCGGCTGGGCGGATTGGGGAGGTGATGGCCTCTCACTTGTCATCCCGGTACCGACTCAGGCTGATCTATAACCGCACGGTCCCCGATGATCTGGCCGATGCCGTGGCCGAGGCGCGGGCAAGCGGAAATGCGGTCCCAATTGCTGGGGGCCATGAGGTTGCGGTCGCTGAGATTGCAGACCTTGACGCGGTCCAACATTCGGTTGCCGGCTGTGACGCAATCCTTCACCTTGCCGCCGTTCCGAGCGTACACGCACCGTGGGACGCCGTCCTTCACGCGAATATCGTGGGCACTTACAACATTTATGAGGGTGCGCTCCGTGCCGGAGTCCCCCGGGTAGTGTTCGCGTCAAGCAATCATGCAACGGGGTTCTACGAGCGAGACGGCCTACCGGTCGGTCCCGACATGCCCGTCCGCCCCGACGGCTACTATGGAGTCAGCAAGGCGTTCGGCGAGTCCCTCGGGCGGTTCTACGCCGAGGGCCATGGCCTTGCAGTCATCTGCCTCCGCATCGGTTCTTTCCAACCGCGTCCGCGTGACCGACGCCAACTCTCTACGTGGTTGAGTTACCGGGACATGGCGCAGCTGGCGTGGCGAAGCATTGAGACCAAGGAAACCTACGGAATCTTCTACGGAATCTCCGGCAACACCCGCGGATACTGGGATATCTCCAGTGCGCGAGAGGTGTTGGGGTACGCACCAGAGGATGATGGCGAGGCCTTCGCCGCCGAGTTTGATCCAGCGCCGGGAAATTCCTGATCGCACAATCTCGGTTCCAATCCGCGCGGCGAGAAGCCATTCAGGACACTGTGACCGAGTACCCGACCGTTGAGGCTGCGAAACAATGACTAAGCCGATCGAGTTTGTGGCTGCGTCGCGACGGGTTCGCGAAATCCTTGAGGCCTATGATCAGTCAAATAGATTGATGATCGACCAGGTCTACGGACAGCTTTCGCCCACCCTCGATGACTTTTACGAAGAGCGGTTGACCGTCCTCTTTCCAGATTCCGTTGAAGATGGCGCGCCGGACCCCCAGCCGACGATCACGCTAACCAGGGTCATCCCGGCTGGACCGACGCGCTTGGCGCGGAACCTCGGAAGCGTGTTTCCCCTCCAGGAGGTAGTGGGGATTGTGCTCGAAGCCCTTGCGTGTGCACCGGCGGGTACCGCGGGGCATTCGCTGCACGGGCGCCTGCGTGGTGGCGTGGCGCGTCTTGCTCCGAAGCAGTTCCGCGGATCCCAGACGATCATGGTCATGGTCATGCCCGACCAGATTGATGTTGAAACCGTCTTGGCCTGACGTCTGCTTCCAGGCGATTGAACCTCAATGCCCGACGATCACAAGATGCGCGATGCCCACAGCGCACGCTGGACAGACGTGACGGCGACCAAGAACGCCATTCCACTGAACCACCAGGAGAGCAACCCCGGCCATAGAAGGCAGATGGCAATGAAGATGACCGTTTCGGCACCTTCGATGAGACCCGACGGCATGATGAGTGCAGTCTTCCGTGTATCCCCCGCGCGCTCAGGCATCGTGTAGTTCGACCGCTTCTCCATAAGTGCGGAGAGCGCCAGCCACGACACCGCGTTCACGTAGAACGAACCCAGCAACAGGCCCAAGGGCACCGCTAACCCATCCGGGGCAGGCGATCCAATCACCAGGCCGACCGGCACTGCCGCGTAGACGATGAAGTCAGCCAACAAATCAAAGTAACCGCCTCGGTCCGAAGTCGTACCTTGTTGGCGAGCAACCGCGCCATCGAGCCCGTCGATCAGGCGGTTCGCGAGCCAGAGACCGAGGGCCAGGTTCTGGTTGCCCGCGGCTGCCGACCCTGCGCTTCCGATGCCCACGACCAAGCCGATGGCTGTCAAAGTCGTTGGGGAGACCGACCCGAGGGCGCGCGCGAGGGGCGCCAAGGCTGCGTCCCGAACCCCCCTGAGTGATCCGTCAAACATCGACCGAACACCCCACCCCATTTCCCATTCCGCGGCGTCCCAGTTCGTTAGCGGACACACCCATCATTCGGGCCCTGTCGCAATCAGGTTCACAGCCGCGCGCCCGTCCTCGCCCCTCCCGATGATTACAGACCTGTAACCAGCGGGAACTCGCGCTGGACCGTCGATGGCATAGAGGCGCCTGCGGGATGCCGGGTCGGCGAGTTCGGAACCCCAATCGACGTTTCGGCGGACGACCGGCGGAATTAGGGAACGGCGCTCAGTCAGGTCGAGAACACCAACCGAGGCGACGTTTGCTTGTCGATAGGACCCGTCGACGGCTGGAGTCAAAACCACTTCATCCACGGACCCGTCGTGCACCTCATGCCACGCCTGTAGGAACGCCTCGATTGTTCCCCCCTCCCATGCCCGGGCAGATTCCTGTCGGTCGTGTACGAATGTCGCGAGGGCCCACGTTGCCATGCCGACCCCAGCGATTATGGCTAGGTCGGCAGTGAGTTTTCGGCGGCGCGCAAAGTGGAGAACACGGACAAGGCCAGACGCCTCCAACATGGTGAAGGCAGGAACCATTGCGATCGCACTAGAAGAATCCCCACTCGCTAGGTTCAGCACAACAGGGATGGGAGCCAAGACGAGCCATCCAGCGGTAAGGGCCCAACCCGGGCGCCGCCATTTTCCCGAAACAAGAAGCATCCACACGCCCGTGACAAGCAGCGGAACTTCTATCAAACCTGATTGTCCACCTTCTCCCGCATGACGACGCCGGTTGCGATCACCGCGGGTAAAGAGGAAGGTCGGATCGAACACGCTTGAGTACGCATCAATGGCGACGCGGGCCGAGACCGATGCCGGTGACTGCAACGACTCGGTGAACCCGGCGAGCCAATCAAATGGTGCTGGAGGTAGTGCGAAACCAACCCGCCTGGAGACAGTTGCGTCGACGATGACCTCGCGGGCATTCCGCGCCGGATCGGGATCGATGGCAACGATCCCGTGTATTGACCACGAGAACGCCGAGGCTGACGTAGACGCCAACACTAGGCAGACGACTATCCACCGGGACCCTGCGACCGCTGTCGGTTGCGCGCGAGCGCCCCGCCGCCATCGCACCATCGAAGCCATTGCCATGATGAACGGTGTGACCACCATCGTCGCGGGATGCGAGAAAGCTGCAACAGCGACGCCTCCGACCCCCAACAAACCGAATGAGACCTGTGATCGAAGATGTGTTGCCCGAGAATTCCTTCGCGTCACTTCGACGATGGATAACACCGCTACGATCAATGCAAGGAGCCCGAGCGACGCTCCGTCACCCGTGCGGCTGATCTGCAGATGCCAGGTGGAGATTGCGAGAAGACCGCCTGCGCCAATCCCGGAGACACGTGATCCGGTGAGTCCCCACCCAAGCACGCCCAACGGTGCAACTGTCAGCGCTCCCGCAAGCGCCGCGGGCAGGCGCACCGCGAGCGTCGAGGGTCCAATGATCGCGGTGAACGGAACTGCAGCCAGAGTAAAAAGGGGAAAACCGTAGCCGTCGATGCGCGGCGAAAATAATCCAAGGAACGTGCCGTACTCGTCGTTCCCGGTCAGGCCTATGAGCCACGCGTTGAACGCGACTTTCGCCTCCGCGCCGTCCATGCCGGCCGGCACTGAGCCAAGATATGCCGTCCTCAACACAAGTGCGATCACGGTGGCGATGAAGAGTGACGTCGCAAACGCCCGCTCACGCGAGCGTTCCAAGAGGTCCATCCTTACGCGTGCGCCGTCAACCAGGATCACCGCAACACGATACCGGGCTGTTTGCGCGGCCCGGAGGATCGGAACGGGAAATGCGATACGGCACCTGCCATTCGATTGGCCGCGGTGCCGACTGCGATACTTCCGCGGGATTGCCGACTTGGTGCGGTTACGTGCCGAGTTTCGGGAGGAGTTGATAATGAGCGCGGTCGTCGTGGTGGGTCTCGGGTGGGGAGACGAAGGCAAAGGCAAGATCGTCGATGCCATCGCCGCCGAGAGAGGGGCACGGCTTGTCCTGCGTTTCAACGGTGGCCCCAACGCCGGCCATACGGTTGTGCCGGGCATCGATCTCAAGTCCCTGCCCGCCGGAACGGCACCGCCGTCGTGGCATGACCGCGTGTTCCGACTCCATCAGGTGCCTTCCGGCATTTTCACACCCGGATGCATTTCGATATGCGGGCCCGGCACGGTCATTGATCCGGACGGATTTCTTGCAGAACTTGCCGAAGTCCAGGAGCTCGGCGGAGATATCTCGACCATCCTGCTCTCGGACAGGGCGCACGTCGTCCTTCAGTCGCATCGCGACCGTGACCGGCTACTTGAGGCCGCGCGTCATGCCACAAGCCCGTCACTCGAACAAGGCACGACCAAGCGTGGCGTTGGTCCGTGCTATGAGGACCGCGCGGCGCACATCGGACTTCGCCTCGGAGATCTGCTGGATGGCGCGTACCTTGACGAATACCTGCCTTTCTTCGCCGCTGAACAGTCCCGGCGTCTCGGCGCGTATGGCGGGTTACCGGTAGATGCCCGTGCCCTGCGGGACCAGTGCGACCAATGGGCCGACGCCCTCCGCCCCCGGATCGTGGATTCATTCCTACTGGTGCGCGATGCACTTGCACGGAATGACACGATCATTTTGGAAGGACAACTCGGGGTGGGTCGGGATGTGGATTGGGGTATCTACCCCTATGTCACATCCTCGGGAACGACCGCTGGTTCGGCTGCTGCCGGCACTGGGGTTCCAGTGACTGCCATTCGCGAGGTAATCGGCGTTGCCAAGGCTTTCTCGACGTCAGTCGGATCCGGTCCCTTTGTGACTGAAGTACACGGCGCCGAGGCGATGAGGTTCCGTGAGGCGGGTGGTTCGGAAACCGAGCACGAATACGGTGTGACCACCGGTCGTCCGCGTCGCTGCGGGTGGTTCGACGCAGTTGCCACTCGGCAAGCTGCCCAGATCAACGGCTGCACTGGCATTGCGCTGACCAAGGTTGACGCTCTCGAGGGGTTCGATGAAGTGAAAATCGCGGCCTCTTACGATCAGGGCGGCAAGGCGATTGACTACGTACCGAGCAACACCCGGACCATTGGCCATCTGAGCCCGGTCTATGAACTCTTTCCCGGATGGACAGGTGGTACCCGTGACGTGCGGGTGTGGTCCGAACTTCCTGCCGCGGCCCGGATGTACGCGGATGCGGTCCAGGACGCGTGTGGCGTTCCGGTCGCCTATGCTGGAACGGGTCCAACACGCCTCGCCTTGGCACCGCGACATTCGTGAAGTCCAAAGCGCGACCCACTCCTGATCCGACCTGCACCCTGACTTGGTCGATGTCGGAGACCGGTTTCTCAGCTCTTTCTGGAACAGTCAGGCAACACGCACACTGAACCGGGCGGCAAATCCGCCGTCAATTGCCGACCCTTCGTGGGCGGAATGAGATCGGAGCGACCTGCAATGTCACTCGTACCAATGAAGCAGATCCTTGACGAGGCCGAGCGCGGTGGCTATGGCGTCGGCGCGTTCAACGTCAACAACATGGAGCAGATCCAGGGAATCGTGCGCGCAGCGCGTGAGACCAACTCCCCGGTCATCATCCAGGCCTCCAAAGGTGCCCTGCGGTACACCAACCTGATCTACCTCAAGAAGTTGATGGAAGCGGCGGTTGAGGAGAACCCAAACCTCAAAATCGCCCTGCATCTCGACCATGGGAACGAGTTGGACGTGATCCGGACGGCCATCGACCTCGGGTTCACGTCGGTCATGCTGGACGGTTCGCTTGAACCAGATGGGAAGACCCCTCGCAGTTTCGACAGCAACGTAGACATCACTCGGCGTGCCGTAGAGATGGCGCATCCCCACGGCGTCACGGTGGAAGGCGAACTTGGCACCCTGGGCGGTATCGAGGAACACGTACAGGCCAGCCGCGTGATCCTCACCGACCCGGAAGAGGCGGCGATCTTTGTTGAGCGCACCGGTGTCGACGCATTGGCCGTTGCGATCGGGACATCGCATGGCGCATACAAGTTCAAGGATACGCCGACCCTCGCGATCGACCTTGTGGAGAAGATCCACGCCTTGGTGCCGGATGTCCGGATAGTGATGCATGGATCTTCGAGCGTGCCTGCCGAACTGATCGATGCAATCAATCGGTACGGGGGCCAGATGCCCAACGCCCGCGGGGTCCCGGTTGAAGCAATCCAGGAGGGCATCCGTCACGGTGTTCGCAAGATCAACGTGGATACGGACACCCGCCTCGCCGCGACTGCGACGATCCGACGGATCTTCCACGATTCCCCAACCGTATTCGACCCGCGGGACTACCTCGGACCGGTGCGTGATGCAATCACCGCGGTCGTCAAGGAACGCATGATCGCGTTCGGTTCTGCCGGACACAACGACGACTACATGCCAACGACCCTTGACGCAATGAAGCAGGTGTACGCCGCCCGGCGGTAGGCACGACGAGACGCTAAGTTGCCGGGTCGGAGGCCGGCCACCTCAGCCTCCATCGTTGTTGCCGACCCGATACTGGGGGTCCGGGAAGAGTTGGGTAGATGAGGCCAAGGTTTCGTGATCGTCCGGGCTAGTTCATCCTGCCCAGTTGCTTCCAGATGCCGTCTGCGATTTCGGTCACGCGGCTTGCGTCAGGTGCCTCGGGCATCACGCGTGCATACAGTGACAGGTCCAGCCACGCTGCGGTGAGGTTTACCGCGCGTGGCATGGGCACCTGCCGCAGCAGAAGCCCACGGTCCCGAACCTGTTCGGCCGACGGTGAGAGCCTCAAGATCCTTTCAACCACGTCCAAGGCCTTGGCATGGGCACGTTGGCGCATGTACGCGTTCTTGAGGTTCGAGAGCACCCTGAAGATGATCGCCCGAGGTGGCTGGGCCTGAACGTGGTGGGACAGAAGCGGTGCCTTCCTCCCTGTCGTGACCCTCACGAGTTCCTCACATTCCGAATGGGTCAGGCGCCTGCCCAGGTTGTACGGATCAACCAAGACGTGCATGCCGTTGCCACGGAACTCCGCGATGAAGTGGCCCGGCAGTCCGATGCCCACGGCATCCATGCCTGCCCTCGTTGCGACGGCGCAATAGACGATCGAAAGAAGGATCGGTAGTCCACGGCGACGGTCGAGAACGTCGTCCATGAAGCTGCTTCGAGGTTGCTGATATTCATCCCCAATCGCACCACGGAAACCCTCGTCAATGAACAGGACGGTGTGTAGTGCCTCGAGGGCGAGTTCGTCGCTGTCCGCATTTGAGCGATGCGCCTTCGCCAGTTCAAATCGTCGGCGAACCCGAGTTGCGAGTTCATCGAGGCGCGCGAGATAGGCCGCGACATCTAGACCCGGATGTTCTTCGGCAGCAATCCACAGGCACGCCTCGGCAACGTCTATGCGGGCATCGGGACGGGCGATCATCGCGGAAAACATCCGCCGAGCCTCCACCGCCTGAGGATCCCGCGTCGAATGCGGTTCTTCGCGTTCACTCTCGGGCATTGCCGCTAATCCAACCTTCTAGCGAATTGCGCGGAATCATTCTGTCAATCACGATACCCGCAGATCCTGGCGAACGTCGCACCCGGGCAACAACTCAACATCAGCCATTTTGGGCTTTGCTGCAGTAAATGTCCGTACAACTGCGGGAAGGGTCACCACGACCGCTGAGGAGGCCGCTGTTATAGTTGGATTGGCCGGAGATGCTCCGGAACTTCACGACGGCTGTCTACCCGCGCACGTGACTGGCACGCGGACGCAAGCGTCCGACGCTTCCAACGGGCACAGGCCGGCCCCACACACGAGGCTCGGACGGATACCACGGTGGGCATGGATGGGCTAAGCCGACTTTCAGAGATGAGTCGCCAGATTTTGGCGCTCGCCAAGAAGGAGGCGGCGTTTTTTCAACACGACCAGATACGCACTGAACACATCCTTCTTGCCATCGCGGCGGTGCCCGAGGCAGTTGCTTCTCGTCTGCTGAGGCGGCAGGGAATCGATCCGCAGATCGTGGTCCGTGAAGTGGTTGCGTACCTGCAAATTGGCAAGGTTGCCGACGCCCGCGCGATCACGCTTGGCAACAGTTCGCGCGAATGCATTGTTCTGGCCGGTCAGGAAGCTGAACGCCTTGGGTCCGAGTACATTGGGACTGAGCACCTTCTGCTCGGCTTGCTTGGAGACCCGGAATCAATCGCGGGGAAGGTCCTTCTAGCGCTCGGTGTGGATGCCGACCAAGTTCGCCGTCACGCCGCCGGTCTCACGGACAGCGCGCCACCGCGGTCACCGGTTGATCCGCAATCCCGGGCAAACCCGGCTCCGGGGCGTACGCCCGCCGGAGGGGCAGGCGAACGTCCGCGTGACAGTCAGGGCCGGAGAGGTGGGGGCAAGCCTGAGGAAGATAAATCCTCCCTTTTGAGCCAGTATGGACGTGACCTGACCCAGATGGCGCGGTCGGGCAAGTTCGACCCGCTCATCGGACGTGAGGTCCAACTCGAACGGCTCGCCCAGATCCTTCTCAGGAAGCAGAAGAACAACCCCGTTTTGGTTGGCGAGGCTGGGGTCGGAAAGACCGCGATTGTTGAGGGTTTGGCCCGCGCGATCGTGTCGCGCGATGTTCCGGACGCCTTGCGCAACCTCCGCCTCATCCAACTTGACTTGCCTGGCATCGTTTCGGGCACACGATTTCGCGGTGACTTCGAGGAGCGTCTCAAGGCAATCGTCGCCGAGATAGTCAAGGCGGGCGACGTCATCGTCTTCATCGACGAACTTCACATGCTCATGACCGCCGGCGGCGGTGCGTCTGGGGCACTTGGCGCGGCGAGCCTATTGAAGCCGGCCTTGGCGCGTGGGCAGATCCGTTGCATCGGTGCCACAACGTGGAAGGAATACCGTCGCTACATCGAGGCAGATGGTGCGCTTGCCCGTCGTTTCCAGGCGATCACCGTGGATGAGCCATCTGTCGAAGATGCCAACCGGATCCTGGAAGCGCTTCGCCCCGCGTATGAGCAGTTCCATGGTGTTGCGATCGGTGACGGGGCGATCCATGCTGCGACAACGATGAGTGCACGGTATCTCACCGAGCGGTCCATGCCCGACAAGGCAATCGACCTCATTGACGAAGCTCTTGCCAGGGTAAAGGTCCGACGCCTGACACCGCCTGACGCCTTGCGGCAAGTGCAGCGACTTCGTGATCAGGCAAAGATCGAACGCGAAGCTGCAATCGAATGGCGAGAGTTCGATCGTGCCACTTTGCTTGGCGAGGAAGAGAAGCGGCTCTCAACAGAGGCAGAGCAGATACGCCTTGAGTGGCGTGGACGGCTCGAGGCCGAAGCAAGCTCGATCAGTCAGCGCGACATCGCCGAAGTCGTGGCCGCTTGGACTGGAGTACCTGTTCAGAACCTCACCGAAAGCCAGCAGTCACGGTTCCTGAACCTTGAACAGGGCCTGCGTGAACGGGTTGTCGGACAGGCGCCTGCACTTGAGGCACTCGGACGCGCCCTTCGGCGGAATGCCGCCCGACTTGGAGATCCAAGCCGACCAGTCGGAAGCTTTCTGTTCGTCGGCCCTTCAGGCGTTGGCAAGACTGAGGTTGCCCGCTCACTTGCCTCGTACCTGTTTGACACCGAGGATGCGTTGATCCGCTTCGACATGAGCGAATTCAGTGAATACCACACGGTGAGTCGGCTCATTGGAGCGCCTCCAGGCTACGTTGGCTATGAAGCGGCCGGGGACCTCACCGAACGCGTCCGGCGCCGGCCGTACTCGGTCGTGCTGTTCGACGAGGTTGATAAGGCCCATCCGCGGCTTCTCACTTCCCTCCTGCAAGTCCTGGACAGTGGGCATCTCAGTGACGGACAAGGGCGCAAGGTCAACTTCCGCAACACGGTCATCATCATGACCGCAAATTACGGGTCCGAACAGTTGAAGACCGGGAGACTCGGTTTCGCGGTTGACGGGCCCTCGTCTGGGCCCAAGGACATTCGGGGCATCGTGGAGGGCGAGGTCAAGCGTCGCCTGCTTCCGGAATTCCTGAACCGTCTTGATGGGACCGTCGTATTCGAGCCTCTGACCGAGGAGAACCTGCACGCAATCTCGCGCATGCTTCTAGCACGTACCGCGGCGACTGCAACCGCACGCTCCATCGTGCTTACGTGGGATGATGCGGTCCTCGATTGGCTCTCGAAGCGTGGCTACGCCGCTCGGGATGGCGCCCGACCGATCCGCCAGCTTATCCGGCAGCACATTGAAGATGGCTTGGTAGACGGCTTCTATTCGGATTCTCGTGCCGGGACGCGCACCGTTCACGTTTCTGTCCGGGACGACGCGCTCGTCCTGACGACTGCGAGCGAGGACACATTGCCTGAGGGGGCAGCCGACGAATTGGTCGTCCTACCCGCGTAGCCAGCCGGAACCTCGCGATACCCAGGGTGAGGGCTTTTGGCCTAAATGAGAAAAACACGGTTCCAAGGGAGGAACCGTGTTTAGGGAAAGCACCGCGGTTTTTGCAAGGAAAACGCTTGGATGCACTCCGAGCGGATACCGGATTGGCCGTCCCTACATGTACGCGTCGAAACTGAGACCAGCGTACTGTGGAGTTGGGGTCTGGCCATAGAGAAGGCTCAGGAATGAGCCGCTGGACTGGGTCTCACTGCCCTTTGGATGCGCAGCGAGAGCCATTCGTCCCGCACGGTCGGGACCGCGGAATTCGGCAGCTGTCTGGGCGCTCAGGGTCCATTCAGCGGTACGGGGCATCAGTTCGTACGGAGGCCCGTACGGTGCATTGGCGAAGTAGGCCGGCACTCCCCATCTGGCTGGAAGCACTTCCTGCCGACGCAACCCGGGAAGTTGCGAGGTGATGTCATCGGGTGCGACATCCTGTGCGTCCGCCGTCGCCGCGGTCGATGCACTGATCCGCCCCGGTCGCGGGGCGTCGACAACCTGACGGCGACCGGCTACATCCGGGAATCGAACGCCGGGTGCACGCCGAATCGTTTCGTCCTGACGACGCGCAGCGCCGATCACGAGTGCGGGTCCGCTCATGAGCGCGGCTCCACCCACAGGGATCGTCGCGCCAGATCTCGTATCGATCGCCACCATCAGGTCGGCTCCATCGCCCGTGTCCCCGGATGACTTGCCACCCGAGGTGGCTTACCCGTCCGTGGACCATTCCCCATCCTTGGGTTCCAGGCCTATCTGGATCATCGGCAGAATCCCGAAAAGTTTGAGCGTCGCGGCGGAATCGTGACAGATTCGCCAGGGACCAGGCACTGCGGTAGGATCGCCACATGGCATACCGGGTCCCGCGATGGCTTTCCGATGGGTTGGGGGCGATTCTTGACGTACTTCTGCCATCACCATGCATCACGTGCGGGCGAACAGGTTCCGCCATGTGCGCCGAATGCCTCGAGGCCGTCGAACGCTTCCGGGGACCCGAATGCAACACATGCGGCCTGCCGATTCCACCGAATACTACTCAGGTCCAGTGTGATGAATGCCGCCGGGCACGGTCTGCCGTCAGGGCAGTCAGAAGTGCGGGTCCATTTGACAGCACACTCCGGTCGGCAATTCATGCCTTCAAGTACGGAGACCGACCTGACGCAGCTTCTCCACTTGCGTCACTCCTCCTGGCTCCGGTGACTCGACTGATCGCCGGGAATCCACTTCCAACTCCGTGGACACTCGTACCAGTGCCACTTCATCCCAACCGGATTGCGACACGTGGGTACGATCAGGCGTCGCTTCTCGCACTGCATCTGGCACGGGAAGTAGATTTGCCCATTGACGCAAGGTTGCACCGGGTCCGTGAGACCGCCGCACAAGTAGGGCTCGGGCGCCGCGCACGATTGGCAAACATGAGTGGAGCCTTCCGGTTCCAAGGGCTACCCATCATTGGCACGGTCATCCTTGTAGATGATGTGATGACCACCGGGGCGACGTTAGACCAAGCTGCGCGCGCATGTCTCGCCGCTGGCTGCACGGATGTTTGCGCAGTCACGCTTGCACGCGAACCGTGAGAGTGAGCAAGTTCGGCGAGCGAATGTGTTTCGAATGCGCGGTTTCCGAGGCATTGTTGCCGCACCACCTCAGACCCGTCCATGGTTGCCGATACTCTTATGGGAGCACGTGCAGCGATCACCGGTTACCGTCGCGGTTCATCTGCCGCGGTCCCGATCATCAGCCGGCACTTGCCAGAGGTGGAGGAGCCCGAAATGGACGTGGTGACACAAGCCCTGCACGTTGCATCGCGAGTGGGCGAACCTACCGGGATAGTCTCACTGACCCTTGATCTGGAGAACCCGGCTCACCGAGCCGCGTACTCGTCTGCGCTAGCGGTCCTCTCAGCGCTAGGCCACGACCCGAGTGAGCTAGGTGGCGAGACGGTCGAGCACCGTGTGTCAGCAGCAGTGAGCGTTGCCGAGACATTTGTCGCAGAGTTTGATCGCCATCCAATGGACGCAGCGCTACGCAGGTCCTACACGGTTGCCGTCGAGGAGATCGCCGGTGAACCAATCCGCGCGGCGCGAATCGTGGAGGACACGTTCCCGATCGTCCGGGAACTGCTGCGTGATGGCGTCAACGTGGAGAACCTGGCCCAGGTTCAGTACCACCGATGGGTCGATGCCCAAGGTGACCTCCGTTCACACGGATAATTGATGCGGGCTTCCCCCACGAAGCCTCGGTACAGGCGCATGCAAGACGCCCCCGCCCCGCAAATACCGCGGAGTGGGGGCGATTGATGTTTCATGGGTCGGATTAGTGACCCAGTTGGCGCCTAGATTTCGATGTCGTAATTGATACCAGCGGTCTCTGCAGCCTTGTGAAGTGCAGTGCGGGTCGGGATATCCAGCGGGATGCCAGAATTCGACCGCACTGCGTTCCGGCCGGCCTCGAGTTCGCCGGGCAAGTACACGCCGTCGACGCCTGCCTTTACCCGACTGCTCTTGTACCAATCGACCAAGCGGTCCATTCGGCCAGTGAACTCGGCCAGAGGCTGGAAATGTTCGATGTCGATTGCCTGCACGATCATGCCCCCGCCGTGGTTTGGCTCCTCACCTTCGCCGTAACGACCGCCGGAGAGGACCGAGCAGAGGATGTCGGCTGCGACGCCAAGCCCGACGCCCTTGTACCCGCCAACCGGGGCAAGTGTCCCACCATGGCTCAGGACCGCAAGCGGGTCCGAGGTTGGGTTGCCCTCGGCGTCATACGCCCAGTCCGGAGAAATCGGCTCGCCGCGGTCGCGCGCCATTTCGATCTTCGACCCCGCAACGATGCTTGGTGCCATGTCCAGGTTGTACGTAAAGCCCTTGCCGGTAGGGGCAGCCCAGGAAATCGGGTTCAGGCCCACACGACGGTCCAGACCACCCCACGGGGCAATCATCGTTCCACCAGTGGTTGCGGCAAACCCGATGCACCCTGCGTCCGCAGCTTGCTGGGCGTAATAGGCCACGGCGCCACAGTGGCTGTTATTGCGAATACCGACGGTTGCGTTTCCGAACTCCTTGGCCTTTCGAATCGCGATGTCCATCGCGAACTTGACCGCGATGTGGCCCACGCCCTTTTCGCCGTCCACGATTGCCGTTGCCCCGCGCTCAACAACGACCTTGGCGACGGCCTTGGCATTGAGGTGACCGGAGGCGAGGCTTGCAACGTAGCGCGGTGCCCACCTCACCCCATGGGAGTGGATGCCTCGGCGGTCCGCGTAGGTTAGGCACTCGCCCATGAATGCGGCGTCATGCTCGGTAAGGCCAGCGTGCACGAACAACGCGGTAACCAGTTTCTCCAGCCCGTGGGCATCCACGTTCCGGTACATCTCTTCTGCCATGAGGGGTCTCGATCCTTCCTATCTCGCACGACGGTCGGCCAATTGGGGCTTGCGATCCGAACGAAGCCTGTTTCCACAACTCCGCAAATGATCCGACAGGCGACTATAATCGCGCCGCTGCCGTCAAAGCGCAATTGGCGTCTTGCAACTTGGGGGAAATGAACATGCCCGCACTGCCCAAGCACGACCAGGAACGTCTCGATTTGGTGGCGTCACGCCTTTACACCGCCGTACTTTCCGATGTCGTCGACAGTTTGGGGTTTCGCAACCAGGCCATGGACGCCCGGGTTCGTCCCGTGTGGGACGGTGCTACCGTAGTTGGGCGCGCCCACACGCTACTGACCGTCGACATCTTTGAAGTGCGCCCCGACCCCTACCGGATGGAAATCGAGGCCGTGGACACACTGAAGCCCGGAGACGTCCTCATTGGCGCCACTGGGCCTTCGACAAGGACTTGCCTCTGGGGCGAGCTGCTTTCCACCGCGGCCCGGGGACGCGGTGCCACCGGCGCGGTCATAGATGGATATGTGCGCGATGTTCGGCAGATCCGAGCAATGGCGTTTCCTGTCTTCGCAACCGGCATGAAGCCGGTCGATTCTGCCGGGCGGTCGGTCGTCGTGGAATATGGGACGCCAGTCTCTTGCGGGGAAGTCCTCGTCCACGAGGGGGACTTGATCATGGCGGACGTCGATGGGGTGATTGTCGTGCCACGGCAGGTCGAGGAAGACGCTATCCGTCTGGCCCTTGAAAAAGTTGAGGGAGAAAACCGGACCCGCGATGCCCTCCTCTCGGGAATGACAATCGGCGAGGTGTACGCCAAGTACGGAATCCTATGACCGGGCAGTGAAGTCCCTGTCATTGGTCTTGTAACCGACCTGCAACATTGTGGTAACGTCACGTGATTTGGCTCATCCTGTCCGGGACACAACCGTCTCGGCGGGTCTGGCAGCGTGTTTCACGTAGGCGAATGCAAGGCAAATCAGGGGAGATGGAATGAAGCTCGGAGTGCTTGGCGCATCGCGCCGGTCAATCGTTCTGAATGGGGCAATCCTGTTCGCCGGAGGCCTGTTGGCAGCATGTGGCGGGGAAACCGCCCCAGCGGCACCTGCAGCGAAGGCTGAGCCGACCAAAGCGCCGGCAGCGGCTCCGACGGCCGCAGCGGCCGCGGCCGCACCTACAACCGCCGCGGCACCGGCAGCAGCCGGGAAAGTCATCGAACTTCGCGCACACGCGCGCGCTGATTCGGAGATCGATGGTTACGCCAAGAACATCGAAGCCTTCAACAAGAAGTTTGAGGGCAAGTTCAAGGCTGTGTACGAAGGTTTCCCGGGGGGGGAGTTGTACGTCAAGCAGGAAACCCTTATGGCCGGCGGGACCATCGGGGACATTCACTATGCGCA
>Ga0209597_1000175_pt1 | contig 42140 bp, 38 predicted proteins | sample M_140625_MF_Meta_FD_187316 | JGI IMG/M metagenome (GOLD analysis project Ga0209597, IMG submission 187316) | Freshwater microbial communities from Lake Montjoie, Canada to study carbon cycling - M_140625_MF_MetaG (SPAdes) (version 2) | ecosystem: Environmental > Aquatic > Freshwater > Lake... | reverse complement strand
TCAACTTCAACCAGTCCATCCTGGATTCCCAGGGCCGTGTGATCAACACCTGGGCTGATGTGCTGAACCGCGCTGGTCTGGGCATGGAAGTGATGCACGAGCGCAATGCTCACAACTTCCCGCTCGACCTGGCCGCCGCCACCGCCACCCCCGTGGCGCTGACCGCTCCTGCGATCGGTTGATCGAATCGGCAGTTCCCTCGGGTACTGCCTTCTCCATCCCATCAAAGCCCTCGCTTCTGGCGGGGGCTTTTTGTTTTCACGGTTGAGCATGAGCTGGCCGGCTGCGTTATCACGTCAGAAAGCCCCCGCTTTTGGCAGGGGCTTTCTGACGTGGAGCCATTCGCGGGGCGATGGCCGGCCGATGAATCCCTGGATCCCTATTTCAGTCCGGGAATAGCGTGATGCTGGCGTTTTCCTGATAAGTGCTTTCGGCGCCCGAATCCACTTCGAAACAGGTCCAGGTGGCGAACGGCTCCGGCTGGGTGCGGATCACGGGCCACTCGATCCGGCGACCACGGAAGGTGAGTCCCACGCAGGTCAGGGCCAGGTCGTCGGCCATCAGCGACCACAACACGTGAACGGCGCCTCGCTCGTAGTCGATGGCGTCCTCCTGGAAGGGGCGCTCCGGTAGGAATCCGGGCAGCGTTTCGATCCGACCCTGGTTCTCCCAGCCGAGGTATCGGCCGTCTTCGGTGGGATAGAACCAGCAGGTTTCGTTCTCCGCGTCCCGGAGCGGAAAGCGATCCAGGCAGCGCACCGTGCCCTCCGGCAGGTTGTCCAACGGGTGTTCCCCCGTCTCTGAGCTGGCCCCACTCAGTTGGTACACCCCCAGCCAGAGGGAGCGGGGTTCGAAGTGGGGAACCAGGGCATCACAGAGCAGGCGGCGACGCACACCGGGAGCGGATCCGGTCGGCGCTGGCGCGCCCGGATCGGCACCGCCGGCGAACGGATCGAGCCCAGCCGCAACGGCCCTCCCCTCCCCCACTAGATCATCGAGTTGCCCCTCCCACTCCCCGGGGGCGCGGAAGATGCGCAGGGCCACGCCGCTGCGCAAGCCGAAACGCTGGGCCTCCACCAGATCCCTGGCTGGGACGCCATCGGCGGGAAGCAGCGATTCCGGGGCGAGAACGAAGACGAGGGCGTGACTCATGCAAGGCTGCTGGATGGGCAGCTGATCTGCCGGGTGAGCACGATCGCAGCGTCAGCGCTGGTCGAATCACACCAGCCTAAACGGGGCACTGAGCCGCTCTAGAGCCTCCTGCCTTGCCGCGATGCGTTGCGGCGGATCGGCCGCGTTCAGCAGTCCTGTCGCTGCCTGCTGGCGCGCGGGCCCCGGAGGTCGCTAGGGGATGGAGATCGGGATCGGGATCGATGGCCCTGCTGGAACCCACCAACCTCCTCCTTCTGGCCTGTGCCCTGGTCTACGGGCTGATCGGCGAGCCGGCGGATGGGGCGGTGCTGCTGGTGTTCGTGTTGGCCATCGTGGTGCTGGATGGCCTACAGCGCCATCGGAGTGACCGGGCCCTGGCGGAACTGGCCCGTCTCTCCGCTCCCCGGGCACGGGTGTTGCGCGACGGTGTGGAAGTGGATCTGGGCGCCGATGACGTGCGCCCCGGTGATCGGCTGCGCCTGGAGGAGGGCGACCGGGTCGCCGCCGATGCCCGGTTGCTGGAGGGGGTGGGCCTCTGGCTCGATGAATCGTTGCTCACCGGTGAGTCGCTGCCCGTGCCCCGGCGGGATCCGGGGGAGCTGATTCTCGCCGGTTCCCTCGTGGCAGCCGGGCGGGGCTGGGCGTCGGTGACGGCGGTGGCGGAGGCCACCCAGCTGGGACGGCTGGGCCACAGCCTGGGCACGGTGGAGGCACCCCCCACCCGGTTGCAGCGGCGCACCCGCCGCCTCACGGCACGGCTCACCCTGCTGGCCCTGGCGGTGTGTGCCGGCCTCATGGTGTTGCAGGGGGGCATCGGCGGTGATTGGGCCCGGGCCCTGTTGGCGGGCTTGGCCCTGGCTCTGGCGTTGTTGCCCAACGAGATTCCCGTGGTGCTGGCTCTGTTCCTGGCGCTTGGGGCGCTGCGGTTGGCGCGCCTCGGCGTGCTGGCCCGCTGGCCCGCGGCGGTGGAGAGCCTGGGCAGTGCCACGGTGCTCGCCGTCGACAAAACCGGCACCCTCACGGACAACCGCATGGCCGTGCAGCGGCTCCTCACCTGGCCGGAGCTGGAATCTTGGAGCTCCGGGGAGGATGTCGGCGAGCCATGGCACGCCTTGGTGGAGATGGCGGTGCTGGCCAGCCGCGGTGATCCCGTCGATGCGATGGAGTTGGCGATCCAGCGGCTGGCGGCCGACCACCTGCAGGGCAGTGAGCACCTCCACCCTGACTGGCCCCTGGAGCGGGAGTACCCCCTCCAGACCAATCTGCTGGTGGTGTCGCGCCTGTGGCGCGATGCCCTGGGCCAGGGTCGCCTGGCCGCCAAGGGCGCTCCGGAGGCCATCGCCGACCTCTGTCACCTCGAGCCAGAGGCCGCCCGCAGGCTTCTTCAGGCCGCCGATCGCTTGGCTGCCGAGGGCCTGCGGGTGCTGGCGGTGGCCCGGGGCCTGGATGGCATCCCCCGCCATGGAGGCTCCGGCCCCGAGGTCAGCGGCGATCCCCCAGCCGATCCCCATGCGTTTCTGTTCGAGCCGGTGGGCTTCCTCGGCCTTGCCGATCCGCTACGCCCGGATGTTCCCCAGGCGATCGCCACCGCCCATCGCGCCGGCGTTCGGGTGGTGATGATCACCGGCGATGGGCCGGTCACCGCCCGGGCGATCGCGGATCAGGCCGGCCTGCCGCCCGGGCCTGTTCTCTGTGGTGCCGACCTGCCGGCGCTGGCCGATGGCGCCGGAACGGATCAGATCGCTTCGGTGGCCACGGTGCCGGTCTTTGCCCGGGTGCTGCCGCAGCAGAAGCTTGAACTGGTGCGGGCCCTGCAGGCCGGTGGTGCCGTGGTGGCCATGACCGGTGACGGCGTGAACGACGCCGCGGCCCTTAAGGCGGCCGACATCGGTGTGGCGATGGGGCGGCGGGGTACCGCCGTGGCGCGGGAGTCGGCCGACCTGGTGCTCCTCAACGACCGCTTCAGCGACCTGGTGGCGGCCCTGGCCCTGGGACGGCGGGTGGACGCGAATCTGCAACGGGCCCTGGCCTACACGCTTGCCATCCATCTGCCGATCGCCCTGCTGGCCCTGCTGCCGCTGCTGCAGCCGGGGGCTGACCTGATTCTGCTGCCCGTGCACATTGCGCTGCTGCACCTGGTGATTGACCCGGCCTGCACCGTGGTGTTCGAGGCGATGCGGGGAGATCCGGATCTGATGGACCGCCCGCCCCGTGCTCCGGAGTCCCCCCTCCTTTCACCCGCCACCCGGCGACGGGCGCTGCTGCAGGGTGGCACCCTGGCCCTGGCCGCCCTGGTGCTGGTGTTCTGGCCGGGCTGGGATGCGGCAACCCACCGCAGCCTGGTGTTTTCCCTGCTGTTGCTCGCCGGTGGTGGACTGGTGGGCCTGGCCGGAGCGCCGCGTCACCCCCTAACCGCGGCTGGCCCAGCCCTGGGCGTGGGGTTGTGGCTGCTGCTGCTCCAGGTGCCGCCGCTGCGCCAGGCCCTGGCCCTAGCTCCCCTGCCACCCGCGCCGTTGCTGCTGTTGTTGGTCGTCACCGCGGTATCGCTGGCCGTGTCGTCGATGGCGGGGGAGTCTCCGGGGGGGCGACCGGCGTCGTAGGCGCCCGCCGGAATGGGGTGGAGCCCTGAACGCCCGCTGCTTCTCCTCAGCCCACGGTGTCTAGGGGCAGCCAGCAACCTCCCGCCGCCAGCTTTTCCACGATCATGCTCTTCTCGCTGATCTGCACCAGGGCATTGGCGTAGCGCTCGGCCTCATCGCGCCGCTCGAATCGCGGTCCTGCCACCTGATCGGGAGCGCTTCGCTCAGCTCCCTCCACGGCCCGCACCCGGTAACGGCCGAGGTCGTTGTTGGTGGCGGCGTCGCTGTTTTCGGTGTGATTCATGGGGTCATTCTGATGCGGTTTTGCTGCACTCCTTCTTTTGCCTTAACTCTCTTCCCACTCGTCCGTGCCAGGCATCCGCGGGCTGGGCTGCCGCTGGCCGGCGGGAGCTTCGAGGGCCAGGTTCTCAGCACCCGTGGGCCAGGGCGGTGGCGATCATGGCGGCGCTCACCGGGATGCGCTCAAGGGCATCGGCGTTGTCAAGGAAGGCCTCGAAGCTGGCGTAGCGCAGCAGGTGGGGGTCGGCGTCGCAGGCGGCGATGAGCGCTTCCCAGTTGCCATCCCAGTCATCTCCCGCGTCCCCCTCGGGACGCACGGTTATGTAGGCCAGGAGAGCCTCACCCAGGTCGGCGCCGTCGCCGATGCTTTCGCCCTGCCAGAGGGTTTCAAAGAAGGGGCCCATGGAGGTGGCGGATCCGGGCATGGCGAAAGCGGGCAGCCCGCTCAGTCTGCAGCGCCCAATCCCACCTCTGCCCGGGGGCTCCCTGCCAATCCCATCGCCCAGGCGGTTTCTGGGGCGTGACCGCCGGTCCGTTTCAAGCGTTCCCGCAGGTTGGCGATGCGGGAGCCGGTGTGCTCGTGTTGGGCCACCCAGATCAGCGGCACCAAGATCAGCGAGTAGCCCAGGGTGGGAAGGGCGAGACCGAAGCTCAGCAGGGTGCAGGACCACCCCGGCAGATAGGAGGGGGTGCGTGCCGCATCCAGCACACCCAGCCGGATGGCTTCCTCAATCACCGACTGCTCTTCTGGGCTGAGGGACACGTCGGTCCTGGCTGAATGATGCGAATCTGAGGCGTCATAATTAATGACTGCTTAAGGAAGGTCGCCTCGATGACCTTGGGTAGGTTTTGCAGAGCACGCTGGCCCTGAGGCGTCGCTTGAAGGTTGTCGGCGCCACCGGCCGATTCCCCGCTGCTGGCCGTTGCCGTCGGCATGAACCGGTGGCGAAGGCGCTGTCTTGTTCCGGGCCGCTCGCTATGGATTGACGGGCCGCCGTCCATGGTCGTTCGGCCCAGGTCAGCTCGCCGTCGATAGCCCGTTGCCAAGCTCCAGCAACTGGCGGTGGATGGCATGGCGATGGTTGTCGTGATGGAGGCGCCGGGCCAGCTCCCGCCAGCGACACCAGTGCTCGTTTTGCTGGCCTTCCAGTTCGCTGCACAGCACCGGCAGACGCGTTGATGTCAGGCTGCTCCCGCTACCGCCGAGGGTGTGGTTCAGGATCTGCAGATCGTGCAGCTCGCCGAGGTGCTCCTGGGCCTGACGGAGCTCCTGAATCCAGGCCCGCAGGGCGGGCTCGCACCAGTCCTCCAGGTGTTCGAGGGCATAGCGGGCGGCCTTGATTCGTTTGCGCAGATCGTGCAGGCCCTCCGCGGTGGGGTCCTCCACCGTCCAGCCGGCGTGGAGAAAGAGGGAGGCGGTGAAGGGTGCCTGCCAGTCGTAGAGCCAGGCCGCCAGGGGACGCTGGCCCAGGGGGGTGAAGCGGGGCCGCTGCTGCCACTTGTGCAGGCGGGCCAGGAGCTTGAGGTAGCGGGAGCTGTGCAGGGCCTCCTTCAGGGTGTCGAAGGCCTGGCTTCTGTCGCGAGCCAGGCGCTTCATCGGACCCTCCAGAGCCTGCTGTTCGTTGCCAGGTAGCCGCGGCAGCAGCTGCTGCTGCAGCCTCAGCTGCAAAACATCGAGGTCGCGGCAGAGGCCCGTGCGCCGGGCCACGGCAGCGATGCGGCGGTCGGTGACGCTCTCCGGCAGCACCAGGGCCGGCCCGAATTGGGTCAGGGCGGTGCGTAGCCGGCGCAGGCTCACCCGTAGCTGGTGCAGGGACTCGGGGTCGCGGTCGGCCAGCACCTCGCCCTGGAGTTTCCCCAGCCGCCGGACCTGTCGCTGGATCAGATCCAGGGCGTAGCCGCCACTGCTGAGCCCAGGACTGCTGAGCTCTGGCCTGCTGAGGACAGCCTCGAGCGGGGAGGGCTCAGCAACGTCGCCGGCCGTGTTGTCCCCGACCTGCGCGTCGAGGCTGGTCCCGTCATGCATCGCCGATCCCCGCATCAAGGCCGCCATGGCTGGATCCCAAGACCTCGCTTGATCGGAGGCTAGGCAGATTTCAGGCTAGACCCCTTCTGGTTGGGAATTCCACCCTGATGGCTGGAGGGAAAAGGGTTAGGTTAAGAGAAGTGTGATTTGGTCGGGTCCGCCCCAGACCTTCACCACCTTTCATCACCTCGATCCTGGTTTCATCACGATGAGCTTCGCCTTCCGCTATTTCCATCCCAATCCTGGATGGACAACAACTCCTGCCGCCAGTAATCCTGCGCCGGCAACTTCGTTGAATGAAAGTGTTCTCAATCCGATCCCCACTCCGATCACGGATACGGTCGGAAAGCATTGCATCCTTGAGCTGTATTCCTGCGATTGCGCCAAGCTCGATGATGAAGACTTTGTCCGATCGGCCCTCAGCAATGCGGCCCTGCGGGCTGGAGCGACCCTCCTCAACCTGATCAGCCACCACTTCCAGCCCCACGGCGTCACGGGGCTGGCGCTCCTGGCTGAATCGCACATCTCCTTTCACAGCTGGCCCGAGTCGGGGTATGCCGCCGTGGATGTGTTCACCTGCGGTGATCACACCATGCCCGAAGGTGCCTGCCGCGTGTTGGTGGAGGAATTCGGATCCCGCCATCACAAACTTCGCAGCTTCCGCCGCGAAACGCCCGGCATGATCGCCGACCAGGAACGCCAGCCCGCCGGTTTTGGCGGGTTTTTGACGCCAGGGCGTTGAACGCGTCGCCGTGAACGGGGGGATTGGCATCCGGTTGGGCTGCTCCAGTGCGGTGCTCAATCCCCTTCGGAATTTCCTCAGAATCGTTCTGTGAAGCGCCTGATGTCGGGGAGTGACCCGGGCATCGTTTGGGTTGCGCTCCCAGCCGACCATGGGCGTTTGTCTTAACCCCAGGCCTGCGGAACCGGTTTATGTTGGCTGAAGACCAACGTGCTTTCCATGGCCCTGATCAGCCTGTTACCGCCCTCCACGCTCCGCGGAGGCGCACGGCGCTGGGGGGCCATGGCCGGCAGCCTGGCGGCGGCCATGGCCTTGACGGGCTGCGGGGGGACCACCACCCTCAATGGGGCCGGGGCCTCTTTTCCCGCCTCAATCTACCAGCGCTGGTTCCAGGAGCTCGGCGGCCAGGGGGTGCGGGTGAACTATCAGTCGGTGGGCTCCGGGGCTGGGGTGCGCCAGTTCATTTCCCGCACGGTGGATTTCGCCGCCAGCGATGTGCCCATGAAGGCCGAGGAGCTGGCCAAGCTGCCCCAGGGGGTGGTTCAGATCCCGATGACGGCCGGCGCCATTGCGGTGGCCTACAACCACAAGGGCTGTGAGCTGAAGCTCAGCCAGGCCCAGTTGGCGGAGATCTTCACGGGCAAGATCAGCAACTACAGCCAGCTCGGCTGCGCCGCCATGCCGATCCGGGTGGTGCACCGCTCCGATGGCTCCGGCACCACCGCCAACTTCACGGCCCACCTGGCGGCGATCAGCCCGGAATGGAAGGGAGCTGTGGGGGCTGGCAAGACCGTGAAATGGCCCACCGGCATTGGCGCCAAGGGCAACGAAGGCGTGGCAGCTCAACTGCTGCAGGTGGAGGGCGCGATCGGTTATGTGGAGGAGGCATTCGTGAAGGAACCCCTTCAGGCCGCAGCCCTCACCAACGCTTCCGGCCAGCTGGCGAAACCGAGCCTCGCCTCCGGGCAGGAGGCCCTGGCTTCGATCGATCTGGGCCCCGACCTCATCGGTTCCAACCCCAACCCGGCCAAGGGCTACCCGATCGTGACCTTCAGCTGGATCCTGCTTTACAAGACCGGCAATGGCGCCAAGCACGATGCCCTGAACAAGGCGTTCAGCTACACCCTCTCGGAACCGGCCCAGGCGATGGCGCCGGGGCTCGGTTTCATCAGCCTCCCAGCCGATGTGGTGGCTAAGGCGAAGGCCGCTTTGGCCACGGTTCAGCCTTGATTGGAGGTCCGGGCGATCACGTCTGATCAGGCCGTTGACGCGGCAGCCTTCTGAGGCGCTACAGATCTTTGCCGTGATTTTCCGGAGTACACCCCGGGGCTGGCCACGGTGACCACCGTCCGCGGCGCAGAGCGGCTGGTGTCATGCGGTCCAGTCGTTCCAGTCGGGCAGCTGTTCACTCCAGTGGGCGACTCCACCTGGGCGAGGTGTTCCGATTGACGGAGCGCCAGCTGATCAAGCTGGCGCTCCAGTTCTGGCTTCACCCTTACACCAAGCACCATGGAAGGAGCCCAACAGGAGCTGGCGCCCTGCCGATCGCCCTAGGCTTGGCCAGGAATCGGGTGCCCTCCATGGCCGCTCAATCCGCCCGCCCCAACCCCCTGCTGCAGGCCGCCGCCGGCGCGAGTGGCCTGCTGCTGCGCCAGTGCTTTGATGCCGACACCGGCACCTACAGCTACCTGCTGGCCAATCCGATCAGCGGTGAGGGGGTGTTGATCGATCCGGTCTTTTCCCAGCACGGTCGGGATCTGGCCCTGATCCGGGAACTGGGCATCACGCTGGTGGCCACGCTCGATACCCACGTTCACGCCGACCACGTGAGCGGGGCCTGGTTGCTGCAGCGCGCCACCGGCTGCGCGATCGGCCTGGCGGAGCAGGCCGGCGCTGAGAACGTGACCCTGCCCCTGAGCGAGGGGGACCGGGTGCCCTTCGGCGGGCGCCACCTGGCGGTGCTGGCAACCCCCGGCCACACCGATGGCTGTCTCACCTTGGTGCTCGACGACCAATCCGCCGCCTTCACCGGTGATGCCCTGCTGATCCGGGGCTGCGGCCGCTGCGATTTTCAGCAGGGGGATGCGCGCACCCTCTACCGCTCGATTACCACCCGCATTTTCCCGCTGCCGGAGGCCTGTCAGCTCTATCCCGGCCACGACTACAGCGGCCGCACGGTGAGTTCCGTGGCGGAAGAAAAGGCCTTCAACGCCCGCCTCGGCGGCAGCGCCAACGAGCTGGACTTCGTGGGCTACCTGGAGAACATGACGCTGCCCCACCCGGGCCGGATCGCTGAGGCCTTGCCCGCCAACCTGCGCTGCGGCCGGCCGCTGCAGGAGGCCGACACCGCCGCCGATGGCTGGGGGCCGGTGCAGCGCAGCTATGCCGGCCTGCCGGAGCTGGAGCCTGCCTGGGTGGCGGACCATCGCCACGCCCTCACCCTTGTCGATGTGCGCGGATCCGAGGAGTTCCATGGTCCCGATGGTCACCTGGCCGGCAGCCTCTTCATTCCCCTGCCGGAGCTCCAGGAGCGGCTGGCGGAGATCCCGCCGGAGCGGCCCGTGGTGATGCTCTGCCATTCGGGCAGCCGCTCGGCCCTGGCCACCCAGGTGTTGATCAAGGCCGGCCGGGAGCAGGTGGCCAACCTGCGGGGCGGCCTGCGGGCCTGGGAGGCGGAGGGGCTGGCCCTGGAGGGGGCCGATCGCAGCGTTGAGTGAGCCCGGCTGGCTACCACCGTGGCTCAGTGGGGAGGCCAGGGAGCTGCAGGCCTGGCCGGCTCACCCCTCCGGGCGGGCCTCCTGGCCATGGCGCAACGCCACGGCTCGGTAGTCCGTCTTCGGGGCATCGGTCGGAACGGTCGCGAGGTCCCGGTACATCGCCGCCGCCTGCTTGCCGGAGGTGAACGAGAGGAACTCTCCCTCTACCTCGAAGCGCCACCAGTGCCGCTCGCCCCCCGGCACATGGAGCAGGGTGCCCGCTTCGATCGGGTGTTCCTGATCGCCCACGCCGAACACCACCGGCCCTTTGATCACGAAGAACGTTTCATCCCAGGGATGGCAGTGGGGCGTTGGTCCGGTGCCGTTGGCACCGCTGGTGTAGAAGGCCTCGAAGCACTGGGCCTGGTCGCCGCTGACCAGGGCCTGGATATCGAAGCCGGCCACCCGCATCGCGGCGGGCCGATCCGCGGCGGGAACCATCCGTGCTGCTGCCATTTCACTCTGGTGTCCTGGGCCCAAGGCTAGGGGAGCTGTTTGATCGGGTCCGTTAGGGCCCTTGCGCCAGCTTCAAGCCAGCCGCAGCGCCAGCACCACCGCCACCACCAGGCCGGTGGCCACGATGGTGCTGCGCAGCAGGGGCTCCGGGATCCGCCGGCCGTACCGCCCGCCCAGCCAGCCGCCCGCGGCGGTGCCCACCGCGATCAGGGCCGCCACCCGCCAGTCGACGCGGGTGAAGCCGATGAACACCGCAGCGGCCGTGGCATTCACGATCAGCACCAGGGCGTTCTTGAAGCCATTCAGCCGCTGCAGGCCTTGATCGAGGCCCACGGCCATCAGCGCCAACAGCAGCACCCCCTGGGCGGCACCGAAATAGCCCCCGTAGAGCCCCGCCAGATACACCCCGGCCAGCAAGGGGAGGCTCGTGTCCTGCCGCTGTGGGCCGTGGCGTCGTGCGATCCACTCCTTGATTCGGGGCTGCAGGGCCATCAGCAACGAGGCCAGGGCGATCAGCAGCGGCACCACCGCAGCGAACAGCTTCGCCGGCAGGGCCAGCAACAGGATCGCGCCGCTCAGCCCCCCCAGCAGGGAGGCGGGCACCAGGGCCAGCAGGCGGGAGCGCTGGCCCGCCAGCAGGGGTCGGTAGGCCAGCACCCCGGCAGCGTTGCCTGGGATCAGGCCGAGGTTGTTGGACACGTTGGCCAGCACCGGCGGATAGCCGAGGGCCAGCAGGGTGGGATAGGTGATCAGGGAGCCTCCGCCCACCAGCACGTTGAGGGCGCCGGCGAGAGCCGCCGCTCCGATGATCAGTGCCGTCTCTACCCAGCCCATCGCCGGCGATCTCCAGTGGACGCCGCATCGGGGCGTCCTTGACGAACCAGCTTGTATCGACCGGGGGCGAAGGCTGGCAGCGAAGCCAGGGATGACCAACGCAGGGGAAGGGCCATGGGGATGGACCAGACCGTGGCCGGTGCCGTCCGAGCGGAGCGATGGCGGACGCTGCCGCGGCGCTCAGTGGGTGTCGGTCCCTGACAACGATCGATCGAACCAGCAGGATGCAGGGATGTGTGTTGCTCCCCAGCAGCCCTGATGCTGAGCCCCTCCCGCGGCCCCGAGCGGCTGATCCGCATCGGTCAGTGGCTGATCGCCCTGCTCTTCGCCTACTTCCTGATCCAGGTGGGCTCCAGCCTGATCGCCGACCTCCCCCTGCTCGCCAAGGCCCCGCAGCTGGAGCAGTTCGTCGATCGGCCCCGCCTGGAGCCCCTGTTGGACGAGCTGAAACCGCTCACCCAGGCGCGGGACGACCTCCAGGGCAGCCTCGAAGGGGTACGGCAAAAGGAGGTGGACGCTCGGGAGGCCTACGCCACCGACAAGGCGAGTTTCGACAACTGGCGTTCGGCCCGCTCCGCCACCGAGCAGTCGGGCCAGAACCCGGAGGTGATCGCCCGGGTGCGCCAGCTCGACACCCAGCTGGACCAGCAACGGCGGCTGAGCGCTGAACGGCAGGGGCTAGAACGGCAACTTGGCGACCTGCAGGGCCGGATCGGCGGTCCCCAGCGCCAGGTGGACCAGCTCCAGGCCGAGGCCCAGGCCCGCTGGGAGCAGGCCCGCCGGGGGGCTGAAGGGCGGGCCTTTGCGGTCCGGTTGTTGTTCGTGGGACCGCTGCTGGCCTTGTCGATCTGGCAGTTCCGCCGCTTCCGGGGCACCGACCAGTGGCCCTTCGTCTGGGGCTTCCTGCTGTTTGGCCTGTTCGCCTTCTTCTTCGAGCTGGTGCCCTATCTGCCCAGCTTTGGGGCCTACATCCGCTACGGCGTGGGCGCGCTGCTCACCTTCCTTGGAGGTCGGGCCCTGATCGGCTGGCTCAACGCCTACCTCCAGCGCAAACAGCTCGAACAGGCGGCACCCCAGGAGCAGCGCCAGGGCCGGATCCGCTATGAGAATGCCCTCCAATCGCTTCGCCGCAGCCAGTGTCCCAGCTGCGAACGTTCGCTCAGCCGCAACGACGGCCTCCTCCCCAATTACTGCATGCACTGCGGCCTGCAAATCCAACACGATTGCCCCCGCTGCAACCATCACCATCTGAGCTTCTTTCCCTACTGCCCCTCTTGCGGTTTGGCCGCTACCACCGCAGAGAGCTGACCCGCTGTGGCGGACGCATACCGCTCGCGATTAGAGGCCAGAGACAGATGGAGGCGGCTCGGGTGCCTGGCGATGTCGGGTTTAGTTTTTGAGGTCCGCGTCACAGGGATTCCAACGTTGCAACCAGCTCGGCGAACCGGGGCCGGCTTGCCGCCACTGGCCCTACGCAGCAGAGCTGCAGCGCTTTCAACGACGCCAGCCGTACATCCAGTTCCGGTTCACAGCGCTCCAGTAGTTCGCCAAGCAAACAGCCGAAGGCGCGCACCTCCAGCGCCTCAAACGGATTCGCGCCTCCACTGGTTTGAGGCGGGTAAACGGTAGCTGCCCCGAAGTCCCCCAAAAAGCAGCCGCCCTCGGGGCGATAGAGAACATTGTGTGCATAAAAATCGCCGTGCAGAATCCCTCGGGCGTGCAGGTGCTCGCCGACAGCGGCCAAGCCCTTCGCCAGATCCAGCACCAAGGGAAGGGAGAAGCGTTGGCCGTCCTTGTAAATGTCCCTCGTGCACGTCGTCAGATTGGGCGGGCCGGCCAAATTCCGAAACCCCGGGTCGATCCACGGCATCACCAAGCCGCTAGTGCCGGCTGGGTGGCCGATGAGTTCACCAAGGACCCCGATCAAGTGAGCGTGGTTACCCGCAGCCAGACAGGCCGCCATTTCTTCTGCAGGAAACCCGTCACTGGTGACCGCCCCCTTAAACAGTTTCACCGCCACGGGATGCCCGGCCTCCCGCGGCGACGGCTGCCAGTGAGCTTTGTGGATCACTCCCGAGGCGCCTTCGCCGAGTTTTTCGCCCAAAACCAGATCCGTCCACTGCAGATGGGCTTTGGCTGGACTCGGGGCATGCGGCCCCGCTGAAACCGGATTTCCACCAAACGCCAACCAGGTCAACCGGGGTAATTGCAGCAGCCACTCCGGCAAAGCCTTGAGCCGGTTGGCCGAAATCCGCAGCAGCTCAAGCCCGGTGCAGCCGCGCATCGCCTCCGGCAAAACGGCCAGTTGATTGCCGGCCAACATCAGTTTTTGCAGGCGTTCACAGCTGCCGATGGAGTCGGGAAGCGTTGTAATCTGATTATCCGTGAGGATCAACCAGCGCAACTTGGGAGAAATGGCCGCAGCCGCAACCTCGCGAATGCTGTTCGCTTTAAACCCGACCATCTCAAGTTGGACACACGAAGACAGCACCTCGGGCAGCTGGGTAAAGCGATTTTCCGAGCAGAATAATACCCGTAACTTGCTCAGATGCGACAGGTCATCCGGGAGTGCGGATAAAGCGTTCCCCGAGAGATTCAGAATTTCAAGGGTGTCGGCTAATTCGAAGATTTCCCGCGGAAATTCCTGCAGGTCACAGGCAAGATCCAGCCGCGTGATCCCCTTCAGCTGACCGGAGCGCAAGGCTGCAAGAGTCGCGGTGGTTGTCGTCATGGGTCGAAGGGAGGACTATTCAGAGCGGAAGAAGAAAGCTGGGCGACATCTCAAGCCGAAGCCTAGCTGTGCCCGGTTTTGACCTACACCGCTAACCACATCGCTACTGAGGTAGGTGTCGATTGCGGGACAGTTTTTGCCCCTGGCATCCTGACATCCTGGCATCGTTACTAGGTACTCCTCCTCGTACTTGACCGTCCACAACAGCCGCTTCTGAATCCAGTTCTCTTGTCGCTTGCCGCTGCTCAATGTGGCGCGCAAAAAGTAGTCTAATGCGTGATTTTTTCTGATTGGAGTGATCATTGTTCCGTCTCCAGTCTATCGATCCTTTGAACAAGCCGATCACCACCTCTACACTCCGGCCAAACAAGCTGCCGCCGCGATGGCCCTCGAGCCCCTGCTGATCGCTCGGCCGGTACCCGCCGGCGACACCCCGGGGTTGGTGGACGGGGTGTTGCTGCCTGCCCTCGCCAACCGCCACGGCCTCATCGCCGGCGCCACCGGCACCGGTAAAACGGTGACACTGCAGCGGATCGTCGAGCAATTCAGCCGGATCGGCGTGCCCACTTTGCTGGCCGACGTGAAGGGCGACCTCTCGGGCCTGGCGGCAGCGGGCCAGGAGAAGGCGGTGTTCAGCCAGCGGCGCGAACAGCTGGGGTTGGAGCCGGCCGCCTTCGCCGCCTGTCCGGTGGAGTTCTGGGATGTGCTGGGCGAGCAGGGCCATCCGCTGCGGGCCACGATCTCCGAGTTGGGGCCGATCCTGCTGGCCCGCCTGCTCAACCTCAACGACACCCAGGCCGGGTTGCTCACGATCGCCTTCCGTCTCGCCGACGACCAGGGCCTGCTGCTGCTCGATCTCAAGGACCTGCAGGAACTGCTGCGCCATCTCAGCGAGAACGCCCGCACCTACCAGACCACCTACGGCAACATCTCGGCCGCCAGCGTCGGGGCGATCCAGCGGGGTCTGCTGGCCCTGGAGCAGCAGGGGGCCGATCGCTTCTTCGGCGAGCCCTCGCTCAACGTGTTGGACCTGCTCCAGACCGATGGCGCCGGCCACGGCGTGGTGAACCTTTTGGCGGCCGACCAGCTGGTGCTCTCTCCCAAGCTCTACGCCACGGTGATGCTCTGGCTGCTCTCCCAGCTCTATGAGCAGCTGCCGGAGGTGGGCGACGCCGAGAAGCCCAAGCTGCTGGTGATCTTCGATGAGGCCCACCTGCTCTTTGATGGCGCTCCGGCGGTGCTGCTGGAAAAGGTGGAGCAGGTGGTGCGGCTGATCCGTTCCAAGGGCGTAGGCCTCTACTTCTGCACCCAAAACCCGCTCGATCTGCCGCCGAAGGTGCTGGGCCAGTTGAGCAACCGCGTGCAGCACGCCCTGCGGGCCTTCACCCCCCAGGAGCAGAAAGCCGTGAAGGCGGCCGCCACCACCTTCCGCCCCAACCCGCCCCTCAACGTGGAGGCCGCGATCGGCGAGCTGGCGGTGGGCGAGGCCTTGGTGTCGTTTTTGGATGAGAAGGGCGCCCCCACGCCGGTGGAGCGTGCCTTGGTGGTGCCCCCCGAGAGCCTGGTGGGGCCGGTTTCAGCCGAGGAGCGCAGCAGGCTGCGGCTGGCCTCGCCGCTGCATGACCACTACCGCGAAGCCCAGGACCGGCAATCGGCCTATGAATTGCTGCTCCAGCGGGCCGTTGATGCTGCCGCCGCCGCCGAAGCCGCCAAGCGCGAGGCCGAGGCGGCTAAGCAAGCTGAAGCCCTGGCCAAGCAGGAAGCCAGCGAGCAGCAGCGCCTGGAGCGGGCCGAGCAGCGCACCCAGGAACGCGACGCCGCCCGAGCCGCCGCCACCGCCGCCCGCGAGAAGGAGCGGCTGCTGCTCTCGTTGGCCGGGGAGGCCGGCAACATGTTCGGCGGCCGCACGGGCCGGAGCATCGCCCGGGGCTTGATGGGGGGGATCCTGGGGCGGCGCTGAGCCGGGCCATCCCTGGCAGGATGCGCCGGTGTTGAAGCAGGGCATGGCCAGCGCTCCCATCCCGCCAGACGAGCTCGCCGCCCTCAAGGCGGTGGCCGAAGCCTTCGGTCTACCCGCGGCGGTGGAGCGGATCGAGCCCCTGGGCAACGGCAATGTGAATGCCACCTACCGCGTGCACCTGTTCGGGGCGGAGCAGGGCGGCTGCGTGCTCCAGCGCCTCAACACGGCCGTGTTCCACCAGCCGCGGCTGGTGATGGCCAACATCGAGGCCGTGGCGGCCCACGTGGAGCGGCGCCTGGCCGAGGCCAACCCCGACCCCGCTGGTCGGCCATGGCGGATGCCCGCGGTGCTGCGCCAGCGGGACAGCGGCGAACCCTGGCTGGAGCGGGATGGCCAGTTTTGGCGGATGATCAGCTTCCTGGAGGCCACCCGCAGCGTGGAATCGATCGAGGGTCCCGAGCAGGCTCGCGAGATCGGTGCGGGCCTGGGCCTCTTCCATGCCCTGATCCACGACCTGCCCGCCGAGCAGCTGGCCGACACCCTGGAGGGGTTCCACATCACGCCGGCCTATCTCGAGCAGTACCAGCGGGTGCGGGCCGAAAGCAGGGTGGAGCCTTGCGAGCGCTGCAGCGAGGCGATCGCCTTCGTGGCCGAGCGCGAACACCGCGCCGGGGTTCTGGAGGAGGCCCGGGCGGCCGGAAAGCTCCAGCTGCGCCCGATCCACGGCGACCCCAAGATCAACAACCTGCTGCTCTGTGAGCGCAGCGGCCAGGCGGTGGCCCTGATCGACCTCGACACCGTGAAGCCTGGCCTGGTGCATTACGACATCGGCGACTGTCTGCGTTCGGCCTGCAATCCCGCCGGCGAGGAAACCACCGACCTCGACGCCGTGCACTTCGACCTCGACCTCGCCGAGGCGGTGCTGCAGGGCTATCTCGGCGTGGCCCGCGGCTTCCTCACGCCCGCCGACCTCGAGGCCATCCCCGACGCCATCGCCCTGCTCCCCTTTGAGCTGGGCCTGCGCTTCCTCACTGACCACCTGGCCGGGGACGTGTATTTCCGCACCGAGCGCCCCGGCCACAACCTCGATCGGGCCCTGGTGCAGTTCCGGCTGGCCGCCAGTGTGGAGCGGCAGCGCGAGGCGATTCAGGAGCTGGTGGAGCGGCTGTGATGGACTCCAGCCCCCCTTCCCTCTCGCCCGTGCCGCACTCCTTCGCCCTGCGCTCCTTCACGCCGCCGCCCGCTTCGCTCGCCCTCACCGGGAGGGTGCGCCGCGACGGCAATTCCCTCCGCCTCCATTACCGGCTGGAGGACCAGGAGGGCCTGGTGCTGGTGCCCCCGGCCACCGCCACACCGCGCCGTTGTGATGAGCTCTGGACCACCACCTGTTTCGAGTTTTTCCTGGCCGAACCCGGCGCTGAGCCCTACTGGGAGGTGAACCTCGCGCCTTCGGGCGACTGGAACCTCTACCGGCTGAGCAGCTATCGCCAGGGCCTGGCTCCCGAACCGGCCATCAGCGCACTCCCCTTCGCAGTGGAGCATGAGGGGGGCGGCCTCGATTTGGCGGTGACGCTGGATCTTGGTGCCCTGCCGCTGGCTGGCCGGCCTTTGGAGCTGGCGGTCACCGCCGTGGTGGAGCTGCAGGGTGGGGAGCTTCTCTACTGGGCCCTGCGCCATCCCGGCGAGCAGGCCGATTTCCATCGGCGGGAGGGGTTTGGGCTGCGGATTTAGGCCCTTAGCGCCCTTCCACCAGCTTCTGGAGAAAGGCCTCATCCACAGCGCCGGACACCGCCTCGCCATTCACCACAAAGAAGGGGGTGCCCTCCAGGCCAAGGCGATTGGCGAGCTCCCGGTCGCGGTTGATGGCCTCCAGGCTGGCCGGGCCCTGCCGATCGCTATTGAACTTCTTCAGGTCTAGGCCCTGGTTGCGGGCGATCTCCAGGTAGAGGGGTTCACCCAGGCGCTCCTGGGCGGCGAAGAGGGCATCGTGGAACTCCCAGAATTTGCCCTGCTGCTGGGCGGCCCAGGCGGCCCGGGCCGAAGGGAGCGCTTCCGGGTGGATCCGCTCGAGCGGATAGAACTTGTAGGTGAGGCTGAGTTTGTTGCCATTTTTGGCCAGAAAGGCCTGCAGGGTGCTGCTGGCGGTGGCGCAGTAGGGGCACTGGAAATCGGAGAACTCGATCAGCCGCACCTGGCCCTGGCCCCGGGTGGGGGAGCTGCCGATCGCGGCGGCGGGATTGCGTTGCAGCTCTGCGAGGGCCCCTTCCCGGGCCTGGCGCTTCCTCTCTTCCAGTCGGCGCAGCTGGGTTTGCAGGGCCTCGAACACCGCCTCGGGATGGCGCTGCAGCACCTCCAGCACCCGCGCATCGAAATCCGCGTTGACGGCCAACGGAGCTGCCGCGGTGGTGGCGGAGGCACCCGGAGCGGCCATCGCGGGGCGGGCGTGGCTGCCCAGGCTGAGCATTAGGGCCAGCATCAGGGCCAGGCTCTGGCCTAGGGCGGCGCAGCCGCTGCGCTGGCGGCCGCCCTCCGGTTCGCCGGCGGGATGGAACGGCACTGGATGGGTTCCGATGCCGGGATGGAGGAAGGTTGCCGTCGGCTTCACGGCGTTTAGGCAGTGGATCCCCCCACTCTCGGGCGTCGCAGGGATCACGGGCCAGCGAACTGGCGACTGGTGCGGCTCAGGGGCTGCGGTGGAACCGTGTTGCGCGCAACACAGCTGCGATGCTCCGGTGCACGCCTCCCGCCACCGGCGATGGGAGAGGCTGGGTGGACGCCCGACCCCACCGATGGCCGCCGCAACCCGATCGAGCGCCGCCCTGGTGCTGCGCCGCATGGCCTCTGAGGCGGACAACGACGCCGAGAATCAATCGGGCGGGACGGGCAACGCCGCTGCGGATCGTGGCTTCGGGGGGGGATCCAGCCGGCGGGCCGCCTCCGGTAGCCGGGGCGGCCGGGGCCGCAAGCCCGGCGCCTTCGGGCCGCAGGAGGCCAGCGGATCCCAGGGGCGCCGCAAACGGGGCAGTGGCCTGAGTGCCGCCGATCGCTCGCCCCTGGGCAAGGCTCCCGATTTGGAGGCGATCATCGCCCGCCAGCGCCTCGGTCTGCCCCTGTCCGGCCGCCTGCGGGAGGCGGATGTGACCCGGGCCTGGAAACTCGCCGCCGCCGACCACCACCCCGACCGGGGCGGCCGCCACGACACCATGCAGGCGGTCAACGTGGCCCGCGACCTGCTGCTGGGCCGCGGCGTGACCTGAGTCGGATGGGCGGGCGATGACTGGCGGGCCACCAGGGCTGAAGATCGCGGCGTCCATTCCGGGCGCATCGTTGCTGCCAGGAGGCCGGCTACGAAAGCCACCTAGCTGTCCTGGGAGCTGCTGCAGAGTTGGGGCGAAGGCGATGTTGGGCGCACTCGCCTTCGCTCGTGCCGATCGCTGGGCACCCCCGCCGCTGGGAGGATCGGGACCCACCGCCTCCGGTTCCCATGGTTGAACGTGCCGCCCTGCTGGGCAGCTGGCAACTCTGGGCCGGCCTATCGGCCCTGTTCGCCGCCATCACCTCCCTGCTGGCCAAGCTGGGGGTGGAGGGGATCAGCAGCAACCTGGCCACCTTCCTGCGCACCGTGGTGGTGCTCGTGCTGTTGGCCGGGGTGGTGCTGGTGGGGGGTGATCTGCGCCCCTGGCCCGAGCTGCCGCGGCGCAGCCTGATCTTCCTGGTGTTCTCCGGGCTGGCCACCGGCGTGTCGTGGCTGTGCTGGTTCCGGGCCCTGCAGCTCGGTCCGGTGTCGCAGGTGGCGCCGATCGACAAGCTCAGCGTGGTGTTGGTGGCCGTGCTGGGGGTGACCCTGCTGGGGGAGAGCCTCGACCCGCGCCAGTGGATCGGCGTGGCGCTGATGGGGGTCGGGGCCGTGCTGCTGGCCCTGCGCTGAGGGCTGCCCTGCTAGCCCGGCCGGCTGGCGGCCAACCGTGACGGCGCCAAGCCCTGAGGCTTTCCGCCGCTCCTAAGACTCAGCGCCTCCCCGCCGGCCCGCTCCGGTGAGCCGCCCGGCCCGGGCCAGCAGCTGGATCACGGCGTTGTCATTGAGCTGTTCGAAACGCCCATACCAAGGGCCCACCGATTCCAGCCGCGGCACCACCGCCAGGATCTCCAGCCGCTCCACCAAGGCCTCCAGCTCCGGCACCAGCCTCCGATCGACCACCGGCACCGCCAGGCCCAGGGAGGCGGGGCCCAGGCGTCGCAGCGACAGCAGGGCGGCCCTGGCCGTCAAGCCGGTGGCGATCCCGTCGTCCACCACCACCAGGTGGCGTCCGGCCAGGCTGCGGGGATCGGGGTCGCCGTAGCGGCTCTGGCGGCGCAGGAGTTCGGCCTGTTGCTGGCGCACCAGCTGGGCGAGTTGCCGCTGACTGAGGCCGGTGGCCTGCTCTTGGGGCCCCCACAGCACCAGGCCGCCGGGGGCCACCGCCCCGATCGCCACCTCCGGCCAGGCCGGGTCTGCGATCTTGCGCACCGCCCATGGGGCCAGGGGCAGCCCCAGAACGTCGGCCATCGCCGCCGCCACCGCCACCCCGCCCCGCCCCGGGGCAGTCCGATCAGGAGGGTGTCGCCTTGGCCCCTGATGTTGGCCCAGCGTTGGGCCAGCTCGCGGCCCGCCGCCCTGCGATCCCTCCAGAGGGGTGGGTTCAGCTCCATGGCGTTCCCCCAGTGCCCTCCACGACTCCCATGCTGATGGGGCTTTAGGCCTGCGGTTCGGACCAGCGCTTGGGCGAGCGGATTGGCGGCATCGTTACTGAGCCGCCACGGTGATTACCCCTGGTTCCAGGCGATCCGCGAAGCTGTGCAGGATCGGGTGGGGCTGGCTGGCCCGAGCCAGAATCAGCTCAGATCCCGCTTCAGAACGGCATAGAGATAGTCGGGAGATTTGTAACGACTCGGCAGGCAGATGTGGAGCTGTTCGAGACGACTCCAGCAGACCGTGCGGCGGATGGCGTCCATGCTGCGGCCCTCCTTGAGCAGCAGGCGCATGGCCTTGCAGTAGAGGGAGTATTTGGCCTCAAGCTCCCCGATGGTGGGGGGATCGGCAGGGGATGCCGTCATGGGAGGGAGGGTGCCCGGGGGATGCGGGGGCACGGCCTCCAGCCTACGGGGCGGCCAGCACCCCCTTCCCCAGCACGGCCGCCTGGTCATCGCTGAGGCGGCCTGAGCGGTGCAGCACCGCCGTGATCCTGTGGATGTCGAGCACGGCATGGCAGCGGTAGCCCGCCTGCTCGAGGCGATGGCGGGCGCTGAGGTCGGCAGAGCCGCCATGGTCAATGAAGACGACCACGTTCTCCACCACCAAGCCTGAACTTTCCAGTTTGCCGATCCCTTCCAACACACTGCCTCCAGTGATCAAAATGTCATCGACCACCACCACCCGATCACCCTCGACAAAGTCACCCTCAATCAGGCGGCGGGCTCCATGGGCCTTCACCTCCTTGCGGGGATAGATGAGCGGTTTGTGGAGCTGCAGCGACAGGCCGGTTGCCGTGGGTAGGGCGCCGTAGGGAATGCCCGCAATGCGATCGAACCGCAAATTCTCCAGCAGGCTGCCATAGGCATGCAGCACCCGATGGAAGAGATTGGGATCGGAGATGATCTGGCGCAGATCGATGTAGTAATTGAACACGGCGCCTGAGGCCTGCACATACTCGCCGAACAGCAGGCAGCCGATATCGAAGAGATCGAGGATCAACCCATCCATGGGGTTGGCATCGGTGCTGGCCAGGGTTGTCTTTCGGGGTTCCGGCAGCCACAGGCTGCAGGCCTCCCCTTCCCGCGGGCGACGCTCCAGCCAGGCATCCCGCCGCTCGCCGATCCGGCGCTTGAGCCGACCGGCCCGCTCCGCCATGTCGTCCTCCACCAGCAGGTTCTGGGGCAGGGGCAGCAACAGCCCATCGGCCGCTGGGCTCAGACCCGCCTCCAGCAAGGCATCGAGTCGGTCCTCCTCCCCCCAGAGGCTGCGCAGGATCAGGAACCGTTCCGGCGCCTCCTGCCGCACCCGGGCCAGCACCGCCGGGTCGCTGGTGCCCACCTCAAGCAGCAGCTGGTCGGGTGTGCCCCAGCGCTGGCATTCCTGCACGATGCGGATGTAAAGGGGATCGTTTTCGTCGGGGTGGTGCTGCAGGATCCGGGCGGCCGGATTGGAGCTGTGGCAGGTGACCACCACCGCCTTGTCGGGGTAGAGCAGGAAGGGTGCCGCGATGTCCTGACCCGCCAGCGGCGAGAGCGTCACGGCGTCGGCGCCGAGGTCGCGGAACAGATAGGAGGCCAGGGCCGAGGAGCTGTTGAGATCGCCGTGCTTGGCATCCACGATCAGGGGGATCTCCAGCGGCACCAGCTCCCGCACCTCCCGCAGCAGCTCTAGACCCACCGGCCCGAGGGACTGGTAGAAGCCCAGGCTGGGCTTATAGGCGCAGACATGGTCGGAGGTGGCCTCGATCACCGCCTTGATCCAGTGGCGGGCCTGCGAAAGGAAGGAACGCCCGCCCATGCCGCGGCGGTGCGCCCAGCTCTGCAGCATCTCGGGATTCGGGTCGAGCCCCGTCACCAGCAGCGAGTGGCGCTCGGCGATGGCGTTGGTGAGCTGAACGAAGAAGCCCATCGCGCGGGTTTCGATGGGCCCGTGTTAATCCCTGTTCCTAGGCCAGCGCGAGGGCGCGACACAGCTTTTAGTGAAAGGGCCTGGCTGGGGGCTCCGAAGTCTGCGGCGGTGACGCTTTCCAGGTCCGCAGCGCCGAGGCCTTCCCCGGCTGCCATCGGACGGTGGAGGCAAGCCAGTCGTTGGTTGGCCAGCTCAGCCCGGCAGGACCTCCCGGTACTCCGGTTCCCAGCGGCAGGCCGCCAACCGCTGGCGGGCTTCGGCGGGGGTGGCAGCCTTGCTGGCCAGGCCCTCCGCCACCGCGGCGAGGGCCACGGCTTCCGCCACCGCCTTGGACACCGCCCGCACCTCGGCGATTGGAGGCATCAGGGCCGCTTCCGGATCCGCAGCGGCGGGAATGGTGCTGGCCAGGGCCTCGATGCTGGCGTCGATCATCGCTTCGCTCACCTCGGTGGCGCCCACCGCCATGGCGGCAAAGCCGAGGCCCGGAAACACGAAGCAGTTGTTGCATTGGCCGATCACCCGTTCCCCCGCGGCAGTGGCCACGGGCGCGAAGGGGCTGCCGGTGGCCAGCAGGGTCCTGCCACCGCTCCAGCCCAGCAGGTTCTCCGGGGTGACCTCCGCCAGGGAAGTGGGATTGGAGAGCGGCAGCACGATCGGCCGCTCCACCCCCCGGCAGAGGGCTTCCACCACCGCCTGGTCGAAGGCACCGGCGCGGGTGGAGGTGCCGATCAGCACCCCGGGTTTCACCGCTTCGATCACCGCCTGCAGCCCCGGACCGTGGCTGGCCTCCCCAGCCGGCAGGCCCACGGCGGCCAGATCGGCGGCGCATTTCACCCATCGCGCCACGGCCTCACTGCGCTCGGCGAGGCCTTCGTGCACCAGGCCATGGCGGTCGATGGCCCAGATGCGGGCGGCCGCTTCCTGGGGCGATAGACCCGCCTTTTCCAGCAGGCGCTGCAGCCGCTTGGCGATGCCGCAGCCGGCGCTGCCGGCCCCGAAGATCACGATCCGCTCTCCGGCCAGGGACCGCCCCAGGCCCCGCAGGCCCGCCAGTATCGCGGCGGCTGCCACACCGCTGGTGCCCTGGATGTCGTCGTTGAAGCTGGCGATGCGGTGCCGGAAGTGATCGAGCACGCGGCGGGCGTTGGGGGCGCCGAAGTCCTCCCAGTGGACCAAGGCACCGGGACACACCTGCTCCACCGCGCTGATGAAGGCCTCCAGGAAGGCGTCGTAGGCGGCGCCCTGGAGCCGCGGCTGCTGCAGGCCCGGATAGGTCGGATCGCTGAGCAGATCGGGGCGGTCGGTGCCCACATCGAGCATTACCGGCAGCCCGGCCGCCGGATCCAGGCCGGCGCAGAGGGTGTAGACGGCCAGCTTCCCCTGGCAGATGTGGATGCCGCCCACCCCCTGGTCGCCGATGCCGAGGATGCCCTGGGCGTCGGTCACCAGCAGCAGCTGGGGCGGCCGATCGCCGCAGGCCTGGCGCAGCAGCTCCACCAGCCGCTCCTGCTGAGGCGCCGCCAGGTACACACCCTGACTGGGGCTGCGGTAGGTGGTGCTCGCCTGCTGGATCGCCCGGCCCACCGTGGGGGTGTAGACGATCGGCATCACCAGCTCGATGTGGTCGGCCAGGAAGCGGTGGAAGAGGGTGAGGTTGCGCTCCCGCAGGCTCTGGGCGTAGGCGTAGCGCTCCAGATCGCTGCCCATGGCCGCGAAGGCCCGCCGGCAGCGCTCCACCTGCTCCGCCAGGCTTTCCTCCCGCCAGGGCAGCAGGGCCTCGAGGCCGAGGGCCTGGCGCTCCTGGCGGCTGAAGGCGGTGCCCTTGTTCAGCAGCGGCTCATTCAGCAGGGCCTCGCCCCGCAGGAGGGTGAGCGAGGGGGGCACCGCGGGGCTGGGAGCCGGTGCTGAATCGGCCAAGGCTGGGGGCAGGGATTCGGAGTTCGACACTACCGGGATCGCCCTGGCACCACCTGTCGCCGTCCGAACCGTTCGCCAGCCTTGGACCCTGCCTGACTGTGCAGAGCTGGTCGGCTGGAGTCACACGAGCGCTCAGTCCGCCATCAGCCGCCAGGGCAGCACGGCCCCGGCGTGGAAGGGCACCAGGTTGGTGGCTACCCCGGCGGCATCGTTGGCGTGGATCCGGGGGGGCACGGTGTGCGCCTCCCGCACCAGGGTGATCGAATCACCGTTGAGGGGAAGGCCGTAGAAGCGGGGCCCGTGCTCGCTGGCGAAGGCCTCCAGCCGCTCCAGCTGGCCCTCGGCCTCAAACACCATCGCGTAGCTCTCGATCGCGAAGGGCGCGTTGTAGATGCCGGCGCAGCCGCAGGCCGCCTCCTTGGCATGGCGCGGATGGGGGGCCGAATCGGTGCCCAGGAAAAATTTCGGATCGCCGGAGGTGGCGGCGGCCACCAGGGCGAGGCGGTGGCGTTCCCGCTTGGCCACCGGCAGACAGTAGAAGTCAGGCCGCAGGCCGCCGCGGAACATCGCGTTGCGGTTGATGTGGAGATGGTGGGGGGTGATCGTGGCCGCCAGTTGGGGACCGGCGGCCCGCACAAAATCGGCGGCCTCGGCGGTGGTGATGTGCTCGAGCACCACCTTCAGCCCCGGATGACGGCCAAGCAGCGGTTCCAGGTGCCGCTCGATGAACACCGCCTCGCGATCGAAGATGTCGATCTCGCCATCGGTGACCTCACCGTGGATGAGGAGCGGCATGCCGATGCGCTCCAGGGTCTCGAACACCCGGCTGAGCTTGGCAAGGTCGCTGACGCCGGCGGCGGAATTGGTGGTGGCGTTGGCGGGGTAGAGCTTGCAGGCTGTGAACACCGTTTCGGCGTGGCCCTGCTCCAGTTCGGCCGGATCGATGTTGTCGGTGAGATAGGCCGTCATCAGGGGGGTGAAGCCCAGCCCATCGGGCACGGCGGCGCGAATCCTCTGCCGATAAGCCTCCGCGGCCGCCACGGTGGTGATCGGCGGATTGAGGTTGGGCATCACGATCGCCCGGGCGAACTGTCGTGCCGTGGCCGGCGCCACCGCCTGCAGCAGGGGGCCATCGCGCAGGTGCACGTGCCAGTCGTCGGGGCGCCGGAGGCTGAGGGTCTTCGGTGGTGTGGTGCCGTTGGCCGCTTGCGCGGGGGGATCGGTGGCGCCCATGGGAGGAGAGGGAGGGAGGGTGAGGGGGCAAGCGGGCGAAGCGGCACACGGCGGTCGCTTCCACCCGGCAGGCGGATCAGGAGGGGGGGTGGTGCCCGCGGTCGTTGGCCACCAGGTAGCCGCTCAGGGCCAACAGCAGCACCGCCAGGCAGAACAGGGCCAGGGTGGGGCCGTCGTTGATCGGCAGGGTGAGCATGGCCTTGAAGGCCGACACGATCAACGCCACCACCAGCACCTTCACCAGCTTTTCCTTGAGCTGATCGAGGCTGGTGATCTCCAGAAGGCCGCTGCGCATGCGGGGATTGCCCTTTTGGCCCGCGTCGATCGGGGAAATCAGCAGTTCGTAAACGCCATAACCAAAAATCAGCAGGGCGATGCCGATCAGATAAAGATCGATGCCGGTCACCACAGCGCCAAGCAGTTTGGCCATGTAGCCCTTCTCCATGGCATCGGCGGCGTGGCTGAGGCCAAAGATCGCCCTGCCGATCTCCAGGGTGCCGAGCACGAAGGTCACCCCCGTGCTCGCCAGGCTCATGATCACCGGCAGAATGGCGATCAGCCGCAGCTGCCACAGAAAGCGCTCGAACATTGCTTCCACCCGGTCCTGTAGGCGCTGCCGGCGCCGCTTGCTTTCCCCTGGGGGATCGCCCGCGTCTGGAGCAGGAGCTGGGGATGGATTGGCGTGCACGGGGCCGGTTCGGGTTGGCCCCCATTGTTCTCCGCCGCGGCGGATTTGGGTGCGCCCATCCCCAGTGAACTCCCGGTACGGACCCTGTCCGTGGGACCCGCCCGCTCCGCCCCGTTGTCCATGCCCCCCATCGTCTTCGGCGGCTTGCCCATGGCTGAAAGCCTTCTCACCCTCCAGGTGCAGCCCCGCAGCTCCCGGAACGCCGTGGTGGGTGAGCGCGATGGAGCGGTGCTGATCCGGCTGCGGGCTGCGCCGGCGCCATCAGGTGGCGGTGGAGGGCTTCAGCGCAGAGCAGCTGCGCCGGCTCTGGCTCGCTGATGTTCCAGATAGCCCACCGTGAGGTCGTTCGGATCGGTCTGGAGATAGAGGTAGCCGGAGCCATCGGCCAGCACCACGGCGCGGTAGTTGTACGCCACCCCGAGCGAATCCATCTGCTTCACCGTGGCCAGACAGTCGGCCCCTACGGAGATCGTGCCGCTATAGGTGGCCTCCTCGATGCGGGCTCCATAGCTGGAGATGGCAATGCCCAGCACGCTGCCGGCACGCCACCGCTCGTTCTGGATCACGGCATTGGGCCGCCATAGGCCCTCCCTCCAGCTGCGGCCCTGTTGCATGCTCAGCACGCTGCCATCGAGCAGGGCCGCGCTGCAGTCCCCGGCGGGTTGCGGGAACCAGCGGGAGACCACCACCACATCGGGCAGGGTGCCCAGCGAGTAGCGGGGACGGCCGCCGGCATCCAGCACGGCCTGGCTGGTGCTGGTGCTGGTGTCGTAGGTGCGCTCGATGCTGGCCCGGCAGAGCGAGAGGGCACGGAAGCGGCCGGTGTAGGCCACCTCCCGGTAGGTGCGGCCGCGGCGTTCCAGTCGGATGCCGCTGATGCTCCCATCGGGGTTCCAGGTTTCCTGCAGGATTCGCGCCACCGGGTCCTGCTGGGCCACGCCATCCCCCATCACGACGTAGCGGCCGGCTCGAGGCGCGGCGCACTGGACCGGCGTGGCGGGTTTCGCAAGCAGCGTGGTGGCCGGCTTCGCAGGCCGGGCTGCCGTTGGGGCACCGGGGGCTGCCCCGGCTGCTCCCGGTGCCAGGCTGAGGCTCGCCAGCAGGCTCGGCAGGACCGCCGGGTTGAACCGTCGCTGGGTGCGGGTGCGCGGAGCTCTGGGGGCGAGGGCTGGGGGCATGGATGAAGGGAGACCGGGGAGCATGGCTGACAGGAGCGGTCCGAGCGCGTTCTAGCTGTTGATCAGGACCGGGGCCGCCGATGGCCCCACCAGCCGAGCAGGAACACCAGCGCCATGGCGCCATAGCCCAGGGCCCAGGAGGCCCCATGGCCCCAGCCCAGATCCAGCACCGTGTCGGCCGCGGTGAAGCGCCAGGCATGGAGCAGGCCCACCCAGGCCAGCGCCGCGGCAATCAGGGCGCAGGCCGAGGCGGCCAGGAAGCGTTGCTCGATCACGTACACGAGCATCGCTGACAGCAGCATGGCGGCCACGATCTGGCCCTGCTCGAGGGCGAAGGCGCCGGCGGCCCAGACATCGGCCTGCTGCAGGGGGCCCAGTAGGGCAGGGCTGAAGGGATGGGCAGAGGTGCCTGCCCCACCGGCCCGCAGACCCGACTTCAGCAGCAGTGAACCCCAGCTGGCCAAGCCCGGCAGCAGGCCAAGCACCACGGCGGGGGCGTGGCTGCGGGGGGTGGCCTCAAAGGCCTGGGCCGCCATCACCACGCCGATGTAGAGCACGATCGCCATGCCGGCCTCGATGGGCACCAGTTGCCCCACCAGCCCAAACACCCCCAGCAGGCAGCCCAGGCCCATCACCAGGCCACTGAGCCAGGAGTAGCCGATCCGGGCCCCCATCGCCTTCCAGCCGGGATGGCCGATGTAGAGGGTGGTGGGGAAGCAGGCGCCCAGGCTGGCCACCACGATGGTGGAGAGGCCGTTGATCAGCAGGGACGAGCGCACTGGATAGCGGTCGCCGGCGGCATCAGCGCTTTCCAGGTTCTGGAGCGAGCCCAGCACCGTGAACAGCCCCATCGGGATCGTGACCCCGATCCACGGGAGCAACTGCTGGCGGCCTGCCCAGAGATCACCGAGCCTCAGCCAGGGAAGATGCAGGCCCACGGGGCGGGCATTGGTGGCCCAGCTGGCCGCATCGATCTGGATCAAGCCAGTGGCTCCGGCCAACACGATCCCCACCAGCACCGCTAGCAGCCCCCCCGGTAGGGGCAACCGCACCCGGCCGAAGTAGGCGAGCAGCACCACCGCCAGCACCGCCAGACCCACCACGGGCACCGCATAGGTGCGCAGCAGAAAACCCAGGCTGATGTAGCCCAGGGCAATGCCGGCCAGGGTGGAGAGCAGGGCCGCCCGGGGCAACCAGCGCCGCAGGACCCCCACCACAAAGGCGCCGCCGGTCTCGATCAGGCCGGAGGCCAGGCAGGCCATCAGACCCGCCTGCCAGGAGAGTTGCACCGCCTGGGCTTCATCCAGGCCCTGGCCCAGCGCCGCCAACTTCACGGGCAGCATCACCAGGAAGACGAAGGCGAACAGGCTCACCGTGTTGATCCCGAAGGGCAGGGCGGTGCGGTCGGCGCGCCCCTCGGCCATGGCCAACCGATGGGCCTGGATGGCGTAGGCGAAGTTGCCCACCACCAGGCCGATGCCGGTGGCCGGCAGGATCACCCCGAAGATCAGGGCATCGGGATAGCCCAGCACCCCGCGGCAGAGCGACACGATCAGCAGGATCTGAATCAGGTTGTCCAGCCCCAGTCCGAGGAAGCCATCGAGGTCGCCGCGCACCCACCAGCGGGGTGTGGCAACTAGGGGAGAGGGAGCGGATGCACCGGCCACGGAGACAACGGAACAGCAGTTAGCTCAGCAGCCTAGAACTGTCAGCTCAGCAGCCTAGAACTGTCAGCTCATCAGCCTAGAGCCGCTGCTGAAACCCCTTGATGGCGCTCTTGATCGTGTTGATGATGCGATTGATCCTGTCGTCATTGGCCAACTCGCTGCTGCCCAAATCACGCCATGGTGGAACGATTGTTTGTATTTGTTGGTTGTAGCTTTTCGGACGCACTCCTGCGTTATGGAGTTGTCCTGGCCCCTTGATTGTCTGCGTTGATCGCATGCTTTGATCCCGTTTCCACCATAATCAACCCGTATCTGCGGCCCAGGATTGGGGAGCATCAAGCAACCTTGGACCGTTTCGGGGTCGCTGATCGCCGCCGACCAGGATCTGCGGATCCGCCGGGGCCGTGATGGCAGCTTCAGCCTCTGGTGCGGCAGGTTCGCGGAGGGTTTTCACAGCGGCCGCGGTGCCCTCCGGGAGGCGCGGGAAACCTTCGTGCTGCCCTCGCAGCTGGAGCGGTTCGGAGCGGGCCGGCGGCTCCGGGTGGTGGAGGTGTGCGCGGGCACGGGCACCAACCTGGCGGCCCTGCTTGAGGCCAGTCAGGCGGCGGGGCTGGAGCTGGAGTGGTGGGGGCTGGAGCTCGATCCGGCGCCCTTGCAGCTGGCTCTGGCCGAGCCGGGGTTCCGCAGTCAGTGGCAACCGCAGACGCTGGAAACCCTGGAGTCCATCAGCGAACGGGGCTGTTGGCAGAAGGGGGCTGGATCGGGGCGCATGCTCTGGGGAGATGTGCGGCAGACGCTGCCGCACCTTCTGGAGCAACGCCGGCGGCAGGTGGACCTGGTGTGGCACGACGCCTTCTCACCGCAGCATTGCCCCCAGCTCTGGACCGTGGAATTCCTGGGTGCCGTGACCGCCCTGCTGGCGGCCCAGGGCCGTTGGATCAGCTACTGCTCGGCGGCGGCGGTGCGAGAAGGCTTACGGCTGGCCCATCTCAACCTGGCGGCCCTGGCAACCCCGCATGCTGGGCCGAGTGGGCATCAACAGAGCTGGAGCGGCGGCACGGTCGCCAGCCATCAACAGCTGGCGCGATCAATGCTGTGGCGGCCCCTCTCCGCGATGGAACTGGAGCACATGGGCTGCAGCGCTGGCGAACCTTATCGCGACCCCACCGATACAGCGAACAGCGCCGAGATCCTCGACCAACGCCGTGCTGCGCAGGCAGCCTCCCTGGCCGGCGGGGAACGCAGCGCTAGCAGGGCCTGGCGGAAGCGTTGGGGGGTGGAGCGACGCCAACTTGGTCGATAACGGGGACTTAGGCCCCGGCATCTCAGCCACGCATCGAGCGCGAACTCCTGGGTTTTCGCCTGAGAGCTTCGATGCGGCAACGGGTGGTGCCTGGGGTGCGGATAAGTCGGATCTGATGGAAGCTACGGTTCAGGATTCTTATCTCAACGGTCGCTCTTGTAACGACGACCTCGAGGGGAAAGGTGGTAACGATATGCTCGTGGGCGGTCACGGAGATGATTACCTTTCTGGAGGCAAAGGCGAAGATCTGCTTACGGGAGAGATGGGTAACGACACCATGGTGGGTGGTGCAGGAAGGGATGGCTTCTATTGCATCACTGCCGACTCGTCCAGCACTGATCTGATCACCGATTTTGAAGCGGGTAGTGATTTCATTTCTCTCCACCATGCCCTGTCAATACCAATGGCTCTGGATCTTCTTCGTGGAGCTTCGTCGGGGCTGTTGCTTTCAGTGGCAGTAAAGGCGAAGTGCGATTTTTTAACAGCATGCTCCAGGTGGATCTCGACGGCAATCAGCTCTCAGACATCAACGTGCAGATGCCAGGCATCACCCGATTTGATCCGACTTGGCTGAACGTACCTGTCGTTGCAGCCAAGGGGATTGAGTTGCTTTAAGGCCGTTGCCAGGGCTGGGGTAGGAGAGCAAGGCGGATGGATGGGATCCCACCCGTGCAGTCGCTCGGCCCGCCCTTACCCCAACAGCTGCCGCACCTGTTCGGCGGCACTGAGCCCCGCCTCGATCGCGCCCTCGAAGTACCCGGGCCAGCGGCGGGCCACCTCCGTGCCGGCCCACACCACCCGGCCGTGGGGGGCCTGCCAGGCGCGGCCGTAGCTGCACCAGGCACCCGGGCTGAAAAAGCTGGTGAAGGCGCCGCCGCTCCAGGGTTCCTGGTTCCAGTTGTGGAGCACCAACTCCTCGGGCTCCCCGGCCTGGGGCCCCCACAGGGTGATCAGATCGTCGAGTACGGCGCGCCGCCGTTCCCCTTCCGGTAAGCGCTGCCAGCGCACGGCGCGCTCCGCTGCGATAAAGCCCGCCAGCAGCCCCGGTCCGTTTGGCGGTGAACAATCCACCGTGAGCTCCAGCACCGGCAGGTTGCCGATTCCCAGCCCATTGAGGCCCCGCTCTCCCCAGAAGGGACGGGCGTAGACCGCCAGAACCTTCACCATCGAACCCATCGGCGAACGCTGCAGCAGGGCCTGCAGCTCCGCCGGCAGGGCCGGCATGAAGCGGATGCCGAGCCGCAATGGCGGCGGCACCGCCACCACCGCCGCCGCCGCATCGATGCGCTCCCCGCCCGCAACGCTCACGGCCACCCCGCCGGCCTCCTGGCCGATCGCCTCCACCGGGCTGGACAACCGCAGCGCCTCCCCGATCTCTCCGACCAGCCGCTGGGCCACCTGGGCGATGCCGCCCTCCACCAGCCAGGCCTCGGGCGTTTCGTGCTGGGGTGCCACGGCCTGGGTCCAGGCGAGGTGAAGGATCGAACTCTCGTGGGGTTCGAAACCTCCGGACCCCCCCATCCGCGACAACCAGGCCAGCGGATAGCCGGCCAAGTCCCCGGCCCCCTGCCGCTCCAGCCAGCCGGCGATGCTGAGGCGATCGAGCGGGGCCGCGTCGGGGGCGTTCCAGGGGGCCTGCGGCGGCACGGTGGCCACGAGATCCGCGAACCGTTTCTGCACGGCCAGGGTCTGCTCCAGATCCGTCGCCGGCAGCCCCAGGTCCGCCGGCCGGAAGAACAGCAGGCTGCGCTGGAAGTCGTGCTCGATGCCGGCCCGGTGGGCTCTGCCGTTCCAGTGGAACACCCCCTCGCCCCCGTAGGGCGTGGGGTAGCGGTGCAGGCCCTGCTCCTCCAGCAGGGCAATCAGGCGCTGGTGGCTGGCCCCAGCCCACTGACCGCCGAGATCCAGCCGCAGCCCCGATCGGGTCGTGTGGCCGATCATCCTTCCCCCCCAGCGCTCGCGGGCCTCCAGCAGCCGCACCCTGAGTCCCTGGCGCTGCAGTTCCCGGGAGCAGATGAGGCCCGAGAGACCCGCCCCCACCACCACAGCATCGACGCGGGTCGGATTGTCCATCGCGCAAGGGCAGGCCAGAACCTGTTCTATTCATCTCTGTTGGGAAGACCAGTCAGTCGATAGGCGTGCCGGTGGCGCTTCGATGGGTTCAACCCGCCACACCAGACACCAAGCAGGTACGGAGAAGATCGCATCGATGGCCCGTGGAGGGTGCGTGACAGGCACCTAGATTCCGCCGCAGTCGCTCCACTCCGATGCTCGCCGTTGCCGTTCTGGCCGCCGGAAAGGGCACCCGCATGAAGAGCGACCTGCCCAAGGTGCTGCAGCCCCTGGCCGGCGCCACCCTGGTGGAGCGGGTGCTGGCCAGCTGCCGCCACCTGGGCCCGGAACGCCAGGTGCTGATCGTGGGCCACCAAGCCGAGCGGGTCGAGGGCTCCCTGGCCGCCCTGGCAGGCCTGGAGTTCGTGCTTCAGCAGCCCCAGAACGGCACCGGCCACGCCGTGCAGCAGCTGCTGGAGCCCCTCGCCGGCTTCCAGGGCGAGTTGCTGGTGCTCAACGGCGATGTGCCCCTGCTGCGCCCCGCCACCCTGGAGGAGCTGCTCACCAAGCACCGCTCCAGCGGCGCCGCCGTGACCCTGCTCACGGCCCGGCTGGCCGATCCCAGCGGCTACGGCCGCGTGTTCGCCGACGCGCAGGGCTTGGTGAGCGGCATCGTGGAGCACCGTGACTGCAGCGAGGAGCAGCGCCGCAACACCCTCACCAACGCCGGCATCTACTGCTTCGACTGGCCGAAGCTGGCGGCGGTGCTGCCGCTGCTCACCACCGACAACAACCAGGGCGAGCTCTACCTCACCGACACCGTGGCGATGCTTAGCCCGGCCATGCACCTGGAGGTGGCCGACCCTGACGAGATCAACGGCATCAACGATCGCCTCCAGCTAGCCCAGTGCGAGGCCGTGCTGCAGGAGCGGCTGCGGCGCCACTGGATGGCCGAGGGGGTGAGCTTCACCGATCCCGCTAGCTGCACCCTCAGCGAGGGCACCCGCTTCGGCCGCGATGTGCTGGTGGAACCCCAGTGCCACTTCCGCGGCAGCACGACCATCGGCAATGGCTGCCGCATCGGTCCGGGCTGCCTGATCGAGAACAGCAGCCTGGGCGATGGGGTGGAGGTGGTCCATTCGGTGCTGCGCGACAGCACGGTTGAGCGGGACTGCGTGGTGGGTCCCTACGCCCAGCTGCGAAACGGTGCCTACCTGGAGGCCGGCTGCCGCATCGGCAACTTCGTGGAGGTGAAGAACAGCCGCCTTGGGGCCGGCGTGAAGGCGAACCACCTCAGCTACCTGGGCGATGCCGACCTGGGCGCCGACGTGAACGTGGGGGCCGGCACGATCACCGCCAACTTTGATGGCGTGCGCAAGCACCGCACCGTGATCGGCGCCGGCAGCAAGACCGGTGCCAACTCCGTGCTGGTGGCCCCGATCACCCTCGGCGACGGGGTGACCGTGGCGGCCGGCTCCACCCTCACCCAGAACGTGCCCGAGGGCGCCCTGGCCTTTGGGCGGGCGCGGCAGGTGGTGAAGGAACGCCGGCAGGGTGCGCCGCCCGCAAGCTGAAGCCAGACGACATTCCCCCGTTTCCCAGGTCATGATCCCCGCCCGCCTGCGATCCCACCGGCTGAGGGTGGCCCTGCTGGCAGCCGCTCTGCTGAGCTCCCTGATCCCCGCAGGGCCGGCCAGGGCCCTAGAGGAGGTGGTGGTCAAGCTTTCCCTGCTGAAGACCCAGCTCACGGTGAAGCTGCGCGAACTCAAGTCGGCCGAATCCCTGCGCCAGGGGAGCAGCGATCTGGCGGAACTGGATCGGGCCAGCAACGGCGCCGTGGGCCGCCAGGTGATCGACCTGTTGCGGCAGCCAGTGCCCCTGAGCGTGAAGCAGGTGGCCGAGGGCTCGATGGGGTCGCCCCTGGTGGAGCAGGCCATGCTCGTGCTCTCCTCGCTCGGCCGCGTGGAGGGCCGGCCGGCCGACCTCAGCGGCCGCGCCCTGAACCAGGCGCTGCTCGACGCATCGAGCCAGGCTGATCCCACGCTCCTCAGCCTGCTGAAGGCCATCCCCGGCCAGCGGCTCACCCTTGACCTCGGTCGTGCCCGGAAGCTGATCAGTCGGATGCTGAGGCAACGCCAGCAGGCCGAATCCCTGTTGGCGTCCACTCCTGCCGTTTCTCAATCCATCGGGCCACCCGTCTCAACCCCGGGCTCGCCGCTGGTTTCACCACCCCTCGCATCGGCAAGCACCGGGGGGGAGAGGGCCGTGAACCGCCGCATCGTCACCCTCAAGGTGCCCCACCGCGACGATCCCCTCGAGGTGACGCTGCTGGAGCCGGTGAGTGGGTCTAACGGCAGGCTCGTGCTGATCTCCCATGGCCTCTGGGAAAGCCCGGAAAGCTTGCAGGGCTGGGGGACCCTCCTGGCCTCTCGCGGCTACACCGTGGCGCTGCTCCGCCATCCCGGCAGTGACAGCAGGCAGCAGGAGGCCGTTCTGGCGGGGGAGTCTCCGCCGCCGGTCCCTGAGGAGCTGGCTCGCCGCCCGCAGGATCTGATCGCCCTTCTCGATGCCATTACGGCGCGTCGCCTCAGCTTCCCCCATCCCGTCGATCCCGGGCGGGTGGTGGTGCTGGGCCACTCCTGGGGGGCCACCACCGCCCTGCAGCTGGCGGGGCTCCAGCCCAGCAAGGAAACCTTGCTCCAACGCTGCGCCGACCAGGACGATCCGGATCGCAACCTCAGCTGGACCCTGCAGTGCAGTTGGCTGCGCGGCGTCCGCAAGGCAGGCCTCGCCGATCCACGGGTTGTGGCCGTGGGGGCCGTGAGTCCGCCGGTGTCGTTGCTGTTCGCCAGGGGATTCACCAGCGCTCTGGGCGGCCGGGTGCTGCTGGTGAGCGGCAGCCGCGACTGGGTGGTGCCTCCCGATCCCGAGGCGATCGCGCCGATGCGCTGGGGCCGCACCTTGGGCAACCAGCTGGTGCTGGTGCAGGGCGGAGACCATTTCAATCTGCGGCCAGAGGGGGCGGCCGATGGCGGCGTGCTCGGTCCGCTGCTGCTCGCCTGGACTGACGCGGCCTTCGCGGCTGGCTCGACTGTCCACCCGGCACCGGGAGTCGCCCCGCTCCTGCGCGACCAGGGGTGGGGTAACGCGGAATGGCCGATGGCGGATGTCACCAGCCGCGTAGGGAACCCCCGCTGATCGTCTGGAACGAGCGCCCTCGGTGCAAGCAACGGGCAGGGAGCGGCCCAGACCCTGCGCCTCCCGATCAGTCCAGCCGCTCCTGCAGCAGGGGGAGCAACCGCTCCAGGGCCACACCCCGGCTGGCCTTCAGCAGCAGCGCATCGCCGGGCCGCAGCCAGCCCAGCAGGGGCTCTAGGGCCTCCTCGGGCCGGGCCACGCGGACCAGCCGCTCAAGGCCTGCGGCCGCCTCCAGCATCGCCGACCCTTCGGCATCCCCATCCACGATCACCAGGCCATCCAGGCCCAGGCTTCGGGCCCGCTCGGCCACGCGGCGATGCAGCTCCAGGCTGCTCTCCCCCAGCTCAAGCATCGTGCCCAGCACCGCATAACGGGCCGCTCCCGCCGCCAGGGGCTGGGCCGCCAGCAGGTCGATGGCGGCCAGCATCGCTTCCGGCGAGGCGTTGTAGGTCTCATCCAGCAGGGTCACGCCGCCCAGCTGCAGCCTCCGGCTCCGGCCGCCCGGCACCTCCACCGCCAAATCGCTCAGGGCGGCGGCTTCCACCCCCAGCTCCTGCGCCACGGCCAAGGCCAGCAGCAGGTTGCGGGCGTTGTGGCGGCCCGCCAGGGGCAGGGTGATGGGAGGCAGACCATCCACCTCTAGGCGCTCTGCCGCTTCGTTGTCGCTGCTGCGATGGTCCGTGCCGCGATGGTCCAGCAGGCGACCCACGAGGTCCGCTGCCGGCGTTCCAGGCGCCAGTTCGTCGCCGGCGAGGGCAACCCGCCGCACCCGCCCGCTCCAGTTGGCGGCCAGAGCCGTCTCCAGCAGCGGATCACCGGCTGGGATCACCATCAGTCCATCAGGCCTCAGGGCCGCACTGATCTCGCACTTCGCGGTGGCGATCGCTTCGCGGCTGCCGAGCCGGCCGATGTGGGCGGTGCCGATGTTGGTGATCACGGCCACGTCCGGCTCGGCGCAGCGACTGAGCCGCTCGATCTCGCCGAGGCCCCGCATGCCCATCTCCACCACCAGGGCACGGCTGGTGGCATCAGCCTTCAGCAGGGTGAGCGGGGCCCCCACGTCGTTGTTCTCGTTGCCGCTGCTGGCCACCACCGGACCCAGGGAGGCCAGGGCGGCGCGGATCAGTTCGCGGGTGGTGGTCTTGCCAGCCGAACCCGTGACGGCCACCACCGGCGCGCCCAGACTGCGGCGCCAGAGCCGGGCGATCTCCTGGTAGGCCTGCAGGGTGTCCGCCACCAGCCACACGGGCTGGCCCTGGGCCGCCAGGGCCGCCAGCTGGTCGGGGCTCAAGCGGTCGCGTTGGGCCACGGCGGCGGCGGCCCCACTGGCCAGGGCCGCCTCCAGGAAGCGGTGGCCATCGAACCGCTCCCCCACCAGGGGCACGAACAGGGCGCCCGCCAGGTCGGAGCGGCTGTCAGTGCTCACGGCAGCCAGGCTGGCGGGGCGCCGGGCGGGATCACCGAGGGGCTCGCCCCAGAGCTCCAGCAGGTGTTCCAGGGGCAGGGTCATGGCGGATTGGAGAGGGCATCGAGCAGGATCATGCCCGAGCCCACCTGGGCGGGCCGCCCCAGGGTGCGTCCGGCCGGGTCCACCAGTTCGAGGCGCTCATAGCCCAGCTCCCGAGCGCGCACCAGCCACCGCTCCGCCAGGCTGCGGCGCTCGGCGAGGGGGAGCACGCCGTAGCCCCCTGCTAGGCGCAGCCGCAACAGACCTTCGGCGGGGCGTTCCTCCAGATCCTGCACCCAAGCAGGGGGATCGGCCCCCACCAGTTCAGCTAGGGGCAAGGGGGGCGGCGCGACGTTTTCGGCTGCGCTCTCGGCACCGGCTCCGTCCCCGGAACCCAGCGCGGACGACTCACCACCCATGGTCCCGGATGGGGCTCCAGCCGTCAGGTCAGCTGTCGGGTCAGCCGCAGGACCGGCCCCAGCTTTCCCAGGCTCAGGCCTGTCTGCCGCCCCATCGGCCTGATCGCCGCCAGGGCCCTGCCTCCAGGGCCAAAGGCTCGGAAGGCCAGCGCCTCCAGTGCCGCGTTCCATGGAGCTGGGAGGCCCAAAGGCGCCCCCAGCCGAGCCGGTGTCCGGCGGTATCTCCGCGGTGGTGGACAGCGGCACCGCATCGGCATCGCCCGCCGCCCGGGGTTGATCGGCCTGGAGCGCACCTTGGGATGGGCTGGCGCTGGGGGGCCCCGCGACCCGGCTTGCCGCTCCCGGCAGCCAAAGGCCCAATCCCACCAGCAGGGCCAGCCCAAGCGCCAGCAGGAAAGGCCAGAACAGTGGAGCCAGGCTGCTGGGCCAAAAAGCCGGTCTGGCAAGGCTGCCCTCGCCATTGAGCCGCCAAAGTTCGCGTGCTTTCAGCCCCCCTGCGGCGACCACGGCGACAAGGTCGTTGGCCAGGCGGCGCCAGGGATCCTCGTAGGGAGCTGGCAGGGGGGAGCGAGGGTCCTGGCCGGAAGATGGTGGGGATGCCATGGGGTCAGGCGCCGCTGAGGAAACGCCCGTCGCTCAGGTGCCATTCAACCCTCGCTGCGGCGGCGCAGCAGGGAGAGGGGGTTGCGGGAACGGGTCGGCTCGCTGACGGGTGTCGTGCCGATCTCCCCGTCCAGATTGGCGCCCCCCTTGCGCAGGCTTGGGTCGGCCCCCTGGCCCTGGGAGAAACGCTCCACTTCCTCGGCGTCGGGACTGGGTTCCTTCACACCGCGCACCTCGCGGTACATCCGGTCGTATTCCCGGGCCGAGCGCTCCCAGCTGAAGTCCTGCTCCATGGCGCGGCGTTGCAGTTCGCGCCAGCTGTCGGCGTGGCGGTAGGCCTCCCAGGAGCGCACGATTGTCGTGTAGAAGTCCACCGGCTCGTAGCGGTCGAAGCAGAAGCCGGTGCCGGTGTGGGCCCGCGGATCGTGGGGGGGCACGGTGTCCACCAGACCGCCCACCTTGCGCACCACGGGAATCGAGCCGTAGCGCATCGCCAGCAGCTGGCTGATGCCGCAGGGCTCGAAGCGGCTGGGCATCAGGAAGGCATCCGAGCCGCCGTAGATCAGGCGGGAGAGGGCGTCGTCGTAGGTGAGGAACACCGCGAAGCGACCCGGGTAGCGCGACGCCATCTGCCAGAGACCCGATTCATAGCCGCGATCGCCCGTGCCGAGCACCACGAACTGGCTGTCGGTGTAGGCCAAGACCCGATCGGCCACCTGCAGCAGCAGGTCCACCCCCTTCTGGTCCACCAGGCGGCTCACCATGCCCATCAGGTAGGTGTCGGGATTCACGGTCAGGCCCATCCGCTCCTGCAGCAGGGCCTTGTTGGCGGCCCGGGGATCCAGGTTGCGGGAGCTGAAGGTGGAGGCCAGGGCCGTGTCAGTGGCCGGATCCCAGTCGGCCATGTCGATGCCGTTGAGGATGCCGCGCAGCTTGCCGCTGATGTAATTGAGCAGCCCCTCCAGCTTCTCGCCGTACTCGGAGGTGCGGATCTCCTGGGCATAGGTGGGCGATACCGCATTCACCCGGTCGGCATAGAGGAGCGCGGCCGCCATGGTGTGGTCGCCCTGCATGTACCAGGGACACCAGGTCATGCGGTCGAGCTTCCAGCGCCAGGGACCCTGATACCGGAGGTTGTGGATCGTGAAGACCGTGCTGATCTCCGGGTCCTGGTGCATCCACACCGGAATCATGCCGGTGTGCCAGTCGTGGCAGTGCAGCACCTCGGGCTTCCAGCCACCGTTCCAAGCAAATTCGGCGGTGGCGCTGGCGAAGAAGGTGAACCGCCAGTCCTCATCTTCCCCCCCGTAGATCCGCTCAGGATCGAACACGGGATGACCCACCAGGTAGATCGGCAGACCATTGGTGGGATGGCGGGTCTCGAAGATGGAGAAATCCGTGCCCATGGTGTGGCCGCGCCAGATCGGCTCCGGGCTGATCTGCAGCCGGCTCCACAACTTGCCGTAGCCCGGCATGATGATTCGGACGTCATGGCCGAGGGCCGCCAGGGCCGGCGGCAGGGACCCCACCACGTCGCCCATGCCCCCCACCTTGACCATCGGGGCGCATTCGGCCGCGGCGAAAAGAACCCGCATCCTTCCAGGGCATGGTGGGCGCCACTGTACGGGCCTTATCCGCCGGCATCTCTGCCGGATTCGGTCCTCAGGGCAGCACGGTCACCGGCGTGCCGATCAAGACGAAATCGAACACCTGCCGCACGTGTTCGTCGTAAAGGCGCACACAGCCGTGGGAGAGGGCCTGGCCCACGGTCCAGCGGTGGGGGGTGCCGTGGAAGCCGGCCACCACACAGCCCTTCACATCGAGCATGTGCTCGCCGTCCCAGCCGCGGCGTCCCTGGCAGTCCTGATGGAAGCCGATCCAGCGGCTGCCAAGCGGATTAGCTGGCCCGGCTGCGGTGTGGGTGCCCTTCTGCGGGTGCTCCCACACGGGGTTTTCCGTCTTGTTGAGCACCTGGAAACGGCCCACAGGAGTCTCCCAGCCGGGCATGCCCACGGCCACGGGAAAACGACGCACCAACCGGCCGTTCTCCCACAGGCTGAGCAGGCGCCGCTGGCGGTCCAGCACGAGGGCCCGATCCGTCGCAACGGGTGATGGCGTGGCGCCCGGCGGAGTGGGGGAGAGGGCCGGCGGGAGCACCGTGGCCGTGGGCGCGGCGGCGCGAGCAGCCGATGGAACGGCACCCCCGGCCGGGGAGGGGCTTGCGGGGACTGGCGTGTTGAAGGGTGGACTCGTGGGGGCGACCCCAGCGGCGGGGGCTGGTGATGGAGTCCCCGGACCCTCCAGGGCGGCGGGGCCCATCAGCACTGGGGGCGGGGCGCCAGGGGAGGCTTCGCCACCGAGGCTCAGCGGTTCGGGCCCGAGCAGGGCGGCCGCGCCGAGCGGTGGAGGGGGAACGGGGGCTGCCACGACGGGGGTCACCGCCTCCACGGGGCGGGGGATGACAGCGGGAAGGGGAGCGGCCTGCACCGATGCGCTCAGGGTTGGCAGCAGTCCCAGCAGCAACGGCAGGGCGGCCCAGACGGGTGGACGTTCCCGTGCCAACTCCGGTTGGAGGTGGGGGCGGATGAGGCCCTCGATTGGCTTCAGCGATGGACGGAACACGGTTCCCGGAAGGCGGCCGGATCGCTGGCCAACGAGCAGATTACCCAGCCTGACCGGGTGATGGTTGAACTTCAGGGCAACCAGGCGCTCTGGGAAAAATCGGGATCCCGCTTTTCGAGGAAGGCATTGCGGCCCTCCTGGCCCTCGGCGGTCCGGTAGAAGAGGTGGGTGGCCTGCCCCGCCAGCTCCTGGATCCCGGCCAGGCCGTCGGTCTCGGCGTTGAAGGCCGCCTTCAGGCAGCGGATCGCCGTGGGGCTATGGGCCAGCACCTCCCGGGCCCAGGCCACCCCCTCCGCCTCGAGGCGCTCCAGCGGCACAACCCCGTTCACCAGGCCCATGGCCAGGGCCTCCTGGGCTCCGTAGCGGCGGCAGAGGAACCAGATCTCGCGGGCCTTGCGCTGCCCCACCACCCGGGCCAGGTAGCCCGCCCCAAAGCCCCCGTCGAAGCTGCCCACCCGCGGCCCGGTTTGACCGAACACGGCGTTCTCGGCCGCCAGGCTGAGGTCGCAAAGGAGGTGGAGCACTTGGCCGCCGCCGATCGCGTAGCCCGCCACCAGGGCGATCACCACCTTGGGCAGGCTGCGAATCAGGCGCTGCAGGTCGAGCACGTTGAGCCGGGGTAGGCCCGACTCATCCAGATAGCCCCCATCGCCGCGCACGCTCTGGTCGCCGCCGGCGCAGAAGGCCCACACCCCATCGGCCGCCGGACCATCGCCGGTGAAGAGCACCACCCCGATGCCGGGGTCGTCGCGCACCCGGGAAAAGGCGTCACAGAGCTCCTGCACGGTGGAGGGCCGGAAGGCGTTGCGTTTCTCCGGTCGGTTGATGCTGATCCGGGCGATGCCCTCCTCGCTGCGCAGGAAGCGGATGTCGCGGTACGTGCCCACAGACTCCCACTGCACCGGGGACGGCTCGGGGGCGGCTTCGCTCATCAGGAGGCGGAATCCAGTGCCGCCATTGTGCGCAGGCGGCGGCGCAGCTCGGCATCGCGGCGTCGGTCGGTGCGCACCACCAGCAGGCTGAACATCTGGGCCAGGGCCCAGGCGAGATCCCCCGGCAGGCTGGCCGCTGATTCCACCCGGCGCGCCGGCACGCCGTGGGCCTGGGCCAGGGCGAGGGGATCCACCGGCTGGGGCATCGCGAACAGCCGATCAAAATCCAGGTGGTCGGCGGGCTCGGTGCGGATCGGCAACTGCTCGAAGATGCCGCCACCGCCGTTGTCGATCACCAGCACCGTGAGCCGCCCCCGCAGCTGGGGCCGCCACAACCAACCATTGGCGTCATGCAGGAGGGCTAGGTCGCCCGTGACCAACAGACAGGAGCCCAGGGCCTCCGCCAGGCCGCAGGCCTCCGAGAGGGTGCCATCGATCCCCGAGGCGCCCCGAAAGCCCACCATGGGCCGGGGAGGTGCGGCTGGATCGGCGAAGCTTTCCCAGTCCCGCACCGGGGAACTGTTGGCCAGCATGAGGGGCAGCCCTGGTGGCAGCAGCCGGCTCAGCCGCCGGGCCAGGGCGGGTTCGCTCCAGGCCATGCCGGCAGCGTCACCCGTGGTGAGCTCCCGATCCAGCAGCGCTTGACAGCGCTCCTCCGCCCCCCGCCAGGCCTCCGCCAGGGAGCGGCAGGCCCCATTCACCTCC
>Ga0209597_1000174_pt1 | contig 42148 bp, 9 predicted proteins | sample M_140625_MF_Meta_FD_187316 | JGI IMG/M metagenome (GOLD analysis project Ga0209597, IMG submission 187316) | Freshwater microbial communities from Lake Montjoie, Canada to study carbon cycling - M_140625_MF_MetaG (SPAdes) (version 2) | ecosystem: Environmental > Aquatic > Freshwater > Lake... | reverse complement strand
GGCTGGTTCCGCAGCCGGATGGGTGACGACTATTTTGTGCGCCAGCTGCGGGACATGAAAATGTCGTATCCAGTCGAGGACATCTCCCCCCTGCGGCTCCAGCATTACGCCGATTATTGCGGCTGGTCGCTGGCTCGCGCCCACGCCCGCGGCGGAGACGCTGCAACGATCAGCGGCTACCTGGGTCGGGGGGATGAGGCGGATCGGGCGATCGAAGCCTTTGCCATGGCCTACGCCGACCAGATGGAGCGCGACCACGCCAGCCTCAAGGCCGCTGTCGATGCCGGACGGCGAACACGGAGGCAATCAAGAGGGCATCGTTGAAGTCACCGTCGCTCCCGTCCTCCCACGACAGCAGCAGGCCGGTCCCGTCGGGGAGCCATTCCTGGCGCGTCGACCGTCGACGGCCCGCATTGGCTTCTGCCTGCGACAGTCGCACCCCCGATTCCGGCGATCCCGCCGCCTGCCACTGGGCGTAGCTGGCATCGACGATCAGGTAATAGGGCAGGTAGCCGCCGCCGTCGAAGTCGAGGATCCTCGTCGCCGCCCCAGCCGTCTCACCGCTCTGGAACAGCACCTGCCGTCGCGCCAGTGCCGCCGACAGGTAGCCCGCCTGGCCCGGCAGCAGGCTGCCGATCCGCCCCATGGCATCGTCCACCAGGTACACCCCCAGTTCGTTGCTGAACCGCGCCTGGCGGCTCGCCCACTGGAAGCGCACCTGCACCGGCTCACCGCTCTGGCCAGGCAGCTGGAACACCTCGCTCTGAGGCGCAACCGGCTGTGCCTGCGGCAGCTCCCGGGTGGGGTTGATCGTCAGCACCGCGTCGTTGAAGTCGCCGTCACCGCCGCCGGTCAGGTCTTCCCAGCGGACCTGCCAGGTGTTCTGGCCGAGGGACTGGCTGCGGCTGTGGTCGAAGCCATCCGGGTTGACCGCCAGCGACAGCAGCGCCAGTGGACCACCTAGGCCGTTGCCTGAGTTTCGGGCCTGCCACTGCTGGAAGCTGGCGTTCTGGATCAAGTACGACCCGAAGCGCTGACCCGCCGGCAGCGCGATGGTGGTCACCGCACCCGGGGCCGAACCGCTGGCGAACACTGTCCAGCGGCGGCCGTCGGCCAGGGCGGCCTGCAGGTAGGCGGCGTCACCTGGCAGCAGGGTTCCCACCCGGCCCTGGGCGTCGTCCACCAGGAAGATGCCCAGTTCGTTGCTGTACGCGGCGTCCTTCCCCGAATACTCGAAGTGGATTTCGACGCTGGTGCCGCTCGGGCCCTGGACCTCGAACAGGCCGGTGCGATCGGGGACGGTAACCAGACTCACCGGCGTCTGGATGGGAGGCGATTCGTTATCGCGGATGCTGACGATGGACGTCGTCGTCGGCAGGGTGGCGTTGCTGGCACTGCTGAACTGCAGTGAGAACTGGCGGGTGCCTTCCACGGTGAGGTTGCCCAGCACCGGGATCGAAATGGACTTGCTGGTTTCACCCGGCGCGAAGCTGAGCGTGCCGCCCACCGCCGTGTAGTCGGTCCCGGCAAGAGCCGTGCCGTTGGCGGTGACGTAGTCGAGGCTCACCGTCTGGGTGCTGGCCGCTGAGAGGGTCACGACAAGCGTGGCGTTCTGGCTGCCCGTATCCCCCTCGGTGATGGTGAGGTTGTTGGCCTGAAGCACCGGCAGCGCGGCGACATCGATGCTGACTGTTGCGGCGGTGGAGCGCAGACCCGAGCTGTCGGCAACGGTATAGGTGAAGCTGTCGGTGCCGACGAAGCTGACATTGGGTGTGTAGGTGATCGTGCCGTTCGGGTTCACCACCGCCTGCCCGTTCGCCGTGATGGTGGCGATCTGCAGGCTGATGGGGTCGAGGTTGTTCTCGGGGTCGGTGTCGTTGGCCAGCACGCTCAGCGTCACCGCCTGACCCTGGGTGGTGTTGCCGCTGTCGCTGACAGCGGTAGGGGCGGTATTGGTCGGCGGGAGATCGTTGTCGAGGATGGTGATCGTCGCCGAGGAGGTGGGCAGGGTGGCGTTGCTGGCGCTGCCGAACTGCACCCTGAACTGGCGGTCACCCTGGACGCTGAGGTTGCCCAGCACCGGCACCTCGATCACCTTGCTGGTTTCACCAGGGGCAAAGGTGAGGGTGCCGCCGACTGCTAAGTAATCGCTACCCGCCTTCGCCGTGCCATCGACGGTGGTGTAGCTGACACCCACCGGCAGACTACCGGCTCCGGAGAGGGTGACGGTGAGCGTGGCGTTCTGGCTGCCGCTGTCGCCCTCAGTGACGGTGAGATTGGCAATCTGGATCGTCGGCAAAGGCAATTCGGCCACGTTCACGATCCGTGTGTCGCTGCTGACGCCGCCGTCCTTGTCGGTGACGGTGAGGGTGACGGTGAATGTCCCAGCACCGGAGAAGGTGTGGTTGGCCGTCACCGGGCCCTGGCTGGTGGCCTGAGTGGAGAGAGGGCTGCTGTTGTCGCCGAAGTTCCAGAGGACGGTGAACGTGTCGTTGAGCCCTGGATCGGAGAAGCTGCCGGTGAAGACAATCGGAACGCCGACCACTGCCTCGACATCGGCTCCGCCATCCACGCTGGGGGCAACGTTCTCCACCGTCGTCGTGAGCGTGTCGCTGCTGGTGCCACCTTCCTGATCGGTGACGGTGACGCTCACCGTGTAGCTGCCGTTGTCGCTGTAGGTGTGGCTGATGGTCGCACCACCGGTCACCGGATTGCTGCCGTCTCCGAAGTTCCACAGATAGGTCAGTGCACTGTCCCCCGGATCCGCAGCGGTGGCGCTGAAGCTGGCCGCGGAGCCCTCATTCACCGGGCTACTGCCACTCAGACCGGTGATCACCGGCAGCTGGTTGGCCACCGTCACCGTGACCGGTGCGGCGGTGGAACGCAGGCCGCCGGTATCGGCGACGGTGTAGGTGAAGGTGTCGGTACCGGTGAAGTTGGCATTGGGCGTGTAGGTGATCGTGCCGTTCTCGTTGACCACCACCTGGCCGTTGGGTGGGTTGGAGCTGATCTGCAGGCTGGTGGCGTCGAGGTTGCTCTCGGGGTCGCTGTCGTTGGCCAGCACGCTGAGGGTGAGCGGCTGAGCCTCGTTCGTGCTGCCGCTGTCGCTGCCGGCGGTTGGCGCGGTGTTGATCGGCGGGATGTCGTTGTCGAGGATGGTGACCGTCGCCGGGGAGGTGGGCAGGGTGGCGTTGCTGGCGCTGCCGAACTGCACCGTGAACTGGCGATCACCCTGGACGGTGAGGTTGCCCAGCACCGGCACCTCGATCACCTTGCTGGTTTCACCGGGGGCAAAGGTGAGGGTGCCGCTGACTGCTGTGTAGTCCGTCCCTGCGAGGGCCGTGCCGTCGGCGGTGGCGTAGCCGACGCTCACCGTCTGGCTGCTCGCGGCCGAGAGGGTGACGGCGAGGGTGGCGTTCTGGCTGCCCGTATCCCCCTCGGTAACGCTGAGGTTGTTGGTCAGGAGAAGCGGCTGGGCGGCCACCTGGAGGGTCACCGTGGCGGGGCTGGAGTGCAGGCCACCGGTATCGGCGACGGTGTAGGTGAAGGTGTCGGTGCCGGTGAAGTTGGCGACCGGTGTGTAGACGAAGCTGCCGTTACCCTGGTCCACCAGCGTGCCGTGCTGCGTGGTGTCGACCAGCGTGAAGGTGAGTGCGTCGCCGTCGGGATCGGCGTCGTTGGATAGCAGCGACGCGACGTCGATGGTCGCGACGGTGTCCTCGTAGAGATTCCTGACGTCGTTGCCCGCAACGGGCGGACGATTGCTCCCAGTGGGGAACGTGAATCGGACGTTGTCGACACTGACATGCGAGCCCAGCGCTCCGAAGCCCAGCAGGTCAAAGTAGAGCTTCACGCCGTTGACGGCGCTGACACTGGCGAGGTCGATGGTGACCGTGACCGGAGCGGTGATGTCCCCTGCGATGTGATCGCCGGTGATGCCACTCAGCGTGACGGTATTGCCGCGGTAGACATGCCCGTCGGCTTGCACATTCAGCAGGGCGTCGGTATTGCCGAGACCCACCCTCCCCGCGACCGGCGCGTTCGTGACGGCGTCAAGCAGTGCGACTTCGAAGGCATCCTGCGGACCCGTGCCGGGCACGTCGAAGCGCGCACCGATGATGTCGAACGAGAGCGTCAAGGCATTGCTGGGCACGAGGAACGACTGCAGGGCTTCGGCGTTGAGGCTCGCGTCCTCAGTGAGCCTCAGTTCGCCGCCCTGGATGGCGGCGCCGCCCGTGAGGGTCCAGCCGAAGGCGGATGCCGAGGGATCCGTGACCGAGAACGTGTCGTTGAGCAGATCGCTCGGGACTGTCGCCGGCGCGAGCGGCACGAGGGACATCAAGCCCGGGGGCCCAGTTGCGGTGTCCGCACTGAGCATTGTAGACACCAAACCCGGCGGCGCCGCGACCAGCGGCTGGACGACGCCCGTGCCGCTGTTACCGGCGGCGCCGTCCGTCTTTGAGGCTGCGGCGCCACCTAACCTGCCACCCATTGCCGCGATCGTCGAGGCGATGACCGGAGCGCCGGCGGCGGCTCGGGCGCCGGCGTCGTTACCGATGGCGAAGTCGATGTCGTCGGGCAATCCGTCACGATCGGCATCGGTGGTCGTCGAAGCGGCAAACACGGCGTCGGGGTTGGCCTCCAAGACGCCGTTGTCCCCGACAAGTCCGTAGTCATATGCGACCAGCCCGGTGTCCGGATCGAAGGTGACCACATGCACTGCAGTTCCTGCGCTCGCCGACACCTTCCAGCGACCGTTTCCGTCGCTGCGGGTCCGGCCGATCAGCTGGCCGTCGAGCGTCTTGATGCCCACGTAGTCGTTGCCCACCTGCGCAGCCGGATCGACACCGTCCTGGAGACCGGTACCCAGCAACGAGAAACGCGACACTGCTCCATAGGGGCTGTCCGTGAACACCTGGATCGTCGCGCGCTGCAAGCCGAGATTCGCAGCATCGAAACCGACCCCGAACTGCAGCGAGGCGCCGGCAGCAAGGACGGTCGGCGTACTCAGCGACAAGCCTGCCGGCAGTCCGGTCACGAAGAACTCGCTGGCGCCTTCGACTACCCGCACGTCATACACCGTGAGCGGGGCTGCCCCGGAATTGGTCAGCGTCACAGTGTTATCAGCGATGCGCGGCGAGTCCTGCAACTGGAGCCCGCCGAGATTATTCAGCGGCGCCGAGATGCCCAAGGCTCCGAACGGACTGATGCCGCGGCCGTGCAGGTTGACGACGATGTCCCCCTGCGTGGCGGTGTGAATGATTAACCGGTCAAGCGCACTGCCGGCCGACCGTGGATCGAAATGCACCGCTATCGATAGAGGTTCCCCACCCGATGCCACTTGCCGATCCACGTACTCGGAATCGAGGAAGAATCCGGAATGTCCGTCGCTTAACTCGACACTGGCGATCTTTCCCACCGCACCACCAAAATTGAACAGTTGGACAAGCTGTTGTCCGCCCCCGGAGGCGTCACCCACAACATGGCCGCCAAAATCCAGATCATCGGCCAGCATTAGATCCCCGCTGATGCCTCCGGCGCCCTGCACCGCAACGAATACCGGGCCTTCTGACTGGGGCGCATCCGAAAGGGCTGCCCGCCCGAATACGATCCCCGCCGCCGCCACCTTTGCAGCGTACAAAGCCCATTTCGTGTTGAATGCGGCCTTTGTGGGCGGGATTCCAAGAGCCGCATCGGCCAGGGCCGCGAGCGTGGTGAAGGTGAACACCTTCCGGACTTCCACGGATCTGTCGTTGTAGTCCATGGCATCGGCCGTTCCGAACGCGTGTAATGCACCGAGATTGTGGCCGGCCTCGTGGACAATCACGTTGGCGAGTTCGTTCTTGAACGCGGCAACCGGATCCACCACAGTGAGCCGTTTGCGCGTACTCGCCAGCGGGTCCGCAGAATAGGCCGCCACGTCGAGCTGAACCGTAACGCCCGCCCAGTCCTTGCGGTTCGGTGCAGGGAGCCCTTCGTCAATGAAACTACGATTCGTGTCGCCAGAGAATCGGAACGCCTGCTCCAGCCAAGACATCGGCGTATTGACGTAGGTCGCGAAGGACGCACTGATGAAGTCCGTCCACGTGGCTTCACCAAAGGTGCTGCCAATATCCCCCTCATCGATATCCCGCGGCGGCATGGTGCCTACGAGGCCCGAGTTCTGGAAGATGAACGGCATTCCCTTCCCGGTCAGGCTCGTATTCACCTTCACGACGTCGGGAACCCCCAGAGCGGAGAACGCCTGCTCGACAGACCGTGCTGTCAGATGAAGAATTGCCGTCGCTTCACCAAGGAACGCGGCCTCGTCCACATCGGTCGTCCTCGAACCGTCGCCATCCCTATCCGAGAACGTGTCCCGGAATGCCGTGTATTGCAACCCGTCACTAACCTGCGGAAATCGGTTGTCTACAAGCTGGCGCAGCGCGCTGATGAAGCTGGTCTGGTCGAGGTCAATCACCTGGGGACCGACGGCGGTCCCCTTCAGATTCACGATGCCAGCGTCGCGCCCGAGCGGATCCGCGATCGTGAATCGATCGGATAGGCTGGCCGTCGTCCCTACTGCCGGCTGATTGATCGGGTCGAAATCGACACCGAAATCACCGATACCTCCCAGAAGGAATGGAGGTGGGGTCACGTCAAAATCGGTACCTGTCTGGACCGACAGGGTCGGCATGGCGGATTCCACGCCATAGAACTCGAGATCCTTGGAATACTGGTTGCGGCCATCACCATCCGCGAAAGTCTTCTGGAACACCACCTGACCATCGCCGTGGTTGTCATCGGCAATGTCGAAGAGACGGTATAGAAAGATGTCCTCGTCAATCAACGGCGCAGCGGGACTGTGAACGGCGTAGGCGCGGACGTGGACCTTCGCTCCGTAGAGACGATTATTCATGGCGTTCGTCAAATTATCTGCCGTGAGCAGCGTCTTGGCGTTGACGGTGATGGTCCTCGACGCGCCCGGCGACAGGAGGATACTGGTCGGAAGGCCGCTGAAAAACTCTGCGTACCCGGCGTTTCCGTCTACGGCGAAACTGACGTGAATCGAATCGGTGAATCCGATGTATGGCCCCGTGTCGTTCAGGAAGTAAAGGCTGGCGGACTCGCCGTCGTTCTTGAACAGGTGGTTCTGGAGCCCATTCGTGGTGAGGATCGGATGGTTGCCGTCCGGTACGACGTCCAGACCCTGCGGGCTGCCGCCCGTGCCGATGGGCGCGAGGGTCGGATCGATGGTCGTGAACGTGAACGGCCGCGCCGGGAACCCGCGGGCGTCCCGGACTATGCGATAGTCCGCGCGGTAATCGATAGCGGGATTGAAGTGGTCGGTGGTGACCTGGCCATTGACTAGGTCGTCAACCGGGAAGCGCTCTAGCCGATCCCCGAACGCCGAACCGGCGTCCACCTCGTGCAGCATCGCCGTCACGTCAAAGGAAAAGACCGCGCGGCTGCCCCGGTAGGCAGCGTACAGAGTCTTCGCATCGGGTGACAGGACCAGATTGTCCATGAATGACTCAGGAATTGGCCGCGTCGCAGCGACGAGCTTCGGTGTCCCGTGAATCCCGAATGGATCCTTCACGATGCCAATGTTGCTGCCCGCGGGGTGCGCCGGATCGTAGTTGGGATCGTGCGACGGATCGTCCTGGATGAACCAGTTGAAGGCGGAGACGAATCCGTACGACAGGTCGGGCATAATCGCCACCGCAGAGGCGTTGTTCACGTCGAAGTAGTCGTTGAACGGGCCCAGGTTCATCGCCACGTACTTCACGTCCCATGACGTTTCAGTGTCGTTGGCCTGGATCAGGCCCAGACCTCTGGGATCCGACTTACGATTCGTGAACGTGATCTTTCTCGGATCGGCGCTCGCGGTCACACCGTATGGCTCCGGCCCCGCCGCGATCTTGCCGATCTGCTTCTGGAAGGTCCGTTTGTCCGACCGATCGACGTTCACCACGAGGATGTTGCCGTCCGGCACGTTGCGCGCACCGAAGCTGCCTGTCGCAGGCGCGGCGGCATAGAGCCGCTTGCCGTCGGCGCTGATGTCCATCCCGCGGATGCCGGCAGGGGCATCCGTGAGCGTGATCGTACGTACACTAGACGACTTGTTATAGTCGCGTGAGCTCGGATCCATGTTGATCGCATAGATCACAGGCTTGTTCTCGTCACCGACGTACAGCCACTTGCCGGCGGGATCGGCCACGGCCCAGAAAGGCTGGGCGCCCGCAGGGAGCGCGATGTGGTTGACACCATTCGCGCGATTGCCGTCGACATCGATTTCCTGGAGCGCCTGGGTGTCGATGACAGATACGCCCGATGCATAGCGCAGGGTCACGTACGCCCGCGTCCCGTCTGGCGTGACGGCCACCGATCTCGGCGACGGGAACGGCGTGCCGGGCGCGACGGTGATGCGAGCCGCCATCTGATCGATGAACCGGTCGATGACGGCGACCTGATTACCGCCAAGGGCCGCAAATGTATAGGTGCTTCCCTCGGGATCGAGACGGACGGCCGTGCTCGTCTTCGGCTGGATGCGCCAGCCGCTGGCCGTGTGCTTGTACTGCGGCCGGCTGATCGAGATCTGCGCCAGGCCGAGCGTGACCGATTGCGGAATCTTGACCTTCAGTTCCGTCGCGCTGCCCGAGACGATGTCGGTACCGGTCACCGTCACGGTCCGGCCGCCCGGCATGATGAAGTTGACCTTCAGGTCCCTCACCTGCGATCCCAACCGGGTGCCACCATGCAACGGCGCACCGGCGAACGTGAAACGGACACCCGTGAGATCCAGCAGAGGACCTTCCACCGGGTCGATCTCGAGCTTCGCAGACAGGAGCTCTGGAGCGGCGCCGGGTCCGCCGGGGATCGGCGTGTTGTTGAAGGTTGTCACGAACGGCGCCACACGGCCCGCATTGATCTCGACGTTGTTCGTCGTCACGCGCGCGAGCGTCCTGTCCTCGGGGATCTGGATGACCTTGAGTTGCACCACCCCGACCTGCATCGTCAGCGCGAACTGGCTGCCGAAGGCGAGTAACCCGCCGATGGCGGCGCCCCCCGGACCGATCGCCATCACGGCCATCGCAGACGCGGTGTCGACGCCGAGCGGCATCGTGACGTAGATGCGCCCCCGCAGTTCGCCGACCGAGAACGGATCGCTGAAGCCGACCATGTGAAGGCCGGGCTGGGTGATGCCCAAGTAAGGGGGAGACGATGTCCGGGCGTAGCCGTCCGCGCCAACGACACCGCTGTCCTCCTGCATCCACACGTTCACTTCGTTGCCGTTCCCGTCGGGCAGCGTGTCGGCGCGGAAGAAGAAGACCTTCGTTCCGGGCGCCAGGCTGTCCGGCACCTTGATCGCCAACTGCATCGGCACCGTGCTTTCCTGATCCCCCATGTCGAGCTGGAACCCGGCGGCAAAGTTGAACGCGCCGGGCATCTCGAACGGCATGTCCGCCTGACCGAGCTTGGCGAGACCGACGGTGGTGGCTTCTTCCAGGGCGCCGGGAGCGATCGTCACGAGCGAGCCGTCGACGCCCTTCGCGACGCCACCGTCGGTGCCGATGGTTCTTGGACCGGCGTCGGGGATGGCCTCCACCTTGATCGGCACCACAGACTCCACGCCGCCGTTGACCATCGTGAGATACGTCGTGCCGACGGCATGCGCCGTGACCAGTCCATCGTCCGAGACCGTGGCGATGCCGGTGTTCGTCATGAAGAATCGCGTGCCCGCGGGTACCGCGCCGGTCTCGAAGTTGCCCTGCAGACCGGCCAGCATCTGGCGCGTGGCGCCCGGTACCAGCGACACGGCGTGCGGGTACACGTCGAGCCCGGACACCAGGAGGAACTGCTGATTGAGGTCGGACGGGAAGCCGACGGTGAACGCTGTCGCCGTCGAGATGCCGTGACTCGACATCCGGATCACGCCATTGCCGTCCGCCAGTGCCGTCAGCACACCGTCGGCGGACACGCCGAGTGAACCCGCGTTCGTCGACCCGAAAACGAGGTACGACGCAGGCAGCGCAACGCCAGCCTCGTCCGCGAAATCACCGGTGATAGCGAGCGTCTGCCGCTGGCCCACTTGCAGCCGCGGCTGTCGCGACCGGAAGTCGATGTTGATCAGCGGAGAATCGCTCACGGCGAAACTCACGAACACCGGGGCCGACGCGCTAAAGCCGTCGTCCGCCACGAGCGTGAAGCCGGCGGTGCCGTGATAGCCGGTCTCGGGCGTGAAGACGACCGAGCGACCGTCGCCGGACAGCTTCGCGGTGCCGTGACTGGAACCCTCGATGCGCAGGAACAGCGGATCGCCTTCCGGATCGTCCACGAGACTCGTGAGGGACTTCGTCGCCTCGAGGTCCACGTGGGTCTTGAACGTCGTCGTCGTGACGGACGGCCCCTGGTTCGGCGCAAAGCCCAGGCTGGCGAACAGTAATTGTGAATCGGACGCGTCGATGCGCCCGTTCCCGTCGAAGTCCGCACCCGGCACGAAGCCGGCCTGCCCGGCCGAAGTCCCTCGCGCCCCCGTGAGCAGCGCAGCGTCCGCACCATCGACTCGTCGGTCGCGGTTCACGTCGCCAGCGACGTAGAACGACAGGCGGTAGTTCCCCGCGGCAGTCGCCGAGGCGCCCGACACGTCGAGCACCTTGAGGCCCGCTGTGTCGATCCGGTATAGGGCCGTGACGCGGCCTCCCTCGACGCGACTGACAACGGGGGGCAGCCCCTCGACCTGCGGCAGCGACGGAACGAATCCACCCTCACCCTCGACAACCACGCCCAGCAGCACCGCCCCACCGGCGGCTGCGCGGATCTCGCTGTCCCGCACCGCAAAGCTGAAGCGATCGACACCGCCGGCGGCGAGCGAGTGCGTCGTGCCACCCGCGAGGTACGCCAAGGCCGGGCCGAGATCAGCGGTCAGGGCCTGCACGGCAACCGTGTCTCCGTAGTGCACGGCCTGCCCGCCGGCCGCCCCGGTGGTGAGCGAGAGCCGGTTCGAATCGTCATAACCGAAGCGCCGCGACTGTGCCGCCTGGAGATCGCGCACGCTCGCCAGGTTGCCGGCAGCGTCGTACTCATAGGCGAACGTTCGACCATCCGCCGCGACTGCCCGCTGGATGTTCCCTGCCGAGTCGAGGGCGAACCTCAGAGCATCGCCGTTGGTGGCGACCACACCGCTGTCGCTCACGTTCAGGCGTGTGCCATCCGCATACACGATGGCGGTCGTGCCGTGGGTGGCGTTGAACTCGTACGTCGTTCCGTCGGGACCGACGAGGCGGTACTGGCCTGCAGCGGGCGTCGCACCTGCGGGGTTGTAGGGCAGCCCGCTCAGCAGGTCGTAGAACCGATCGCCGGCGCGCTGCAGCAGTGCATCGTCGGAACGTAGCTGCCACTGCACGCCGGGATCGGCCACCCACTTCGCGACGTACGCAGTGATGCCGTTCACGGTCTGCCGCTCGGGCGCGAACGTGAATGCCACGCGGTCGCCGGTGGGCAACGTCAGGAAGGCGCGCGTGCCGAGCGTGAGCGGCGCGTACGCGCCCACATCCTCCCGGCCCGTTGCCGGCAGATCCGTCACAAAATCGAAGTCGCGCCACGCCAAGCGCCAGCCATGCCCGAAGGAATCGTTCGTGTCAGACGCGAGCGAATCGTATCGACGCGTGAAGTCGAGGCTCTTGCCCGCCAGGACCGCCGTGAAGTCGGTCTCCGAGCGGGTGAAGTGCGCGACCACGGCGGAGCCCTGGAGCAGTACGGTCACCTCGGATTCTCCGACGCGCCCAGCGACGTCGGTCGCCGTGAGACGGAGCACGTAGGGCCCGGCCTCGAAGGCGGACGAACGAAGTGTCGCGAGGGCCGCTCCGTTCACGACGGCATCTCCCGCCGCCAACGTATGAAAATCGTCCGTGCCGAACCGCGCGATCGCGAGCGTCCAGGAATCGAGATTGGTGTCGCTGACGACGCCGTTGAGGACGACATCGCCGGAAATGGTCCGTCCGCCGAGAGTGGGATCGAGCTGTGCCACCGGCGCCTGTGTGTCTGCCGGATCGCGAACCTTCAGCACCCTCTGCACGGTGCGTGTGAATCCGTCCAGATCGGTCGCCGTCGCCTGCAGTGTGACCAGACCGGGAGCACTGGCAGTGAACACGGCGATGCCGTGATCGTCGAGTGGCACAGTGGCGCCGTCGATCGTGAGCGATCGCGACGCGATGGCCGAGAACGCGTCGGCAAGCACGGATATCGTGAGCGACTGGCCCGGCACCGAGGGGAATCCCGGCGTCAGTTCGATGGCGACATCCGGCAATTGCGGGACCTGTGTCGCACGCAGCGCCATCGGCTGCACCGTGGTGGTCTTGCCGTCGCTCACGTGGAGCAGGACAAGATAGTCGCCGGCCTGTCCAGGACCGGGCGTCCACGCGAAGTCGCCGGTCGCCGCGTCGAGCGTGGCGCCTTCGGGGAGGCCTTGCGCCGAATAGCTGAAGGCTTCGTTCCTGTCGGCATCGGATGCCCCGACCCGGAAAGCCAGAGGCTCGCCCAGCGTGGCAAGGTGGTTCGAGACCGTCACCACCGGTGCACGATTGACATCATCGATGGTGAGCACCACGTCCAGCGTGTCCGTGGCTCCGGCGGCATCGCGCGCCGAGAAGCTCAGCGTGTAGACGCCGGCCTGATCGTAGTCGGGGATCCACTCGAACTTGCCGGTGGCCTCGTCGAAGAAGCTGCCGCGCGGCAAAGGTGTCAACGCCTTGTAGGCGAGCGCATCGGCGTCCGGATCGGTGCCGACGAGCGTGAAGCTGACGATGCGCTGCTCCTGACCACCGAGCGGCGGGATGCCCGCCAACAGTGGCGCCTGGTTCGTCTGTAACACGCGGATCGCGAAGGTATCGGTCGAAGACGCCGCGCCGTCGCTCGCCACGATCGTGACGCCGTAGCTGCCCGACTGGAACAGGTTCGGGGTCCAGGTGAGCACGCCGGTGTGCGCATCGAGGACCGCGCCCGGGGGCAGGCTGTCTGCGCTGAAGGTCACCACGTCGCTGTCGGCATCCACGGCGAGCAACGCGACGCTGAGTGTCGCGCCTTCCCGGACGGACTGCGGCCCCTTCGGGAGCAGGAGCGGTGCGGCATTGGTGTCACGTACCACTATCTCGACAGCCTGGCTGTCCGCGCCGACAGCGCCGGCACCGTTGTGGCCGTTGTCGTGCACGCGGAAGGTCAGCGCATGCGTGCCGCGGTCGGCGGCCGCCGGGGTCCATTGGAACACGGCTGTGCCATAGGCCACGCCCGGCAGGAGGGTGGCACCGGCCGGGAGATCGTCGACGCTGTAGGTGAGCGGATCCTGATCCAGGTCCGATGCATTGACGGTGAAGCGCAGCGTCTGGCCGACCACGGCGACCTTGTCGCCGATGGTCGCGAGCGTCGGCGGCTCCGAAGGCGAGTCGGACGAGATGACGAAAGTGCGTGACGTGCTACGGCGAGCCTTCATGCCGCCGCCGTCACCATCGTCGGTGACCGTGAGGGTCACAACCGTGTCACCACGGTCGTTGTCGCCTGGCGCCATGTGCAGCGTGGCCGTGCCGTCGGCTTGCATGACGAGCGACGCGAAGCGCGGCAGCTTGTCGAACGCGTACGTCAGCGCGTTGCCGTCGGGGTCGGTCGAGGTGACGGGAATGTCCACCACCTCCCCCTTCCCAACATGCAGGGTCCCGAGGTCGGGGACCACCGGAGAACGGTTCGCATTGAAGATCGTGAGCGGTACGTCGACCGTCGTCGTCTGCGGCACACCGGTGACGTTTCCGTCGTCCGTCGCCGTGAAGCGGATGGTGTACAGGCCGGCCTGCGCAAAGCCGGGCGTCCAGGCGAACATGGCCGTTGCCGGGTCGAACACCGCACCGTCCGGCACCCCAGACGCCCGGTAAGTCACGGTCGCAGGCGTCCCGTCGAGCGCAGACAGATTTCCGTTCCCGATGCGGTCCTGTGGCACGAATCCCGGATTGTCCGGGTCGAACGCGAAGGCACGGAAGCTGATGGGTTGGCCTTCATAGCTCGTCAACCCGACCAGCGTGTCGAACACCGGCGCCGCATTCACGTTGAGGATCGTCAGGTGCACGCTGCTCTCGCCGGCATCCTGCCCATCGCTCGCGGCGATGGTGATGTCGAAATTGCCCGCCTGGGTGAAGTCGGGAGTCCACTCGAACACGCCGGAGTTCGGGTTCAGGAACGCACCTGCGGGCAGGTTCGCACTCGAGAATTCGATCGTCCCTCCGTCCGGATCCTCGGCCGTGAACAGGATCCGGATGGGATCCCCCTCTCGCACCGTCCGATCGGCCACACCCTTCACCACGGGCACCGCGTTCGTCGGTGCCACCGTCAACGTGACGTTCTGCTCGGTGGTGCGAAGACCGTCGCTTGCCACGAACTTGACGTCGCGATAGACGCCAGCGGCGTCGTAGCCCGGCGTCCATTCGAACACGCGGGTCGCGAGGTCGAAGCGCGCCCCGGGAGGCAGGTTGTCCACGAAGACAGCCAGCGGATCGCCGTCCGCGTCGCTGACCTCCAGCGGCAGGCGGAACGTCTGGCCCTCGCGGAGCGAGTACTCCGAAGCGAGCGTTCCCAGCGTCGGCGAACGGTTGCCGCCGTTGACGTCGATGCTGTAGCTCTGCGTGGCGTAGCCACCGCGCGTGTCGTACGCACGCAGCACGACATCGACGGAGTCGGGCGTGCCGGTGGTCGGCTGCCAGGTGACGACGCCCGTCACCGGATCCACGGTCATGCCCGTGGGTGCGCGCAGGAGTGCGAAACCGATGGCGACCCCGTCCGGGTCCGTGGCATTCGCGTCGTACACGTACGGCTCACCCACGGCCGCGCCCAGAAGCGGGGCCGTCCCGAACATCGGCACGCGGTTCGGATATGGAAGGGCGTAGAGCGAGTGACCGAACTGGGCTCGCTGCTGCACCGGGTCCTGGATCGTGACGGTCTGCACCACCGTCGACTGGTTCGGATGCAGCGCTCCATCCGTGAGGTTCGCGCCGATGTCGAGCAGCCACAGCCCGCTGTCGCTTCGGAAGGCATTGCCGGCCGGCGTGCCCTGGAAGTAGCGCGACGGATCGAGCACCAGCATGAGTGGCGTGCGAATGTCGTAGCCGGCGATGTTGGTCACCCGCACGTCGTAGGAGATCGTGTTCGTCGTGCGGTCCGAGCGTGTGGCCTCGAAATCGATTCGCACCAGCGTCGAGAAGTCCTGCACTGCCGTGAATGCAGTGTGATACGGCGCGGCGAGCGTCAGCCCCGGCGCACTGCGCAGTTTCGTGCCCACGTCAAGCGTGTACTGCCCCGCCTCCAGTGCGTTGAACCCCAGGAAGACCGTCTTCGTGGGCGCGTCGTAGCGCAGGCGCGCGATCGCAACTTCCACGCCGTCGCGCTTCACCAGATAGTTGTCCCGGTCAAGCACCGAGGAGGGATCCGACGCATCGCTGACCTTCATCGCCTGGTCGAATGAGACCGAGATATCCGAAAGTGGCAGTGGCAACAACAACTGATCCGGCGGATTCGATCGCACGACCTTCGGCGCCACCAACGGCGAGATCACGTCAATGCGATCGGCATTGGCGACGAGCAGGCGGCCGTCGGCCGTCGTCATGAGCTGTTCGGCGCCGGGACCACCCGTCGCGAGCGCCACGCGCCTCAGCGTGACGGTGTCGATCATGAACAGGCTCGCACCGGCAGCATCGCCAGGCCGGCTCTTCGCGGAGACGAACAGCAGGCCTTCCAGCTGCGATCCCGCCTGCCCGAAGGCTAGCGAGTCGATCTCGGCGTCGAACGCCGCCATCGCCTGCCCGCGGCCGCGGTTGTCGAACTTCATCACCGTGCCGCGCACGGGCCAGCTCGTCGCCCAGAGCACCCCGCCCGCGTCCACAGCAAGATCGTCCACGCGGACGTCGCTGAAATGCCGGAAGGTGCGGGTGACCGTATTGAAGATCTCCACGCCGTCGCCGGACGAGACGAAGATGTCGTCCGTGCCGGTCTTCACTGCGAGCGACTGCGTGATGCTGTCGCCGAAGCGAGCGAGGATCGCACCGGTGGTCGCATCGAGCAGCAGCAGTTGGCCGCCCCCGCTGGTCGCCCAGAGCTGCCCGTTGCGGTCGTATGTCAGGTCGAAGACCGGGTCGGACAGCGTGGCGAAGGCGTTCAGCACCCGGCCGCCATCCTGGGCGAAGCGATAGAGCGATCCTCGGTTCGCGCCGCCGCTGGCAATGAACGTGCCGCCCGGTTCCGCCAGCAGCGCGAGCGGTCCGATGTGGGCATGGCTCTGTGCGATGCCTGTCCCGAACTGCGCGCCGACGAACGGCGCGAGCACCTGCGTGAACTCCGACGGCTGATCCGGCGGCGTCGCGGGAATGTGCAGTTCCGCCTGCGTGAAGAGCACGTTGGTGGACGGAGTGGTCGTGGGAACCGGGGGCTGCCCGATGTCCTGCGTGGTGCTGCCGACGGTCGGCGCACCGCCCACGCTCGGCCGCGAACCGTCGTCGGGCGCCGTCGCGCCGGCGGGCGGGCGCTCGCGATTGCCGGCGCTATCGGTGGACAGCGCCAGGAACTCGTAGCGATGCCCTGCCCTGCCCTCGTACACGCCGGAGGTCGCGCCGGTCTGCCGCAGCCAGATCTTCCAGTCGCCGCCATCCTCGGCGACGTACACCGTGGTGTGCTTAAGGCCGGAGCCGCCGGCCTCCTCGACGGCGCTCCATCGCACGTCATAGTCGGCACCTTGCGTGCCGATGCGGGTGGCCGTGGTCGTGGTGACCGGGGCCGCCGCGTCCAGCTTGTGGAAGGTCTCGTTCGTGTCGAACGGCGCCTGGGTGTTGAGGATCACGCGTGCGGAAGCCTTGATCTCCGCTCCGGTCTGCCCGTCGAAGGCGCCCTGCACGCTGTACGTGATGAACCCGCCCCCCAGCCCGGCCGCCGTGTTCGGAGGCAGCAGTCCGCGGGTGGCGTCGGCCAGGACTTCGCCGGTCTCGGGGTCGATCGCCTGCAGCACCCAGCTCGCGGTGCGCGTGGAGATGTCGATGCCCGCGCTGACCCGCAGGACGTAGCCCTTCGACTTCGTGAAGTCGAAGTCGCCCTGGAAGCTGGCGCGGTCGGTCGGCATCTGGATGTTCACGTCGCCGATCTTCAGATCACCCAGCCGGAAGCTGCGCACGTTCAGCGAGTCATCGAGCGTGGTGACGATGCGGACTTCGTTGGCAACCGTCGTCGCGTCGGGCTGGTTTTGGAAGCGGACCGTGTACGGCAGCGAGGTGTTCGCAGGCACGTAGCCGGCGAGTCCGACGCCTTCAGGGCCGGTCATCGTCGCCGCGGACGTGTCGGACGCGGCCGAGTCGAAGAGGCTCTGCAGGTCCAGAGCCGCGATGTCGTTCGACGAGGCCACCGACGCGAAGTCGGGCAGTGCGCCGCTGGGGCTGAAGCCCATCCACGGCGAGAAGACGTTGAACGTCTGGAAGTACGTGCCGTGCGTGAGCCCGAGATCGTGGTCCGCGAAGAGCGGCAGCGCCGGCACCGGGATGTCGTACGGCGGGCAGTCGTCGGATTCCCGCTTGTCGTAGTGGTCGATCGGCGCCATCTTCTGCGGCGTGTCGCCGTACCACTGGTGCACCTTGTCGAAGAAGGCGGACAGGCTGGACGGGCTCGTGATCTGCGCCCCTGCAGGGCCCACCAGCACTCCCGTGGAGAGCACACCCAGGACGCTGACGACCTTCGGGTCCAGACGGATCGGTGGAGCCTCGTTCTCAGGACGCAGCAGACCGCTCTCCTCCAATGCAGCGAGGTAGGACAGGCGCCAAGCATCCGGATCGGCCGCAAGGTTCACGAGGGCCGTGTTCGCGCCGCCGTCGGCGAGGATCGCCGTGCGCAGCTTCGCGGCGTCGTCGGCCTGACGCTGCACGAACTCCGCGCGGGTCATCGGCGTGGCCGTGGCGTAGACGTTGAAGCGGAACGGGATGTAGAGCGGATCGCAGTCGTCGAGAATCTTCTGCTGCGGGTCCGTGAAGATCCGCTGCAGCAGGCCGCCCACCTTGTCGAGCGTGTCGTACTTGCCTTCCTTGTCCCACGCCGGGCGCGCGTCGTAGACCGCGCGCTTGAAGCCCTCGAAGTCGCGCGCAGCGATCTCCTTCAAACCGGGATACGTGAGCACGTTGAAGCTCATTCCGACGTACGCGCCCGCCGTGACGTCCAGCGCAAAGCCGGAAGCGTTCATCATCCCCTCGGTGTTCAGCTCGGAATCGAGGCTGATCCAGGGGACGTCGGCACGCTGGCCATCGGGCGCGCCGCGGACGTTCGAATTGAACGTGACGAAGGGCAGGCCGAAGATCTCGCCGTTCTCGCCGATGTCCGGCGCGCCGAATTCGAAGTAGACGTACGGCGTGTCGATGTTCGTCAGGCTCTGCAGCGAGATCCCGTACAGGCCGTTCTGTCCGGCGGGGACCACCCGCGGACCGCCCAGGCCGATGGTCACGTCGGCCTCCAGCGCGCGCTCCACCAGATAGCGATAGGGCAGGACGGCCTCGGCGCCGTTCGGGTTGATGACCGTCACGTCGTACAGGCCGCGCGGTGTCGCGCGGAAATCGAACGTCGCGATGATCGTCGTGGCGTCGATGACCTGATAGCGCGAGGGCGCCACCTCGGCGATCCCCGGGCGCACGAGCTTCAGCAGCGCGTCCGGCTTGAAGCCCGCGCCGTGGACCGTCATCGTGACCCAGCGGCTGTCGCCGCCCTGGTCCTTCGTGACATCCGTCACCTGGAACGGCAACACCTCGGCGAGTACCTGGACCGGCACGTTGCTGCGCGGGCTCGATCGGCCCTGCACGAGGACGTAGTACTCACCAGCCTTCGTCGTGGGGATGAGAGCCGTCTGATCAGCTGCGAGCGGATCTTCCGACGAGGCATCGAAGGCGAAGCCGCTCGGGAGATCGTTGTAGCGGACGTAGAGCTCGTTGGTCGATGCTGATTCGGACGAATCGAGTCGAATGCGCAACGTCTCGTTCGCGCCGACCTCGACACGATAAAGGCGCGACTCACCGGCGGAGAGATTGGCATCGAGCAGGACGCCGAGATGCAGCTCGGTCACCTGAACGTTGAATACGTTGGCTGAAGCAGTGGTGTTGTTGCGTTCGTCGGCGCCCTCATAGACATCGTTGAAGATGTCAGTGCGGACGAGCACGCGGTACTGACCGGCTTTGGCAGCCGGCAGACGGGTCGTGAGGTGCCCGGTATAGGTGCCGTTCGCTTCTACCGTCCCGGAGAATGTGACGCGACCCAACAAACGGTCGGAGAGATCCCACTGGGAATCCGTGGACAGGTAAACGGCATCGGCCCAGCTACCGCTTGCCTGGGAAGCTGCGGCATTCTTCACCGTGAACGAGATCGTCACGTCCTCGCCGGACGTGGCCTCGGAAGGCAGCTCAATCGACTCGACCTGCAGATCCGCCGGCGGCGGCAGTTCAATGAGCACCGGATCCGCCGAAGGTGTCGCGTTATTGCGATCCCCCGATCCCTCAAACACGGCACCGCGGCGCGATGGATCAGCGGAATCAGCCGGCACGTCGGTGAGCACGAAGACGTAGTAGGCCCCGACGAGATCACGCGGAAGATCGAGCGCGCGCGTCACCGTGTACTGCTCGCCGCCGGCAAGCCCGCCCTTGTGACGCACCTCCTGGATGTAGCGGTCGGCCTTGGTGTCGAGGAACGGATCGGCCGATAGGTAGATCCGATCGATCCAGGTCGACTGCACGTCGGGCACAGCGGCAGCGCCGGTGTTCGTGACGGTGTAAGTCAGCGACAGCGGTTGCCCGCGCAGGATGCGTTCTGGCACCCCGACGCTGGTGACCTTCAGATCTGGGGCTGGACTCAGCTCGATGTCCATGGCCTGGATAGTCGTGTTGTTGCCCTCGTCGAGGAACTCCGGAACGGCGTCTCTCGTTAGCACGACCTTTCCCACCTCGGTGGGCACCGCCCCGGCGCTGCCAAAACCCACCACGTTCGAATCGGTGAACGCGATCAGGTAGTAGCGCCCCGCGATGCCGTCCGGCAGCGCAAACGAGAAGTTCTGCGTGTAGCCCTGGCCGCCCCCGAGTCCGCCGCGATGCAGGAAATCGGCGACGGCTAGATCGTTCTCGTCCAGGGATGGATCGCTCGACAGGTACACGCGGTCCGACCAGGCAAACTCCCGTGTCGCCCGCGTACCGACGTTGCTAACCGTCAAACTCGCGTTCACCAGATGCCCCGAACCGAGTGGTCCGTCGGGAAGGACGAGAGTCGACACCTTGAGGTCGGGTTCGCGGTAGGTGACGTCGATGTCGCCCCGGGCAAGGTTGTTGCCGTTGGCGCCCTCCCACACGTGCGTCCCGTAGTGGGTACGCACCCTCGCCATATCGCCGGACATCAGCTCCTGGCTATCGAAGCCAGTGCGATCCGTGAGGTCGGGAAAGACGTACAGGAAGTACTCGCCGCCGAAGCCCGGAGGAAGCGTCACCTCGGCTGTCGTGGTGTAGCGACCACCCGCGGCGAGACCGCCCGCGTTCGAATGCACGAAGGAACCCAGCGACACGGCGCGAGACGGGATGAAGGTCGGATCCGCCGAAATCCACACCTGATCGCTCCACAGGCGGGTGCCGTCCCAAACGGCGCCGCCGGCGTTCTCGACCGTCCACTTGATCGTGGTCTTCTCGCCCGAGAAATTCTCCGGCAACGCCTCAATCGACATCACGCGGAGGTCCGCCGGCAAAGTCGCGACGCTTGTCGCGACCGTGCGACCGTTATTTGTCTCGTTCGTCTCTGGCTGGGTCGGCAGGAAAGCCGTATCAGTCAGCACAGTGACGTAGAAGTCGGTGGCCGAGGGTGAGAGGTCGAACGTCCGCGACATCGTGTACTCGGCAAGCGACAGCAGCGCCTGGGGGCGGTTGAACCTACCGAGTTCAAAGACCTTGCTATCGGGAGCATTCAGCGTCGGCTTGTCGTGCAGATAGACGGTGTCGATCCAGTTGTTACCCGCATCACCCTCGCCCGTGTTGCGCACGGTCCAGGTCACCGCATACGGCGCGTTCGCCGATCCGGTGGCATCGACAGTGACATTGAGGACCTGCAGATCAGGAAGTGGGGGGATCGGCGTTCCGATGATGTCGATCGCCCGCGCCTTGTAGTTGTTGTTGTCGAACTCGTTGGGATCGTCGAGATTGAGGTTGCTCGCGAGCAGGTCCTCGAAGACGGCGTCGTAGGCGTCGCTCCACGGCGTGATGTAGTACGTGCCCGATTCGATCTGGCCGGGGATCCGTAGCTTTTGGATCTGCTCGTAGCTCTCCCCCACAGCCAGCCGGCCAGTGTGTGCAACAGTGCCCAACAGAACCCCGCCGTTGCCACCCGGGTTTGGCCGCGTCTTGTCCCGCGTGAGCCAGATCGTGTCCGTCCAGTTCGTTGTATTCGTCGGGGCGGAGCCGAGGTTCGTGACCTTGAAGCGCACCTCGACCTCCCCGCCGTAAATGCCCTGCGACGGAACGACAACGTTGCTCACAACGAGATCGGACAAGGGCTGGGGCTCAACGAAGACGCGCTTCGAAATGGCGTTGTTGGTCTCGTAGGGCAGCGGGTATTCGTCGATGCTGCTGCTCGCATCGGCGAGCACGATGAAGTTCCCGACACCGCGATAGCGCTCGGGGATCACGATAGAACTGGTTTCGCTGCGGTAGGACTCGCCCGGGGCCAACGAGGAGCCGTTGTCGAGGCTCGCGATCAGGATGTCGTCGCCGCCGACCTTGTCGTCCAACGAGAGGTAGACGTTGTCTTTCCACCGGGCTGAGGTGGCGACGGTGCCGCGGTTGGTGATCACGAAGCTCACCGCCGCCGTCGCGCCCGCCTGCACGCGATCGGGTGCAGTGATCGTCTCGATCTGGAGATCCGGACGGGGGTTGAGCGACAGCAGCATCAGGCCGTCGTCGGCCAGCGTGTTGTTGGCTGCCGCTGCGCCGTTCTCGTAAACCGAGCGGTTCGCGTTGGTGACCACCGTCACCTGCCAGGCGCCCTCGATCTTCGACGGCAAGCGGAATCGTTCCGTGCGCATGTAGGAAAGCCCTGCACCCAGTTCCGCGTCGTAGAGGAAAGTCCCGAGCAAGACCGGGGTGGCCGCAGGGTCGCTCGGCTTGCGAAGGTAGAGGGAGTCGGTCCAGCCGCCGGATGCCGCAGCGGCGCCTGTGTTCCTCACAGTCCACGAAAGCTCGAGAGTCGTTCCCTCCGCCGCCGCAGCGGGCGCCACGATGTTCGTCACGACAAGGTCGGGGCTGGGCGCCAGCGTGATGGCGATCGGGCCAGATGCCCGATCGTTGTTGTTGTCGTGGATGAACTCGAAAGGTCCCCCAGTGCGCACACGCACGAAGAAGGTGCCCGCGAGACCGTTCGGAATCGTCAGGTCGAGAGCACGGACGTAAGAGCCGCCCGCAGCAAGGACGCCGATGTGGTCGACAAAAGCACTGGCCACAACGCCGGTGCCGTCCGCATTGCTCGACAGCGTGACGATGTCCGACCACTCCGCGATATTGGTCGGGCCGATTCCCTGGTTCGCGACGTTCCACTGCACGCGCACAGGACGACCGGATTCGGCAGTTGATGGCGTCTCGACGTCGGTCACGACCATGTCCGCGAACGGGATCGGCATGACATCGAAAGCGTGGGGCGCGGCGGCGGCATTGTTGGCCTCGCCTCCGTTCTCGAAGACGACGTTGCCGGCATCGGTGCGCACGAAGAGCGTGTAGCGGCCGGTGAAACCTGGAGGGAGGAAGACGGATTCCGAGCGGGTGTACGAGGTGCCAACGTTGAGCGCACCGTCATGGGCGAAGGTCGCCACGACGAAGTCGTCGTTATCACCGATGAGGTTGTTTTTCGACGCAACGATCGCATCGCTCCACGACGACGTGCGCCCAGCACCCGTTCCTGTGTTCGAAACGGTCCAGCCGATGATCACTTTGGCCGGGTCGTCGATCGTCTGCTCAGGCGCGGTGACGTTTGAGACGGCGAGATCCGCGAACGGCGACAGGCCCACCACAGTCGCGAAGGAAGCTGTGTTGTTGGTCTCAGCGCCACGTTCGCGAACGGCGGCGGTGGCATCCGTGGCGACGAGCACGAACCAAGCGCCCGAAACATCCACCGGCACGGTCACGTCGGCACTGTCGTCGTACTGACCCAATACGGCGAGGCCGCCGACATGGCTGAGGGCACCTAGGACACGATCCGTCGCATCGACGACGGCATCGCGCGAAAGGTAGATGCGGTCAGTCCAGGTGCCATCAGCCGTGGCAGTCCCTGCATTGCGGACGGTCCACTGCACCTGGACGGTATCGCCCGACGCCATAGTCGCGGGCGCCACAACGGTCGACACGACCAGGTCGGGGTGGATCACGGTGAGCGGAGATGCCGCTGACAAAGCGTTATCGGCATCGCGGCCTTGCTCGAACACCTGGTCCCCAGCGTCTGTGCGGACGAGAATGCGGAAGTCCCCATCGGCACTGTCGGGCAGGGCGACGTCAGCCGTGGCCGAGTAGGTGCTGCCCACGGCCAGTGGCGCATTGCGGGCGAGCTGCCCGATCTGGATCGCGCCGTTCAGGGTGCCGTCGGCAGAGAAGAAGATGCGGTCGACCCACGGTCCGCGGGCCTCGGCCTCACCGGTGTTGCGCACCTGCCACTGCACGGTCACGGTCTGCAGCGGCAGACCGCGCGTCGGGGCATCGACAGACTCCACGCGCAAATCAGCGGCAGGCGAGAGGGACACCGCGATCGGGTCCAGGCTCGCGCCCACGTTGTTCGCCGTGAGCCCCTTCTCGAACAGCACTCCGCCGGCGTCCGTGCGAACCAGAATTCGGAAACTGCCAGAAATGCCTTCGGGAAGCGTCACGGACGACGTGCCGGTGTAGGTCTGGCCTGGACCGATAGGGCCGGAGCGAAGCGCCTCGCCGACGAGGACATCGCTGGCATCGAGCACTCCATCGGCGGAGAGATACAAACGGTCGGTCCATGGACCAGTACCGGTGGCGCTGTCGCCCGAGTTCCGGACGCGCCAGAGCACGTCGACCCGGCTGCCGGAACTGGCGGTCGTCGGTGCGACGACCGCCTCGACACCGAGGTCGGCGAACGGTGCGGCTAGCGAGATCTCGACCGGTGCGGAGACGTTGTTCACCCGCGTGTCCGGCTCGATCACGACGTTGCCGCGATCGGTGCGGACGAACGCCCGGAGCAAGCCGTCGAACTGCAGCGGCAGGGTGAACGTCGCGCTCTGCTCGTACGCGGCCCCCGCATCGAGCCCCGCGCTGCGGAGGCGGGTCGCGACAACGAAATCGTCGGCATTGCCGAACATGGCATCGCGCGACAGGACGATCTCGTCTGTCCAGGTTCCCGAGGCCGCAACTGGCCCGAAGTTGGTGACACGCCACGCGACGGTCGCGGCATCCCCGCCGCGGGCCGAGGTCGGTGCAGCGGTGATGCTCGCGCCGAGATCCGCATAGGTGCGGATCTGTGAGCTGAATCCGATGGAGGCACCATTGTTGCCCTCGGCGGTGCCAGAGGCATTCGCCTCAAGCACCTCGCTTTGGCCTGACGCGGCGCTGCTGTCAGCCGTGACCGAGATGTTGATCGCACCGGTGCCACGCAAGCCGTCGGGCAGACGGAAACTGAAGCTGCGTGGATGGCTGGCTCCGCTATCCAGTGTGCCATCGGCATTTTGCGTGGAGTTGTGCAACACCGTGGCGTTGAACAGCACCTCGCCCGTCCTCTGGTTGGTGACCACGACACGGTCGCTCCAGCTCGTGCCGATGGGGCGCGTGCCGATATTGACGTCGCTCCAGCGCACGACGACAACATCGCCAGCGAACACCGAGGCGTTGTCGATGCGGAGGCGCTGGACCTGCAGGTCCGGTGCCTCCGCGACGCGAAGGGTCGCGACGTTGTTGCCCTCGCTGAAGCCACCCGCGGAGATCTCGAAGAGCGCGTTGCCACTGTCAACGCTGACCACGAACTCGATGAGACCTTCACCGGCCTGCCCGGTGGCCCAAGTGAAGGACGCCGAGCGCGCGACCTGTGCGCCGGACTCGATGGCGCCATCGGTGGCGATGCGGCGATCGAAGACGCGCGAGTACAACGTCTGGCCCGTGGAGAGGTTACGGACCTGGACTGTCTCGGACCAGTCGCGGTCTGGTGCGCTATCGCCCAGATTGCCCACGTTCCACTGCAGGTTCACGGTCTGGCCGGGCGCCCAGCTGCCGGGCGGATCCATCGTGAGACCGGTCGCGACGAGGTCGGGATACGTCGCCAGGACGGAGGTCGCACGAAGGGTGGAAGCGTTGTTCGCCTCGGCGTCGCGCACCGGGTTCTCTTCACCGACGGCGTTGTCGACGTCGGTGGTGACGATGAAGTCCAGCTCGCCGGCCCCGCTCGGCCCGTCGGGGAGCTGCACCGTCGCGCTGCGGAGCCGCGCCGCTCCGGGCGCGAGTACGCCACCGGACGCCGCGAGGTCGAACGGGGCGAGGACGTTGGCAACGATCTCGCCGGTGGACACCCGCCGGACGAGCACGCGCTCGCGGAAGTCGGCGGTCACGTCACGATTGCCGGCGTTGGTCGTGCTCCACTTCACCTCGACGGTCGCCCCGGACGAGATCGGTCCGGCGGCCGAGACCGCCTGGAGATCGGTCACCTTCAGGTCGGGGCCAGGCTTTGCCTCGAGGTTGCCGAGATCGATCGGCGCGGATGTCGTCGATGGCCATACGGCGAACTGGTAGGCGTTGACGCTGCCGCCGTAGTGACGGCGGCCCTCCAGCGCCAGCACGTAGTCGCCGGTCACCGCGAGCGTGCGCTGATCGGCATCCGTGCTGAGGCCTGTCTCGAACACGAGACCGCCCAGCGGGTCGTACAGCCGCCACGGGCCATCCCCGTTGGCGATGGACTGCATGTCGAAGTAGAACTGCTCGCCCGCGTTCACATGGAAGCGGTAGAGGTCCGCCTCGTTGCCGGGGTCCAGCTGGCCGCGCACCACGGTGCCCGGTGTCAGCACCGGCGCCGCGGCGAAGTCGAGCACACGGAACGCATAGGTGCCGGTCTGCTCGTTCGGCGCGTCGACGGTGAATGTGTAGGTGCCGGGAATGAGATCGAGGACGCTGCGGCCGTCCCAGCCGTCGGTGGCGTTGAACGAGCGATCGGACACCAGCGTGCCCAGCGGACCCGAGAGGTACCAGCGGAAATCGTTGGAGACGAGACTGTCGACGTAGATCCGCGTCTTCTCCGTCACCGTGAACGTGTAGCGGTCCACCTGCCCCGCCATCGCGATCGTGCCGTCGACGCGCGCATCGAGGGTCATGGGCACGAGATCGTCGGCGACGGGCACGACATTGAAGCGGTAGGCATTGGTGCCGGTCGCGTAACGGCGCCCTTCCAAGAGCAGCGTGTACGTGCCGTCGAACGGCAGCGTCGTGCGGTCGCGGTCGGAGAGGCCCTGCTCCCATACGAGGCGGCCGAACGGATCGAGCAGCCGCCACGGACCGTCGCTGTTGGCGATCGCCTGCATGTCGAAGTAGAAGTCGTCGCCGGCCTCGGCCTCGAAACGGTGGAAGGCGGTGCCGTTCGCCGGGTCGAGCACCCCCGCCACGGGTGTCCCGGGCGTGAAGGTGGTCGCGGTCGCGAGATCCACGAGGCGGAAGCCGTAGGCGCCCGTGCGGTCGCCGTTGCCGTCGATGGTGATCCGGTAGTCGCCCGCGGCCAGATCGAGCCGGGAGACGCCATCCCACGAATCGGAACTCGCGAGCGAGCGCTGCGACACCAGCGCGCCGCCCGCACCGGTCAGGGTCCAGTGGATGTCGGTGTTGGTGAGCGAATCGAAGTAGAGCTGCTTCGCGCTGTCGAGCGTGAACGTGTATGTATCCACCTGCCCGACGTGATCGATCGCGCCGTCGACGCGTTCGCCGACCACCAGCGTCTCCGCGTCGTCGACGACACGCTGGACGTTGAACCGGTAGGCATTGGTGCCCGTCGCATAGCGCCGGCCTTCCAGCGCGATCGTGTAGTCGCCCGTGAAGCCGAGCGTCATGCGCTCCATGTCCGACCCCAGGCCGACCTCGCGGACGAGGCGACCGAACGGATCGTAGAGCCGCCACGGACCATCGCCGTTCGCCATCGACTGCACGTCGAAGTAGAAGGTCTCGCCGGCGGTGGCGGCAAAGCGGTAGAGATCGGTCTCGTTGGCCGGGCTCAGCGCGCCCGTCACCGGAGTCCCGGGCGTGATGAGCGTCGCGTTCGAGAAGTCGAGCAGTCGCAGCGAGTAGCTGCCGACCGGGCCCTGCAGCCTGAGCTGGTAGGTGCCTGCGATCAGGTCGAGCACGTGCCTGCCTTCCCAGCTGTCGGTGCCCTGCAGGCTGATCCGTTCGGCGATGACGCCACGCTCGCCGGCAAGCGTCCACTGGATCGGCGAGTCGGAGAGCGCGTCGACCACGACACGCTTGTCCTCGGCCAGCGTGAGGAGATAGGTGTCGATCTCGCCATTCGCGGAGATCGCGCCGGTGATCAACGAATCGAGCGCGATCGGATCCCCGGCGAGATTGGACGGCGTGTTGCCGACGAACTGGACGACGAATCGGTAGTCGTTCGTGGCCGCCGTGGCGTAGCGCCGGCCTTCCAGCATCAAGGTGTACGTGCCGGCGATCGGCAGCCGGACGGCCGAGACGTCGGTGCCCATCCCCGTGAAGAACACCTGCCCGCCGAGCGGATCGATCAACCGCCAGTAGGCGTCGCCATTCGTCAGCGCCTGGTTGTCGAAATTGAAGACGTCGCCGGCGTCGGCGACAATCTGGTAGAGGTCGGTCTCGTTCGCGGGGGAAAGCGCTCCCGTCACGGCAATGCCGGGCGTGACCAGCGTGGCAGCGGCCAGATCGCGCAGGAGGAACGCGTAGGCGCCGAAGTCGTCACCGGGCGCGTCGATGGCGAGCGTGTAGTCCCCTGCCACCAGGTCGAGCACCGGGCTGGCGCTGCCGAAGTCGACGGAGTCCGCGTTCTGCAGGGTGCGACCGGACGAGACCGTGCCGCGCGGACCGGCGAGGCTCCACGCGAAGTTGCGGTTCGTCTGCGAATCGAACACCACCCGCGTGCGCTCGGTGACGGAGAACGTGAAGCGGTCCACCTGACCGGGCGCGGCGATGCTGCCGGACACCAGCGCGTCGAGCGCTATCGCTGCCGTGTCATCCGCGACGGGCACGATGTTGAATCGGAACGGATTGATCGCGCGGTGGTAATACCTGCCCTCGACGGCGACCAGGTAGCGGCCGGTGAAGGCCAGGGTCATGGCGTCGACGTCGTTCGTGAGGTTCGCGGTGAACACCACCCGGCCCAACGGATCGATGAGGCGCCATGAGGTGTCGCCGTCCTTCGCGCTCAGCGCGTCGAAGAACACGCGGTCACCGGCCACCGCGTCGAAGGCGTAGAGCGCGGTCTCCTGCCCGGGCAGCAGGACGCCATCGACGGCCGTGCCCGGCGTGAACATCGTCGCGCCCGCCGTGTCGAGCAAGCGGAGGGCGTAGCGCCCGGTTACGGCGCCCGGCGAGAACACGCTGAGGGCGTAGTCGCCCGCCACGAGATCGAGCGGGGTGTGCCCGTTGAAGCTGTCGGCTAAGCGGAGGTCCAGCGCCGAGAACACCGCCCCGCGCGGGCCCGTGAGGGTGGCACGGAGATCGGCGTTGATCAGGCCGTCGAAGAGCACGCGGCGCGCTTCCGCGAGCGTGAAGGTGTAGGTGTCCACCTGCCCTGCCATCGCGATCGATCCGACGATCGCGCCCGGCGCATCGTCACCGATGCCACGGATCGTGCCGGTGAGTCCGCTGGCGCTGCCATCGGCGACGGTCGTGCCGGTGCCTTCCTCCAGCGGAAGCCACAGCACCAGACCGGGCTCGTCGCCGGCGAGCGGCGTCGTCGCGGCCTCCGCGATCTGGTCCGCCGTGCGCACCACGTTCCAGAGACGCACCTCGTCGATGGCGCCGATGAGACCGAAGTGGTCCGCGAAGTCCTCGGGGTTGTTGCCGATCCAGAGGGGCAGATTGTTGAGCGGCGGTGACGTTCTGCTCACCGCGCGGGCGGCGCGCTCCACGCCATCGACGTAGAGCCGCATCTGCCCGTTGATGCGGTCGACCACGCCGGCGGCCCGCGTCCATTCGCCGAGCTCGATCGTCCCGGGGGCGAGTTCGATGTACTCGCTGCCCGTGCCGAACGACAACAAACCGGAGGCGTTGACCCACAGCGAGTAGTTGCGATCGTTCGAGCCGGCGCCGGCACCCTTGTACACGATCGGGGTCGAGGTGTTGCCGAAGGCATCCACCCGGAACACGGCCTCGAGCGTGAGGTCGCCGCTGCGGTCCGTGGCAGCGCCGTCGGGGACCTCGATGCGATCCCATCCGGACATCGACACGGCCGACCCGCCGGATGCGCCTGCCGCCCAACCCGCCCGCGGCGACGCTCCGGTGGCGAAATCGATGGCCTGCAGGTCGTCCGTGACGGGCAGTAGCTGGAAGCTGTAATTGTTCTGGGCGGTCTTGTAGTAGCGCCCCTCGATGGCGATGGTGTACTCGCCGGAGTAGCCCAGCGTGGTGAGGCCGTTGTCGTCGTTGATGCCCCGGGTGAAGACAATGCGTCCGAACGGATCGATGAGGCGCCAGGACGTGTCGTTGTCGTCGGCGCCCCGCCCATCGAAGAAGACGCGATCGCCGGCCGTGGCGGTGAATCGATGGATGTCGGTCTCGGCGCCCGGCTTCAAGGTGCCCGAGATCACCGCACCGGGCGTGAACTCGGTCGCCGCCGCCACGTAGTTGAGGAGGCGGAACCCGAAGGGTCCGATGTTCTCGCCATCGCCGTCCACGGTGAGGGTGTAGTCGCCCACCGGCAGATCGAGCAGCGTGAAGCCGTTGAAGCTGTCCGCGAATCGGATGTCCGCACCGTTCACGATGGTGCCGAGGGGGCCGGCGAGCGACCACCGCAGCGCGTTGTCCTCGAGACTGTCGAACAGGAACCGCTTCGCTTCGGTCACCGAGAACGTGTATCTCTGCACCTGGCCGGGATGCGTGATGAGGCCGTAGATGGCCCCCTCCGCCGGCTCGGCCGCCACCCGCAGGCGGCCGTAGGCGCCGTTGCCGCTTGCATCGAGAACGTAGCGCCCGTCGTCGGGCTGCGGACCATCGTCGGCGCCCGGCACGGGTGTGCCGTAGACGACCATCTCGTTCAGACCCGCACTCGCGCCATGCCGCGACAGCGCCTCGAAGCGCACGTAGCGCGCCGCCTCGCCGGCGATCGCGAACGACTTGGTGCCGAGCGCGTTGCGCTCCGCGAGCGTGAAGGTGTCGCTCGCGACGTCGCGCCAGGCCACGCCGTCATCGGACACGCTGATCCGGAAGTCCGCGGTGCCGCGATTGAAGTTGCTCTGGTTGCTGGTGTTCTGCACCGTGATGCGTGACAGGTCGTGGCGCGCCAGCAGGTCGATCACGAAGCTGCCATTGGTGCCGTCGGGTGTGACCCAGTACGACATTCGACCGGGACGCCCGGAGACGTCCGGGCCGAATCCGTCCGTCACGTTGGTGAACGAGTACGTCTCGCTGTATGACGCCGTGCCGGTGACGGGCTTGCCGAGCGAGACCGGTGCGTCCGCCGGGTCGAAGTTCAGCAGCAGCACGAGACCCGCCTCGGCGCCGGTCAACGTCTGCCGCTGCTGCGTGACGATCTCGTCGAGCGTCCGCGCGCGGTCCCACAGGCGGACCTCGTCGACCGTGCCGACGAACCGCGGCGCCCAGCTCTCGTGGGTCGCGCCGACGAGGAGCGGCAGATTCGCCGTGGGGGCGAGCGTGGTGGTCACGGCCTCGCTGTCGACCAGCGCCCCGTCGAGAACCATCTTCAGTTCGCCGGTCGTGCGCGACACGGTCACGGCAACGTCGTGCCACCGCCCCGACAGGACCGAACCGGCCGCACTCTCCAGGGACTCATTGGTGGTCCCGTCGTACGACGAGTAGTGCACGTAGCCCTGCCGGTTCACCCACAGCGAATACGTGCGGTTGCTGCCCGTACCGCCCTTGTAGACGAGCGGCATCCAGTCGCCCTGGAAGGCATCCACCCGGAACCGTGCTTCGAGGGTGAGATCGCCACGCTGGTCGAGCGCTGCCGTGTGCTGCACGTCGAGATAGCTGCTGCCCTCGAACTGGAGCGCGTTGCCGCTCACGCCGGGCACGGTCCGGGGCATGAATCCCTGGGACTCGCCGAGGACGATGGGCGTTGTCAGGTCGATCACGGGCACGACGCGGAACGCGAACGTGTTCGCGGTCGTGTTGTAGTAGCGGCCTTCGATGGCGAGCAGGTAGTCGCCCGTGAGCGGGAGCGTACGGACGTCCTGGTCGTTGCTTGCGTTCGTCGTGAAGAGCACACGGCCCACGGGGTCGATGAGACGCCAGGCCGTGTCGTTGTTAGTGATGCCGAGCGCGTCGAAGAAGAAGCGCTCTCCGGCCTCGGCGTGGAATCGGTACAGCTGCGACGAGGTGCCGGGATTCAGCGTGCCCGACACGCCGTCACCGGGCGTGAACGCGATGGCGGTGGCCACATCGAGCAGGCGGAAGGCATAGGCACCGACCGTGTCGCCGCTGCCATCGACCGTCAACACGTAGTCGCCGGGGCCGAGTGTCAGGCGGGTGAACCCGTTGAAGCTGTCGGACGTGCGGATATCGCCGCTCGCCACGCTGCCGTTCGGACCAGACAGCGACCAGGCCAGCTGGGTGTCGGTGAGCCCGTCGAACAGGAAGGTCCGTGCGTTCGCAAGGCTGAAGGTGTAGCGGTTGCTCTGCCCGGGCACCGCGATCTCGTCGATGACCGCGCCGGGGGCAGCCGTCGAGCGCGTCGTCAGTCGCGCACCGAGGCCGGACGGCCCCGCATCGGCGATGGACGGACCGGTGGCACCATCGAATGGCAGGTACAGCACCAGACCGGCTTCGGCACCCGTCAACGTCGCATTGCGGGCGGCCGTGATGTCGGCCGTGCTGCGGGCGACGTTCCAGAGGCGGAACTCGTCGATGGCGCCGATGAAGTGGTACGGCCCGTTGGAGAGCTGGTCGTTGCCGAGGATCAACGGTGCGCCGCCCGGCTTGCTCGGGCCGGCGGCGATCGCCCCCGAGAAGAGCGCCACCTGGACGCCGTCGAGGACGATCCGGATCTGACCGTTGGTGCGATCGATGACGCCCGCTGCGTGATACCAGCGTCCGGCGGTGATGACGCCTGTCGCGGTGACGGCGTTCTGACTGGTGGCGGTGTCTTGCGATCCGACCCACAGACGGCCGTCGCGATTCACCCACATGCTGTAGGACCCGTTCGCCGCGCCGTTGCCCTTCAGGGCGATCACGCCCCAGCCATTGCTCGTGAACCCGTCGACCCGGAACGACACCTCCATCGTGAGGTCCTGATGGAGATCGATGGCCGGTGCATGGGCGATGTCCACCTGCTCGCTGCCCGACAGCACGAGCGCCTGGCCGAACGCGGCGTCCGGCCCGGGGGTGAACGTAGGCGTCAGGAGATCGGCTCCCGCGTCGATGTCGATCGCGTGCTGCCCGTCCTGGACGCGCCAGAGCTGGAAGCGATAAGCGTTCGTTCCCGTGTGGTAGATGCGCCCCTCGATGAGCACCGTGTGGATGCCGGGGCGGGTGATGGCGGGCAGTTCGCCGTCCGTGCCGACGCCGGCAGAGAAGATGTCGTTGCCGTCCGGCCCGATGACGCGCCAGCGCGTGTCCCCGTTGGCGATCGACTGCATGTCGAGGAAATAGCGCTCGCCGATCTCGGCCGAGAACTGGTAGGCCGCAGACGTGTTGGACGGATCGAGGGTGCCGGTCACGGGGACCTCGGGCGCGAGCGTCGCGGCCTGCGAGAGATCGAGCACGCGGAACCGGTACGCCGAGAGCGGGCCGGAGACCGCAATCGTGTACGTGCCGGCTTCGAGCGAATACAGGCTCGGACCATCGAACGCATCGGAGGAGCGGAAATCGCGACCCGCGATGACCACGCCCCGCGGCCCGGTCATCGACCATGCGAAATTGCTGTTGGTCATGCCGTCGAACGCGACGAGGCGATCCGAGGGGACCGTGAACGTGTAGCGGTCCACGGGCTTGTCGGTGGTCAGCGTGCCCGATGTCGTGTCGCCGAGGACGAGCGGCGCCGTGGCGACCGGCGTGGAGGTCACGCGCAGGTAATCGACGGCGACATCGACGGGGGCGAGCCGGTTCGGCGTGCCCATGTACTGCGAAAGTGCCACGCGGAAACCGTCGGGGAACACGCCCTGCCCCGCCGTGAAACTCCGGCTCGCGAGTTCGACGCCGGCGTCGTCGAGAACGCGGGCGCGCATCACTCTGTCGGCGCCGCCCTCCAGGACGAACCGGTACCAGGTGTTGTCCTGCCACGCGAAGGCGCGGTTGTCGCCGCCACCGGCAACGGTGCTGCCGCTGGAGAAGCGCCGATCCAGTTCATTGTTCGAACCGAAGAAGCTCATGCCGACCCAGCGGTCCGGATTCGCTTGGTCGATGAGCAGCAGGTCGACGAGGCCGTCGATGCCGGTGCTGGCCGATTGGGTGAGCGTGTTGAAGCGCAGTTCAACGCTGAACCGATCGGAGACCGGCACGACCGCGTCGGATGTCCAGCCCACGCGCTGGTTGTTGTTCAGCGCGTTGGTGAGGCGCATCACGGACGCGCCGTCGAGCGTCTCGAACGTGAAGTTCGGGGCGCCGATGTAGCTGCCGTTGTTGCCCGGGAAGCGCGATGCGGCCCACTCGTCGCCGAGTGCCGGACCGTCGAACTCGTCGGCGAAGGCAGCGACCTGCTCGTCGCGCACGTTGCCGCGCGGAACGAGCTGGAACGTGAACGAACCCGGTGCCGTGCGATTGGTACGCCCTTCCACCAGCACGAAGTACTCACCGTCGGCCTGTAGCGTGACGACGCCGCTGTCCTGCGAGAACTGCTGGGACGTCAGCTGCGCGCCCCACGGCGTGATCAAGCGCCAGAAGCCATCGCCCACCGAGGCCGAAAGCGCATCGAGGAAGACGCGGTCGCCGGCCTCAGCGCTGAAGCGGTAGATCTTCGTCTCGTTGCCAAGCGAGAGCGCTGCAGTGACGGTCGTGCCGGGGGCGATCGCCTCGGCCGACGCGAGGTTCAGCACACGGAAGGCGTAGCTGCCGGTGGTGTCTCCCGCCGGGTCGACGGCAACCGTATAGTCACCGGCAACGAGGTTCATCACCGGGTTCGTCGTGCCGAGTTCCACCCCGTCGGCGTTCCGGAAGTTCCGCTGTGAGTTCACGGTACCGAGGGGTCCCGACATGGCCCATGTCAGCTCGCTGCTGACGAGCGAATCGAAGACGACGCGGGTCGGCTCGGTCAAGGTGAACGTGAAGCGGTCGACCTGACCGGCGTGCGCGATCTCCCCGTCGACGCGCTCGCCGAGCGATATCGCGACGGTGTCGTCCACGACCGGCTGGACGTTGAACCGGATCGTGTTCGTGCCACCCTGGAACACCCGCCCCTCGAGGAAGAGCAGATAGGTCCCCGACACGGCCATCTCCCGGACGTCGACGTCGGTCTCGAAGTTGGCGGACCACGTCTGGTGGCCAAGGGGGTCGTACAGCCGCCACGACCCGCCGCCCTGCGTCACCGACTGCGCATCGAAGAAGAAGCGGTCGCCGCGGCTCGCCGCGAAGCTGAAGACGGTGGTCGAGTTCGCGGGGTCCAGGGTCGTGGTGACCGGCGCACCCGGCACCAGGGGCTGGGCGTCCGTGGGGTCGAGCAGGCGGAACGCATAGGTGCCGGTGGCGTCGGCGTTGCCGTCCACGCTCAACCGGTAGTCCCCAGCGACGAGGGCCATCACCTGGGCACCGTCGAGGGATTCGAACGAGTCGGACTGGCTGAGCGGTCGGTTGGTGACCACGGCGCCTCGGGGGCCGTCCAGGGTCCAGCGGATGCCCGCGTTGTTCGTCAGCGAATCGAAGTAGACGAAACGGTCGCTGTCGAGTGTGAAGTTGTAGCGGTCGGTCTCGCCGGGTGCGTCGAGGCTGCCACTGATGGTCGTGATGCTCGACGCAAGCGGCAGGGAAACGCCCGCGGGATCCGCAAGACGGGCAGAGATGGCGGCTGGCGCAATCAGGCCGTCGAAGACGAGCTGCTGAGCGTCGCTGCCGGTGAAGGCCGTAGTGCCGTCCCCTGCGCTTCTCGCGAAGGGGTTGATCGCCCCAGATCCCAGGCCCGTCAGCGGATCGTCCAAGAACGCCGACAATCCCGAAGCGGGGCGGACCTCGGCTTGGAGGGGTTCGGCTTCGAGGAGCTCGAACGTCAGGGGGAGCTGGAAGGGGAGCGAGCTCGCATCACTCGTCAGATCCGCGGCAGCACCGCTCTGCTGAGCCGGCAGGAGGCTGGGCACGATCCCCGGCACCAGCCCCGCCTGATTCCAAGAGGGAACGAGCGGATCGGGGGTGGCATCAAGATTCGACATCTAGAAATTCGACAAGCTCGATGGAGTGGGGATCAACAGCAGAAAGAGGGATGGCTGGCCAAAGGGGTCAGCAGGGAGCGCCAGAGCTTGACAATCAGACCCAAGTAGCCCGCGCCGCCGGCGCAAGCACGGCTCCATCAAAGTGATTTGCCGACAGGCTGCTCATCCCTGGAGCGAGCTAGACGCTGGTGGTGGGGGGGGGGCAGACAGGGCAGTGTGCCCCGCATGGCCAGCTTAGATCCAGAAGTTGACTGACAACAGGTAATTGCGCGCACAATATACAGTGTCGCCTGTGACCACTCTTCCGTGAACGTCTTAACGAATTGTTGGCATAGCCGTTGGTCCTTGGGGTAATTGGCTTGGCCTTCTTGAGCGTCAAGCTTATTAGGTGATGGTACTTTAGCGGCCAGGGGATGCGTTGGTGGAACTGTTCACGCTGAACATTCCCCTATGTTCGATCCCCGGCCCTTGAGCTCAACGTGGAACGAGACCATGGCGTCATCCAGGATAGAGCGCACCCATGAGACGATTGCGGAAACCTGAATCCGTTTTGAGCCAATCCTGGGCTGGATCCAACACGGCCAGTCATCGCCTGGCTGCGGGGAAGGCCTTGCGCACGCGGCTTCCCCGGTCTGCCCAAGCGGAGTGGTCCCCGCTGTTGGGGAGTCGTGATCCAATTGCCCTGTTGGAAGCATCCAATGCGGGGCGGTTGCCGGAACTGATTCCGATCCGCATCGGCCGGATGCTGCAGTCGCCCTTCGCCTTCATGAGGGGATCCGCCGCCCTGATGGCCCATGACCTCAGCTTGCTGCCGTATTCCGGCATTCAGGTGTGGGCTTGCGGGGATTGCCATCTGCTGAACTTCGGGCTCTTTGCCACCGCGGAACGCAATCTGATCTTTGATCTCAATGATTTTGATGAGGCGCACCCTGCCCCATGGGAGTGGGATGTGAAGCGTCTGGCCACCAGCTTCGTGCTGGCGGGCCGGGACAACAACCATTCCAAGGCCGATTGCCGCAAGGCCGCCCGACGCAGCGTCCGTTCCTACCGGCAGCATCTGCGGGAGTACGTGAATGCCAGCCCCCTCGAGGTCTGGTACGCCCGTTTTGATGCCGACGATCTGATTGAAGCCGCACCGAACAGTGCCATCCGAAAGTCGCGCCAAACGATCGCCTCAAAGGCGCGTCGTCGGATTGCAGATTACCTGTTTCCGAAGATCACCCAACTGTCGGATGGCCATTACAGGCTCACCGACCAACCTCCAGTGCTCACGCATGTCTGTCATGGCGAGCTGGAGCAGCGGATCCGCGAAGACCTGGAGGATTATCGAGAGTCCCTCTCCGATGAGCGGCGTGTGTTATTTGGTCGGTACACCCTGGAGGATGTGGCTCTGAAGGTGGTGGGAATCGGCAGCGTCGGCACCCGCTGTCTCGTTGCCCTGTACTTGTCCGATGATGGGCATCCCTTGATTCTGCAGATCAAGCAGGTTTGCCCTTCCGTGCTGGAGCCCTATACCCAGCCCAGCGCTTTGCCCAATCACGGCCAGCGCGTGGTGATGGGCCAGCGGCTGATGCAATCGGGCAGCGATTTGTTTCTCGGCTGGTTCCGCAGCCGGATGGGTGACGACTATTTTGTGCGCCAGCTGCGGGACATGAAAATGTCGTATCCAATCGAGGACATCTCCCCCCTGCGGCTCCAGCATTACGCCGACTATTGCGGCTGGTCGCTGGCTCGCGCCCACGCCCGCGGCGGAGACGCTGCAACGATCAGCGGCTACCTGGGTCGGGGGGATGAGGCGGATCGGGCGATCGAAGCCTTTGCCATGGCCTATGCCGACCAGATGGAGCGCGACCACGCCAGCCTCAAGGCCGCTGTCGCCGCCGGACGAATTGAGGCATTGATCGAAGAAGATCGCTGATCTCCGTAGAAAACATCCACGGTCGGCCGGCGGACCCCTGCAGGGACTGCCCGCCGGTGGTGTGGCACGGCTCGAACAGCGTCAAGCGGTTCCACGCCGACGCGGGGTGGATGCCACCCCCCAACGGAAGCACCACAACAACCTGTCACGAAGCCAACGCCAAGGGCTAGCCCTTCGCCAGTGAGGCGGCATACTTTTAGGGTTCCCAAACGGTAACCCCTTTGCAGAGCCTGCCGCACACCCTCGATGCCGCACGCGTCCAGTTCGGCAAGTTCCTGCGCAACTGGCGCAAGAGCAACGACTGGTCCGTCACCACGGCCCAGGACTGGGCCAAGGCCTGTCCGGCCCTGATCCCCTGGGCCCTGCGGGTGGCCGGTGGGCAGTGGGGGAACCTGGAGAACGGCAAGGTGATGCAGCCCCAGCCCAGCACCTTCATCCAGCTGGGGGTGCTCAACGAATGCCTGGCCCAAAAGGAGCGGGGCACGATCCGGGACAAGCTGCTCAGGGAGCGGGTGCAGCAGGCACGGCCGGTGCTGCACGGCGATGGGCGGCCCTGGGGGGCAGAAGACTGGTTCGCTTGCTACATCGGCAAGTTGGAGGGTCCCGCTGATCTCTGGCCCCGGCAGGAGGAGATCGATGCGGAGGCCGAAACCAAGCGGCTGCGCAGCCTGTTTGACGCGGCCGTCGAGCGCAGTGGTCTGCGGCCGGTTTCAGCCGCGATGCAGGTGCTGCGGCTGGCGGGGGACCTGCCGATGGAGCAGGTGGTGGCGATCGAGAACGCCCTCTTTGCCGGCGAGCGGCTGCCCACCAGCACCGTGGCCACGGCCCGAATGGCTTTGCACAGCTGGGTGGCGGAGGTGGCGGCAGACCTGCTGCCGGCCGCAGGAGACGGGGAGCAAAGCTGATGACCTGCCATGGAGGGCACTAAGCCAGAAACTGCAGTCGCAAAAGCAACAATTAGGCTATTTATCCACAAATCATCGTAATTACTTTAGGGGTTCCCGAAAGAGATGTACTGCGGGTAACATTGGCCGACCCTCGATTCAACCGATGCCCCAATCCGAACGTGGCTCCCAAGCGTCCGGCACCCCAACCCAAAAACGCCCAGCGCAACACCACAACACCTGCGGCTGCGAGCTAACGCACTACACCGCAATCCAGGCCGCCTTCTCCCGTTCCCTGCTCGACTGGCAGCGGCAATGGCATCGCATTACGGCCGAATCGCTGCTCGCCCTCCCCGATCACGGCATCGCGATCAGTTACCGCCAGAGCCTCTGCGGCGGTTATGTCGCCACCCTGTTGCACCGCGATGGCGGCGGTATCGATTCAGGGCTCTGCCCCAGCCTGCAAGCGGCCCGCTCGTTCGTGCTGGGCCAGGGCCTGGAGGAGACGCCATGAGCGCCATCTCCTTGGCGGAGTATCACCGCCATCCAGCCTGGTCCCCCACCGCGCTCAAGGCTGCAGTGACCGGCACGATGCGGGCCTGGAGCCATCGTTTCGGGGCGGGGGCCGCCCCGTTTATTCCCAGTCCCGACATGGTCAAAGGCGATCTGGTCGATGCCCTGCTGACGCCGCCCTTTTCCCTTGATGGGCGCTTCCAGGTGTTCAGCACGATCGCCCGCAACACCAAAGCCGGCGCCGCCAACTGCCAAGAATCCGAGGCCGCCGGACTCACGCCCATCAGCGTCGAGATGGTGGAGCAGGCCCAGCGGATTCGGGATGCCCTGCAGGCCGATCCGGTGGTGGGCGAGGTGCTGGCGGCGCTTGATCCAGCGCTCAGCCAGCAGCCCCACTTCTGGGAGGACAAAGAAGGCAGGCCCTGCCGTTGCTTGCCCGATGTGGTCACCAGCGATGGGCGGCTCTTTGATCTCAAGAAGACCCGCAGCGCCGTGCCGCGCAAGTTCTATTGGCAGGCCAAGGACTTGGCCTATGACCTGCAGCTGGCCCACCTGGCCCTGGGCCACGAGGACCGCCATGGGCAGCCGCCACTGGAGACCGGTGTGATCGCCTTTGAGTGGCCCACCGATCCGGCCGCACCGATCGACTGCAGCCTGCTCATCTTCGATGGGCAGGACCTGCAGAAAGGTCTGCAGCGGCGGGAGGAGGCCTTCCGGCGGATCGCCGAATGCCAGGCCACCAATAGCTGGCCGAGTCATGGGCGCCAGGCGTTTCGTCCTGTCTCTCAGGATTTCAGCATTCCCGAAAGCGCAACCATTGATCAAGATTCCATCGAGCTCTTCTGATGAACGACACCACGTCCAACCCCACAACCGAAACGTCCTCCTCTTCTGCCCTGGCCGCACCGGGGGAGGTGCTGCAGGTGTTCAGCGGCATCGCCGCCTTTGACGCCGCCCAGCGCATGGCCCGGGCCCTGTGCTCCTCCACCCTGGTGCCCAGGGATTACCAGGGGCAGCAGGGCCTGGCCAACAGCCTGATCGCCCTGGAGATCGCCGCCCGCATGCGCCTCTCACCGCTGGTGGTGATGCAGAACATGACGCCGATCCACGGCCGGCCCACCTGGAGCAGCAAGTTCCTGATCGCCACCGTCAATGCCAGCGGCCGCTTCTCGCCGCTGCGCTTTGTCTTTGACGACAAGGAGAACCCCAGCCGCTGCCATGCGGTGGCGACCGACAAGGCCACCGGTGAGGTGCTGGAGGGGGAAACCATCACCCTCGAGCTAGCCCGCAAGGAGGGCTGGTGGAGCCGCAAGGACCGCAACGGCAACGAAACGAGCAAGTGGCAGACGATAACAGGCCAGATGCTGCGCTACCGCGCCGCCGCCTGGTGGGCGAACGTCTACTGCCCGGAGATCGCCCTGGGCTTGATCACCCAGGAGGAAGCCCTCGACATCGAGGCGGTGGCGGTGCGGGAGGCGGAGGCTGCCCCAGCAGTGGAGGAGGCGCCCGCTGCATCGCCTGCACCGTTGGTGCCGGTAGTCGCCCCACCAAAAGCCTCTGAGGCTGAAACCGTTACCGACGTGGCGGTGGTGGACAGCCCGGCGCGGGCATCGGCCACGCGGGCGTCACGGCGCTCTGCTGCGCCCACGGCAATACGCCTTCGCGAAAGCGAGGCAGTCAAGCCGGAGGCACAGAGCAGTGATGAGGCCGTGGAGCTGGAGGTCGCGCCGGCGTCGGATGGGGCTGGAGCAGCGGCCACGACGGTTGAGCCCCAGGCAACAACGTCAGATCCCGGATCGCTCCCTCCTGGCTGCGAAGAAGCCCAGCTGGATGCCCAGCTGCCGCTGGCAACAACCAAAGGGCTGCCTGCCCAGGAAGCCCCATCGATCCATGCAACCCCATGGCAGAGCAGTCCAAAGGCAGAACCTGAGCCGGCTCCTGCAGCCCCCCCACCGCAAGCGGCCCTGCCGCTGCAGCCCGGCGATGCGTTGGAGAGCGGCCTGCGGCAGATCCCCAGGATCACCACCCTGCTGGAGCTCGATGGGGCTTACGGCCGCGTCAACCAGCTGCTCGCCGCCGGTCAGATCACCGATACCGGCGCCGAGAGGCTCTGGCAGGCCATCGCCAAGCGGCGGCAGCAACTGGAGAACGCCCCTGCCGCCGCGGAGGTGATGCCATGAGCACCAACCAGAAGCTGCGCCAGGCCATCGAGTCCCTGGAGGCCGCCCTGCAGGTGGCCGAGAAGGAGCGCGATCAGGGGGTCTTTGAACTGGCGCGCGGGGTGCGCAGCCATGGGGAGCTGATGCGGCTGGCGGAGCGGGTCGCCCTGGTGCGCTCCCTGGTGGTGCTGGCCCGCACCCTGCTGCCTGTCGATGAGGCACCCCAGCGCCATGGCGAATTCCGCCTCGGTGAGCACTGGCAGCGCGGCCGGGTGCTCTACCGCGTCGAACCCTGCCCGCTGATCCCCAGTTGCGTGCGGCTCATGCCCGTGGCCAACGCGCAGCAGCCCCCGATCCACCGCCACCGGCTCAACACCATCCGTTTCCAGAGGATCTGCCCATGACCCCTGCCCAAGACAAACCGCGGCCGCTGCGCCAGCGGATCGGCAACCACAAAAAGACGATCGCCATGAACAACGACACCTTTGAGCGGGTCGATGCCTTCGCCCGCAGGCACAACATCACCTGGAGCGGAGCGCTGCACGAACTGGTGCGCACCCATCCGCTCATCGGCCTGCCGTCATTGCTGGCGGTCCAAGAGCGGATCGAGGCCCGCAGCGGCTCGGCGCTGGAGGTGGAGGTATGAGCATCAATGTGATCGTGCTGGTCGGCCATGCCGGCCGGGATCCGGAGCTGCGCTTCTTTGAGAGCGGCAGCTGCGTCTGTGAATTCACCCTGGCGGTGAACCGTCCGCCCCGCGATGGCCAGAACCAGGAGCCGCTCTGGGTGAACTGCAAGGCCTGGGGCAAGACCGCTCAGGTGGCCGGCGACTACCTCCGCAAGGGCAGCAAGGTGGCGATCGTCGGCCGGCTCGAGATCGAGCAATGGAGCGACCGCAGCAGCGGTGAGGTGCGCAGCAAGGCCCTGGTGGTGATCGACCGCCTGGAGCTCTGCGGCAGCAGGAACGGCGCCGATGGCGGCTTCAGCAAGGGAGCCGCAGGGATCGCTGCAGCGGCTGCGCTCGGCGCGGCGCAGCCCAGCACGGCGAGCAGCGAGTGGAGAAGCAGTCCCTCCGGCGGCACCCCGCTGAGCGACGAGGAGGTGCCCTTCTGATGAGCAACCATCACCGCAACGTCCAGCT
>Ga0209597_1000173_pt1 | contig 42235 bp, 39 predicted proteins | sample M_140625_MF_Meta_FD_187316 | JGI IMG/M metagenome (GOLD analysis project Ga0209597, IMG submission 187316) | Freshwater microbial communities from Lake Montjoie, Canada to study carbon cycling - M_140625_MF_MetaG (SPAdes) (version 2) | ecosystem: Environmental > Aquatic > Freshwater > Lake... | reverse complement strand
GACCGCCGGCCTCACCGACAGCAAGAAGCTCTCCGCCCGTCGCCGGGAGGGGCTGGTACCCCGGATCCGACACCAGGCGGTGCACTGGTCCCTGGGCCAGGCCAGTGCGGCCGAGATCGATCGCTGGGGCATCCGAATGGCCACCGAGAGGGCGATGCTGCGGGCCCTGCATCGTCTGCCTTCCCCTCCGGCGATGCTGCTCGTGGATGGTTGCCTCCCCCTGCGGGGCTGGAGCGGAGCCCAGCGCACCCTGATCGGCGGAGACAGCCGTTGCGCCGCCATCGCCGCGGCGAGTGTGTTGGCCAAGGTGGAACGGGATGCGCTGCTCGAACGGCTGGCGGTCCGTCATCCGGGCTACGGCCTGGAACGCCATCGGGGCTATGGCACGGCCCAGCACCGGGAGGCCCTCCAGCAGCTGGGGCCCACGCCCCTCCACCGCCAAAGCTTTCTGGGTTTCCTCGGGACCACAACGGGTCAATGATCGCGAACGCCTTCCGCGCGGCCGTGGCACCAGGCCTGAAAGTCGCCCGCCAGTTGCTGACTCACCCGGCGACGGATGCCCAGCAGAAACCCGCTCAGCACCGATCGGCCCGTGGCCTCAAGAACCCGGGGAGGAATGAGCCGGAGCAGGGGCGGCTGACTCACCTCCACGGCCAGCTGGGCCTCTCCCTCCAGGCCGGATGGCGTGACCTGCAGCCAAGAATGGAGCCGGAGCTGGAAGTCATCCACCAAGCCGAGGCCCTCGAGCTGGCAGTCCACGGCCTCCAGTTCCAGGCGGCCCCGATGGTGGCGGGCCTGCAGCTCCACGATGGGCTGCACCTGGAGCTGAAACACCTGCACCCGGGTCACGGTGTAGCGGTAATGGCCGGGGCCTAGGGAAACCAGATGGCGAGCATCCAACAGGGCCGCCACAACCCTGGCCTCGTCATCGAGGTATTCCGGCAACAGATGGGCCGGTTCGATCCTGGGAAGACTCAGCTGCTGACAGGCGCTGAAGGCCAGGGGCATGGCCTGGGAGCCGACAGGCCATGATCTTATCGGCCCACTTCCCCTCCGCCCTCGCCATGCGTCTTGCCTTCCTCGGTCCCGTCGGCACCTACGGCGAGCAGGCGGCCAGGAAGCTAGCGGAGCTGGAGCGCTTCACCGATGTGGTCTATCTGCCCCAGCAGGGCATTCGCGCCGTGATTCAGGCCCTGGCCGCTGGCGAGTGCGAAGCGGCCGTGGTGCCGGTCGAGAACTCGGTGGAGGGGGGCGTAACTGCCTGCCACGATGCGCTCTGGGAGCATGGTGAGCTGGCGGTGGCCCGTGCCTTGGTGCTGCCGATCCGCCACTCCCTCGTGGGCAGTGGCACCAGGGACGGTGTGAGTGAGGTGCTCTCCCATCCCCAGGCCCTGGCCCAGTGCAGCCAGTGGTTGGCGCAGCATCTGCCCAGTGCCCTGCAGTTGCCCACCAGTTCCACCGCTGAGGCGGCCCGCATGGTGCGAGGCAGCCGCTTTCGCGCCGCCATCGCCTCACGGGAAGCCGCCGCCGAACATGGCCTGGAGGTGCTGGATTACCCGATCAACGATGTGGCGGGCAACTGCACCCGTTTTCTCCTGCTTCGCCGTGGGACCCGTTCCCAGGAGGGACCGATGGCCAGCCTGGCCTTCTCGCTGCATTCGAACCAGTCCGGGGCGCTGCTGCAGGCCCTCACCTGCTTCGCGCGGGAGGGGCTGAACATGAGCCGCATTGAATCGAGGCCCTCCAAGCGGGAGATGGGGGAATACATCTTTTTCGTCGATCTCGAACTGGCCGCGGGCTCCGAGCCCCTGGAGAAAGCACTCGCCGATCTCAGGCCCCTTTGCCATCATCTGGCCCTATTCGGCGCCTACCCGTTGACCAATCTGGCGATCGAAGATCCTGCCGCCTGAATCCCAGCCGCGGCGCGGCGGGTCACGGCTGCATTTTGCGGCCGCGGAACACGCCGAACTGCATCAGGCCATGGCGGAAGGCCCAATCCATCAGCAACAGGGTGGGAGTTTCGCGCAGGCCTTGAAGCACGGCACCAGGCCCCAGGCCCAAGACGGCGGCCGGGCGCCGCAAGCCCTCGAGAATGGAGTCGATCCAGGAGGGCTGGGTGGCGAGGGTCCAGTCGGCCGTGTCGACGGTCATGCCGCCGCTCCAGGGGCTGGCCTGGAGGTTGGCCTGAAGCGAACGAATGCTGGCGAACTCGGGGTGGGCCCATTGGTCGAGCAGTTGGCGCATCACCCAGCGTTCGCGCCGGTTCATCACCCCATCGGCCGGATCGCGGCGGTTCCAGTCGGCCACCGCCAGGCGGCCGCCGGGCCGGAGCACACGCAGAAGTTCGTCGGCATAGCGCTGCTTGTCGGGCATGTGGGGGCCGGCCTCCACGCTCCAGACCGCATCGAAGCCCCCATCTGGCAGCTCTAGGGCGAGGGCATCCATCACGGCAAAGCGGCATCGGCCGGCCAGCTCGGGCGGCGTGAGCGCCGTGGCGCGGGCCACCTGAACACCGCTGATGCTGATACCGAGGACGGTGAAGCCGTAATCCCGGGCCAGGATCCTGGCGCTGCCACCGATGCCGCAGCCCACGTCCAGAACGCGGCTGCCGGGGGGCAGGGCATCAAGGTGGCTCCAACGAACGAGGGCATGGACCAGATCCTCCTTGGCGGCCCGGAAATCGCGGGGCCCGGGGGGAGAGCCGTAGTGCCCGAGATGCACATGCTCTCCCCAGAGGTTCTCCAGGAGAGCGTCTTCCGTCCAGCGGTCGTAGGCGCGGGCCACGCTGGCGGCGTCTAAGTAGGCGCGATCACGGCGCTGCCAGAGGCGCAGAAGGACCGCGGCACCGGCCAGGCCGAGAAGGCCTAGGGCCCAGGGTGTGACCGGCATCGTCAACGATCGCCGAAGGCGTCGCGATGGTCGTCGCCTGGATCAAGCCCGTCAAAGTCGGCGTCGTCATCGTCCCCCAGGCCTTCAAAGGTGTCCTTCAAGACCGTGCGGGCGGCAAGCTGACGGCGCGTCTGGTCCAGCAGGGTGAATTCCTGCTGAAGCCGCTCAGCCGTGTCGGTGATTTCGAGCAGGGCCTGCTGATGGTCGGCCACCGGTCCCCCCAGATGGGAGCCGATCCAGAAGGAGAGCTCGCGGGGCAGGTCCGGCAGGTCGGCGGGAAGGACTGAGGGCTTACCAATCAGCTTGCCCGTGAGTTCCACCACATCACGGAGGGCCTGGGTCACGCGGGATGCCAGATCGTCGAGGTCACTGTGGCTTTCGCTCACGCTGTCCTCGATCCAGCTCACCAGACCGACCCGGAATGGGGCCTCGCGAACGATGTCGAGGACGCGGAACCGCTGCTGGCCGAGGGTCACGATGTTGCTGCGGTCATCGTCCTGGGTCTGGCAGTGCAGAATCTCGGCACAGCAGCCCACATCGGCCATGCGCTGCTCCTGGGGATCCCAGCGCACCACACCAAAGCGACGATCCTCCGCCATCACGGTGCGCAGCATCATGCGATAGCGGGGTTCGAAGATATGAAGCGGCAGCACCTCCTGAGGGAAGAGCACCACATCCGGGAGGGGGAACAGGGGCAGTTCCCTAACGGCCAGCTCGCTCACGCCACCCATCCGGCAACGGGAACCAGGGCACTGCTCAGGCACGCGGTGGCCGGGCTTCGGTTGGGCAAGGGCAGGCACGAATCACTGAACCGATCCTAGAAAGAAGCCCCCGCCGCCGGATGGCGACAGGGGTCGACGACGATTCGAACAGGGTTGGAACACCAGCCGGGTGGAGCCCAAGGGGGTTGAACCGATCGAGCGGGTGGAGCGAGTGCCAGGTTTCTGGCCGACCAGCCGTAGCCCTGCTGTGCTGAGGAGATCAGAGCTTCACTTCGATGTCCACACCACTGGGGAGATCGAGCTTCATCAAGGCATCGATGGTCTTGGCGCTGGGGCTGTAGATATCGATGATGCGGCGATGGGTGCGGGTTTCGAAGTGCTCGCGGGAGTCCTTGTCGACGTGGGGCGAGCGCAGCACGCAATAGATCTTCCGCTTCGTGGGCAGGGGGATCGGCCCGATCGCCGTGGCTGCCGTGTGGTCGGCGGTTTCAATAATTTTTTCGCAGGAGAGATCCAGCATGCGGCGATCAAACGCCTTGAGGCGGATACGGATCTTCTGCTGGGCGAGGGCGGAGGCCATGGGAATCGGGCAGAGGGAAGAACCAGAACGGGTGGCCGCAGGAGCGACGGTCAGCCCTGCAGGTCGGGTTGTCGAGGTGCGGGAAACGCAAGCAACGATCGGAGAGTTGAAAGATCAGGTGCCAAGCCGATGGCAGGCGGTGATCCTTCGCGTGGTCCGAGCGGATGGTGCAAACGTGAACTGGACTGAGATCCAGGAGAGGGGAGAGCCCTAAGGCTCCCCCCGGCAAAGGCACTGGGGCCTCACTGCACGATCTTGGAGACCACGCCAGCACCGATGGTACGACCGCCTTCGCGGATGGCGAAGCGCATACCCTGTTCAATGGCCACCGGGCAGATCAGCTCGGCGCTCATCTTGATGCGGTCGCCGGGCATCACCATTTCCACGTTGGTGCCGTCGTCGGCGGTGAAGGCGGTGATCTGACCGGTCACATCCGTGGTGCGGATGTAGAACTGCGGACGGTAACCGGCGAAGAAGGGGGTGTGGCGACCACCCTCTTCTTTCTTGAGCACATACACCTCACCCTCGAACTTGGTGTGGGGCTTGATGGAGTTGGGCTTCACCAGCACCATGCCACGCTCGATGTCTTCCTTCTGAACACCGCGAAGCAGCAGGCCGACGTTGTCGCCAGCCATGCCCTCGTCGAGCAGCTTGCGGAACATCTCCACGCCGGTCACTGTGGTTTCACGGGTGTCCCGGATGCCCACGATCTGCACGGTTTCACCCACCTTCACCTTGCCGCGCTCGATCCGGCCGGTGGCCACGGTGCCGCGACCGGTGATCGAAAACACGTCTTCGATCGCCATCAGGAAGGGCTTATCGATCTCGCGCTCAGGCTCGGGGATGGCCTCGTCGACGGCATCCATCAGGTCGAGGATCTTGTCGACCCACTCGTTTTCACCGCGGATACCCTTGCCGCCGCCTTGGATGTGCTCGAGCGCCTTGAGGGCGGAACCAGCCACCACGGGAATGTCGTCACCGGGGAAGTCGTAGCTGCTGAGCAGTTCGCGCATCTCCAGTTCGACGAGCTCGAGGATCTCCTCGTCGTCGACCATGTCCTTCTTATTGAGGAACACCACCAGGGCGGGCACGCCCACCTGCTTGGCCAGCAGGATGTGCTCCTTGGTTTGGGCCATCGGACCGTCGGTGGCGGCCACCACCAGGATGGCGCCGTCCATCTGGGCGGCACCGGTGATCATGTTCTTCACGTAGTCGGCGTGGCCGGGGCAGTCCACGTGGGCGTAGTGACGGTTGCCGGTCTCATATTCGACGTGGGCCGTGTTGATCGTGATGCCGCGCTCCTTCTCTTCGGGGGCACCATCGATGTCGTCGTAGGCCTGGGCCTTGGCCTGACCGAGCGATGCCAACACGTTGGTGATGGCGGCGGTGAGGGTGGTCTTGCCGTGGTCAACGTGGCCAATGGTGCCGATGTTGACGTGGGGTTTGTTCCTCTCGAACTTCTCGCGAGCCATGATGAAAAAGAATCGGGGTGGGTGGGTTGGAGTGGGGGTGAAAGATCAGGAATTGCCCTGATTCTTGGAGATGATGGCTTCAGCGACGTTGCGAGGAACTTCCTCGTAATGGCTGAACTCCATCGAGAAGATACCCCGACCCTGGGTCATGGATCGGAGCTGGGTGGCGTAGCCGAACATCTCGGCTAGGGGCACCTTGGCCTGGACCTTGGAAAGTCCATCGTCGACGGACTGTCCTTCGATCTGGCCACGGCGGGAGGAAAGGTCGCCGATGACAGAACCGAGGTAATCCTCGGGGACTTCGACTTCCACCTTCATCATCGGCTCAAGCAGTACGGGATTGCACTTCTTGACGCCATCTTTGAAGGCCATGGAGCCCGCGATCTTGAACGCCATCTCCGAAGAGTCGACGTCGTGGTAAGAGCCGTCCACCATGGTGACCCTGACATCGATCATCGGGAAGCCCGCAATCACGCCGGATTGGCAGGTTTCCTTCATGCCGGCTTCGGCCGGACCGATGTATTCCTTGGGCACGATGCCGCCAACGATCTTGTTGACGAATTCAAACCCGGTGCCCGGCTCGCCAGGCTCCATTTCGATCACCACGTGGCCGTACTGGCCCTTACCGCCGGTCTGGCGGGCGAACTTGCCCTCACCCTTGGCGCTGCCCCGGATGGTTTCACGGTAGGAAACCTGTGGAGCGCCGATATTGGCCTCCACCTTGAACTCCCGCAGCATGCGGTCCACGAGGATTTCTAGGTGAAGTTCGCCCATGCCGGCGATCACGGTCTGGTTGGTTTCCGGATCGGTGCGGACGCGGAACGTGGGGTCTTCCTCAGAGAGCGACTGAAGCGCCTTGCCGAGCTTTTCCATGTCCCCCTTGGTTTTGGGTTCCACGGCCACCGAAATCACCGGTTCGGGGATGAACAGGGATTCCAGGATGATCGGGGCGCTCTCGACACAGAGCGTGTCGCCGGTGGTGGTGTCCTTGAGGCCGAGCACGGCACCGAGGTCGCCGGCCCGCAGTTCATCCACCTCTTCCCGATCGTCTGCCTTAAGCAGGATCAGGCGGGAGATTCGCTCTTTCTTGTCTTTGGTGGCATTCAGGACATAGCTGCCCTTCTGGAGCACACCGGAGTAGATCCGCACAAAGGTGAGCTTGCCGAAGGGGTCGGCCATCACCTTGAACGCCAGGGCACTGAAGGGCTCACTGTCGTCGGCGGGGCGCATGGCTTCGCTGCCATCGGCCAACAGACCCTGAATGGGGGGTACGTCGATGGGGGCAGGCAGGTAGTCGACCACCGCATCGAGCAGCAGTTGCACACCCTTGTTCTTGAAAGCGGAGCCGCAGAGCATGGGCACCAAGCCGTGCTTGAGCACACCTTCCCGAATGCCTTTGCGCAGCTGCGCTTCATTGAGTTCGCCCGTCTCAAGGAAAACCTCAAGCAGCTCCTCGTCGGACTCGGCCACGCTCTCCATCAGGGCCGTGCGCCATTGGGCGACCTCGTCCACCATGGCGGCAGGGATGTCGGCCTCCTCAATATCCTGACCGAGGTCGTCCTTGTAGATGAAGGCGCGGTTCTTGACCAAATCCACGATGCCGATCAGGTCACCTTCAGCACCGATCGGCAGCTGGATCGGCGCAGCGTTGGCCCGCAGGCGGTCCTTGATCTGGCCGTAAACCTTGAGGAAGTCAGCGCCGGTGCGATCCATCTTGTTGACGAACACCATCCGGGGCACCCGGTAACGATCGGCTTGCCGCCACACCGTTTCCGACTGGGGTTGCACGCCACCGACGGCGCAGAACACGGCGATCACGCCATCAAGCACCCGCATCGAGCGCTCCACCTCAATGGTGAAGTCGACGTGGCCGGGGGTATCGATGATGTTGATGCGGTGGTCCTTCCAACTGGTGGAAATCGCCGCCGCAGTGATCGTGATGCCGCGTTCGCGCTCCTGCTCCATCCAGTCGGTGACGGCCGCACCATCGTGGACCTCGCCCATCTTGTGCACCACACCTGAATAGAACAGGATTCTTTCGGTGGTTGTGGTTTTGCCAGCGTCGATGTGAGCGGCGATACCGATATTTCTGACGCGTTCAAGCGGAAAGGCGCGGGCCACAGGGATAGAGCTCCGAAGAGGGTCGACAAAAAGCGGGCATGAGTCTACCCACCGGCCGGTTGCCGGAGGCAGGGAGCCGGATCAGCCCAGACATCCGGCTCCTGGGAACTTAGTAGCGGTAGTGGGCAAAGGCCTTGTTCGCCTCGGCCATCTTGTGGGTCTCCTCCCGCTTGCGAACGGCACTGCCAGCTTCATTGGCGGCATCCATCAGTTCGCCGGCGAGCTTCTGGGCCATGCTGCGGCCATTGCGGGCGCGGGAGAAGTTCACAAGCCAGCGCAGGGCCATCGCGGTGCCCCGCTCCTGGCGCACCTCCATCGGCACCTGATAGGTGGCGCCACCCACCCGGCGGGCCCTTACCTCCACCAACGGGGTGGCATTGCGAACGGCGGTCTCGAACAGTTCCAGAGGATCGGAACCGGTGCGTTCGTTGATCATGGTGAAAGCATCGGAGAGAATCCGCTGGGCCGTGGACTTCTTGCCGTGCTTCATCAGGCGAGCCACGATCATCGAGGCGAGCCGGCTGTTGAACTGCGGATCAGGCAGAACCGGGCGCTTCTCGGCGGCGTTACGGCGGGACATGGAAACGAAGGAAAGGGACGGACGGAGAGGAAAGGTGGGGTGCGGACGGCGGCTCAGGCCTTCGGCGTCTTAGCGCCGTACTTGGAGCGGGACTGACGGCGGTCCTTCACACCGGCGGTGTCCAGGGTTCCCCGGATGATGTGATAACGGACACCGGGGAGGTCCTTGACCCGGCCACCACGGATCAGAACCACGGAGTGCTCCTGAAGGTTGTGGCCGATGCCCGGGATGTAGGCGGTGACCTCAAAGCCAGAAGTGAGACGCACCCGGGCCACCTTGCGGAGGGCTGAGTTCGGCTTCTTCGGCGTGGAGGTGTACACACGGGTGCACACCCCGCGCCGCTCGGGACAGGCCCGCAGGGCGGGGGATTTGGTCTTGCGGGTGAGACGCTGACGCTCGGTGCGGATCAGCTGCTGAATGGTGGGCATCGAGGGCCGTGGCGCTGGTCGGAGGGACTCGTCGTGTCACTCGTATCGGTCGGACTGCCCGGGGGACAGGTCCTGTCGGAGTAACTGGTCGGACGGTCCGACCGATTTCGACAATCCGTCACCTTACTGCCCGGCCGTCCCCCGTCCAGGGTCCCGTCGGAAAGCGGCCCCGCAGGCGCAGGTGTGGACACCCTCCACGGGCCTGACCAGAAAGGCGCCGCCACTGAGATCACCCCGGTAATCGAGCAGCAGACCGGTGAGCAGAGGCAGCTGGGCAGCCGGGGCATGGAGGGTCACGCCGTCAGCCCGGGCCACCGGGGAGCCGGCGAGGTGGCCGGGCCTCAGGCGGATCGTCCAGGCTTCGCAGCCCCCCTCCAGCAGGTCGATGTGCATCAAACCGGGGGTGCCGGCAACCGCCGCCTGGCGGCAGAGTTCCGCGGCGGCGGCGGCGGTGAGTCGCAGGCTGTGGCCCCTGGGCACGACGGGCGTTCGATTGCAGCCCCTACTGTCGCAGCCCGGCACGATCACAGGCCGGGCCTTAGCTGCCGGCGCGGTTGAGCGGTGCCACGGCGCTCCGGGGCACCAGCCCCAAGCCGTTGTGCACGGCACTCACCACGCCGCGACCTTTCACGGTGTGCAGCCCCCCCATCACCAGGCCGGTCGAACTGCCCCCATCCAGGTTGAGGGCGTCCCGCAGGCCCAAGCCTGCCATCAGCTGGGTGGCCTCCCACAGCGTGGGCCCCTCGTCGTCGACGCCCTCCAAGGTGAGCAGCCAGAGCTGGCGGCCGTCGCTGCCAATTACGGTGCGGGGAGCCCCCTGGCTCAGGAAAGCGGCACTGAAACCCTCCGCGACGCCATCCAAGACGGGCCGCCCGCCCAGCAGCAGCAGCGGCCCGCCCCCCACCACGTTGGCGGCCAACCCCACCGCCGTGCTGGGGCGACTCTCGAGGCGGAGAGCCTCCCCCTCGGGCCAAGGCAGGCTGAAGCCGGCGCGGCCCACCAGGAGGATGTCGCCCGCTCCCAGGGGAATGCCGGGGCCGAGAAGGTCGGGTCCGTAGCGGGCTCGCACCACCCCATCCCTCACCAACACTGCGGTTTCCCCGTCGACCAAGCTGCGGTAGGTGGGTCCCCAGTCGGCCGTATAGCGACTGAGCCCCCGCTGCACGTAACCGCTGTTGACCACCGACACCGGCCAGCGATTGCCGCCGGCATCGAGAACAGCCTCCTCGAGGCGGAGGCGGCCGAAACGGGGCAGTCCGCCCGGATCCCAGCCGACGGCCCCCCGGTTCAGAATCGGGCCCGACAGCCAGCGCCCCTGGTCCCGCAGGGCGCCGAGCGGCAGGCGCCGCACCCGGTTGAAGAAGCCGCCGTTGATCGCCACCAGGGCGTCCTGGCGATTCGCCAGTCGCATCAGGGAGCTCAGCCCCTCCATGCCATCGCCCCGGCTGAGGGGGCGGAGTTCCAGGTCGGAGCCCACCAGATCGATCCGCACCGCATTGATCCGCACCCGACGGCCCGCCACCTCCCGCACCAGCCGGTCCCAGATGATCTGGCGGCCCAGGCGGGCCTGGAGGCGGGGATCGATCCGGCCGGGGCTGGCGGTGTCCCGCGCCGCGGCCGGATCGCCGGGCAGATCCAGCACCAGACGATGGGGATCCCCCAGGCTGAAGATGCGGGTCGGGGCACCCCCGGCACGGTCCGTGATCCGCAGCAGTGCGCCGGCAGCGCTGCCCCGCAGGCCCTGACTCGCCAGACTTGACCGCAGCTCAGCGCTGCTGCTCACGGCCACCACCACCCCCCCCGGCTCGGTGTTGCGCACGATCGCCGGACCACTGAGGTCGAGCACCACCCGCCTCAATCCCGGTGGGGGGGCACTGGGCCGGACGCCCAGCAGCTGCGGGGTGGGCATCTCCAGCAGAAGGGTGCTCCCGGATGCACGGGCCATCAGGCCGTTGGCGGCCAGCAGGGGGGCCAGGTCGATGGCCACCTCGTCGCCCAGGGGCCGCTGGCGATCAGCAGCCACCACGAGATGGGTGCCAAACCACTCGAGCTCCAGGCCTCCGCCGGCGCCCCGGCTGCGGCTGGTGACCCCCAACTGGCCCTGGGCAACCTCCAGGGGCAGCCACAGCTGCCGCGGGGGAGCGTCGAGACGGCCGATCCAGCGCCAGGCGCCCCGTTGGGCCAGGCCAAGGATCGCAAGCCGGGTGCCCTCCGTGACGGGTGCGGTGGCGGGCGCGGCGACCGGAGCCTCTGGCGGGGTTACTGGGGAAGCCGGCAACTCGGGCAGGGGTGGCGGCGGCGGCGGCGCAGCCTTCACCGCGGCGGCAGGAGCCGCCAACAGGGCTGTGACCAGAAGGATCGTGGCGGGGAGCGCCGCAGGCTGCGCCATCGGCTCCTTGGTCGGGAGCCTGAAAGTTAGACCTGCCTGAAGGTGCGTGGTGAACGGGAAGGCGATGGTCAATCCCTAGGATCACTTCCTCTGCGCGGCTGCGGCGTCCTTCCACGCCGCGGATCCCGATCCTCCACCCCGATCCATGCCCCCTTCCACCCTCCCGAGGGTGGCCTGGGTCGTGGATCACTGAGCTGGATCAAGCCTGCTGGATCCCCCAGACCAACCGATCAGACGTTTCGCTTCCGCTAGCACCACGACGGGTTATGTCTTCCTTCTCCGCCCCCCTCTGGCCCCACTGCGACAGTCCGGCGCCGGCGGCGGTGGTGGGCGAGAAGGATGCCTGCGGCGTCGGGTTTTTGGCCCACCTCGATGGCACGCCCAACCACTGGGTGCTGCAACAGGCGCTACGGGGCCTGCGCTGCATGGAGCACAGGGGGGGATGCGGCGGTGACGGCGATTCCGGTGACGGCGCCGGCATCCTGTGCGGCATCCCCTGGAGCTATCTGAAGGCGGTGTGGCCGGCGGCCGGCGGCGGCGAAGCGGGCTTGCGGGGGCTGGCCATGGTGTTCCTCCCCTCCGATCCCTCCCGCCGCCAGGAGGCCCGCCGCTTTTGCGAGGAGGAGGCCGCCGTGCTGGGGCTCCACAACCTGGGCTGGAGGCCCGTGCCGGTGGACCCCGCCGTGCTCGGTCCGCTGGCACGGGACACCGCCCCGGTGATCGAGCAATGGCTGCTGCTGGCCCCGGGGGCCTCCGCCGCCGTGCCCGCCGATATCGATGCCCTCGAAGCCCTGCTGTTCCGTCTGCGGCGACGGGCTGTGGACCGCACCCGCGAGGCCTGGGGCAGCGACATTGGCAACCTCTATTTCGCCTCAATCAGCGCCCGCACGGTTGTCTATAAGGGCATGGTCCGTTCCGAGGTGCTGGATCGCTTTTACGCCGACCTGCGCGACGAACGCTTCACGGTGAGCTTTGCGGTGTACCACCGCCGCTTCAGCACCAACACCCTGCCCCGTTGGCCCCTGGCCCAGCCGATGCGGATGCTCGGCCACAACGGTGAGATCAACACCCTGCTGGGCAACATCAACTGGGCCAGTGCCGCCGAGGCCAACCTCGAGGCCGTCTGGGGCGATGCCGCCTCCGACCTGCGGCCCCTGGTGAATGCCGCCTTCAGCGATTCGGCCAACCTGGATGCCACCCTCGAGCTGATGGTGCGCAGCGGGCGGCCGATCACCGACAGCCTGCTCACCCTGGTGCCGGAAGCCTTCCGCGACCAGCCCGAGCTCGATCACCGCCCGGCGATCAAGGACTTTTACGAATACAACGCCTGTCTGCAGGAGCCCTGGGATGGCCCGGCCCTGCTGGTGTTCAGCGATGGCCGCATGGTCGGGGCCACCCTGGATCGCAATGGCCTGCGGCCCGCCCGCTACTGCATCACCAGCGATGGCTATGTGGTGATGGGCTCGGAAACCGGCGTGGTGGAGCTGGAGGAGAGCCGCATCATCGAGAAGGGCCGCCTCGGTCCTGGCCAGATGCTGGCGATCGACCTGGAGCAGGGGCGGGTCCTGCGCAACTGGGAGGTGAAGGAGCAGAGCGCCTCCCGCCACCCCTACGGCACCTGGCTCGCCGCCTATCGCCGCAACCTCGCCCCCGGTCCCTGGGAGCAGGAGCGCCGCCTCGCCGACCTCGACCTGCTCCAGCAACAGAGCGCCTTCGGTTTCACCGCCGAGGACCTGGATCTGGTGATCGAGGACATGGCCGGGGCAGGCAAGGAGCCCACCTACTGCATGGGCGACGACATCCCCCTGGCGGTGCTCTCCTCCAAGCCCCACCTCCTCTACGACTATTTCAAGCAGCGCTTCGCCCAGGTCACCAACCCGCCGATCGACCCCCTGCGCGAAAAGCTCGTGATGAGCCTGGAGATGCACCTGGGCCAGCGGGGTTCGGCCCTGCGCCCCGAGCCCACCGGCGCCGGGGTGCTGCACCTCGACAGCCCAGTGCTCAATGAGGCCGAGCTGGCCGATCTGGCCGGCCATGGTTTGCCCCTAACCACCCTCTCCATCCTGCTGCCGGTGACCGATGGGCCGGCTGGTTTGGAGCAGGCGGTGACCCGGCTGCGTGCTGGGGCCGAAGCCGCGGTACGCGGCGGCACTTGCATCCTGGTGCTCTCCGACCGCAGCGGTGGCGGGATCAGTGCCGGCACCACCTACATCCCCCCCTTGCTGGCGGTCGGGGCGGTGCACCATCACCTGCTGCGCCTGGGCCTACGCCTGCAGTGCTCGATCGTGGTGGACACCGCCCAGTGCTGGAGCACCCATCACCTGGCCTGCCTGATCGGCTTTGGCGCCAGTGCCGTGTGCCCCTGGCTGGCCTGGGAAACCACCCGCCATTGGCTCGCCCACCCCAAGACCCGCTCCCTGATCGAGCGGGGCAAACTTCCCGATCTCACGCCCGATGCGGCCCAGGCCAACGTGCGCAAGGCCCTGGAAGATGGCCTGCGCAAAATCCTCTCCAAGATCGGCATCTCGCTGCTGGCCAGCTACCACGGTGCCCAGATCTTCGAGGCGATCGGCATCGGCGCTGATCTGATCGCCCTGGCCTTCACCGGTACCACCAGCAGGGTTGCGGGCCTGAGCCTGGCCGATCTAGCCAGCGAAACCCTGGCCTTCCACGCCAAGGCCTACCCCGAGCTCAACCGCACCAAGCTCGAGTTCATGGGCTTTGTGCAATACCGCACGGGCGGCGAATACCACCTCAATAGCCCCGAGATGGCCAAGGCCCTCCATGCCGCCGTGGCGGCCGGCCCCGGCTACGACCATTTCGCCACCTACCAGACCCTGCTGGAAAACAGGCCGGTCACGGCTCTGCGGGATCTACTGCAGCTCAGACCCGCTGCCACCCCCCTGCCGATCGAGCAGGTGGAGAGCATCGAGAGCATCTGCAGCCGCTTCTGCACCGGCGGCATGAGCCTCGGCGCCCTCTCCCGCGAAGCCCACGAGGTGCTGGCGGTGGCGATGAACCGCATCGGCGGCAAGAGCAACAGCGGCGAGGGCGGTGAGGATCCGGCCCGTTTCCACCGGCTCAACGATGTGGATGGCGAAGGCCATTCCCCCACCCTTCCATCCATCCGGGGCCTGCGCAACGGCGACACCGCCTGCTCGGCGATCAAGCAGATCGCCTCGGGTCGCTTCGGGGTGACCCCGGAATACCTGCGCAGCGGTCGCCAGCTGGAGATCAAGGTGGCCCAGGGGGCCAAGCCCGGTGAGGGCGGCCAGCTGCCCGGTCCCAAGGTGGATGCCTACATCGCCTGGCTGCGCAACAGCAAGGCCGGCGTGGCCCTGATCTCACCGCCGCCCCACCACGACATCTATTCGATCGAAGACCTGGCCCAGTTGATCCACGATCTGCACCAGGTTCATCCAGCCGCCAAGGTGAGCGTGAAGCTGGTGGCCGAGATCGGCATCGGCACCATCGCCACCGGGGTGGCCAAGGCCAACGCCGATGTGATTCAGATCTCCGGCCACGACGGCGGCACCGGCGCCTCGCCCCTTAGTTCCATCAAGCATGCCGGCAGCCCCTGGGAACTGGGTCTCACCGAGGTGCACCGCAGCCTCCTGGAGAACGGCCTGCGTGATCGGGTGCTGCTGCGGGCCGACGGCGGCCTCAAGACCGGCTGGGATGTGGTGATCGCCGCGCTGCTGGGCGCCGAGGAATACGGCTTCGGCTCGGTGGCGATGATTGCCGAGGGCTGCATCATGGCCCGCGTTTGCCACACCAACAATTGCCCCGTGGGGGTGGCCACCCAGAAGGAGGCCCTGCGCAAGCGCTTCACCGGCCTGCCCGAGCACGTGGTGAATTTCTTCCTCTTCGTGGCCGAGGAGGTGCGCCAGCTGCTCAGCGTGCTGGGGGTGGCCAGCCTTGAGGAGCTGATCGGTCGCACCGAGCTGCTGCAGGCCCGATCCGTGGCCCTGGCCAAGACCACGGCCCTCGATCTCTCCTGCCTGCTGGATCCCATCGCCCAGGCCTCCGATCGCGCCTGGCTCCACCACGACGCCACGGCCCATGGCAATGGCCCGATCCTCGAGGACACCCTGCTGGCCGACGGCGAGATCCTGGCCGCCATCGAGGGCCATGGGCGAGTAGCACGAACCTTGGCGATCGTGAACACCGACCGCAGCGTGGGGGCCCGCATCGCCGGCGAGATCGCCGAGCGCCATGGCAACACCGGCTTCACCGGCAACCTCGACCTCACCTTTGAAGGGGCCGCAGGCCAGAGCTTCGGCGCCTTCCTGCTCCAGGGCATGAATGTGCGCCTGGTGGGCGAGGCCAACGACTACGTGGGCAAGGGCATCAACGGCGGCCGCATCACCCTGGTGCCGCCAGCCGGGGGCAGCGATCCAGGCGCCAAGGTGATCCTCGGCAACACCTGCCTCTATGGCGCCACCGGCGGCGAGGTCTACGCCCTCGGCCGGGCCGGCGAGCGCTTCGCCGTGCGCAACAGCGGGGCCCGCACGGTGGTGGAAGGTGCCGGCGACCATTGCTGCGAATACATGACCGGCGGTGCGGTGGTGGTGCTGGGCTCCACCGGCCGCAACGTGGCCGCGGGCATGACCGGTGGCGTGGCCTTCCTGCTGGATGAGACGGGAGATCTGGAGCGGCGGGTCAACCGGGAAACCGTGGCCATCGAGCCGCTCAGCACCACGGAGCAGGAGGCGGTGCTCAAAGCTCTGTTGGAGGCCCATCACGAGGCCACCGGAAGCGCTAAGGCAGCCCAGATTCTGGCTGACTGGCCCAGCTGGAAGTCCCGCTTCAAGCTGCTGGTGCCCCCGAGCGAGAAGGTGGCCATGGGACTGGCTCCTAGGGAAGCCGTAGCGGCCTGAGGCCACCACTTCCCGGAATTCCAGCCAGCGGGGTGTCGTTGGCTGGCGGGGCAGGGAGTTCCGCCCCGGTTCAGCGCGGGTGCAGGGCCATCAGCCGCTGCACCTCGCCAGCGTGATAACTGCTGCGGGTAAGGGGGCTGCTCACCACCTGCAGGAAGCCGAGCTCCTGCTCCCCATGCCGCCGGAAGCGCTCAAACTGCTCCGGGATCACGAACCGATCCACCGGCAGATGCTTGGGGCCCGGCGAGAGGTACTGGCCGATGGTCACGATGTCCACCTGGTGGCGGCGCAGATCGGCCAAGACCTCCAGCACCTCGGCATCGGTTTCGCCCAGGCCCACCATCAACCCCGATTTGCTATAGCTGCGGGGCCAGCGCTGCCGCACCTGCGCCAGGAGCTCCAGGGAGCGTTCATATACCCCCTGAGGCCGGGCTTTGCGATAAAGCCGGGGCACGGTCTCGATGTTGTGGTTGAGCACGTCGGGGGCGGCGTCCATCACGGCCGCCAGGGCGTTCCAGTCGCCGCAGAAATCAGGGATCAGCAGCTCCACCGTGGTGAGAGGGGAGCGGCTCCGCACCTGCTGGATGCAGGCCACGAACTGGCTGGCTCCGCCATCGACCAGGTCGTCGCGATTCACGGAGGTGATCACCACGTGGCTCAGGCCCAATCGCGCCACCGCCTCGCCGAGCCGCTCGGGCTCGCTGGGATCGAGGGCGCGCACGCTCTTGTCGAAGTCGATGTCGCAGTAGGGGCAGGCGCGGGTGCAGCCCGGCCCCATGATCAGGAAGGTGGCGGTGCCGCCGGCGAAGCACTCGCCGATGTTCGGGCAGCTCGCCTCCTGGCAGACGGTGTTGAGCTTGAGATCCAGCAGCAGGTCGGCCACTGCTCCAATCCGTTCCCGTTGGGGCGCCTTCACCCGCAGCCACTCGGGCTTGCTTGGGGATGGGGCCGCAGGGAGCGCCTCGGTGCTCGGAGCCGAGTGGCCCTGGTCCGAAGCGGCGTGGTTGCCGGGCTGGAGATTGCTGACGGCCAAGACGCATGCACTGGGGAGAGGCCACCGGCGTCCATGGGGTGCCGGTGACCGCAGCTTAGGAACCCTCCCCGAAACCCCCGGATGGCCCTATCCCGGCTCCTGAGTGCCTGGTCTATCCCTTACAGTCGCCCCATCGGGATGTAGCGCAGCTTGGTAGCGCACTTCGTTCGGGACGAAGGGGCCGCAGGTTCGAATCCTGTCATCCCGATTGCTTGCAGGCCGGTCGTCCGGCCTTTTTTGTTCCTCCCCTCTACCGGCATGGTCCGGCTCACCGAGCCCGCCAAGGGGGGCTCGGTGAGCGGCCTTTGATCAGCCCAGGCTGGCGCCCGGATAGCCCCGAGGGGTCACCATGCGCCCGTCCTGAACCCGGCTGGTGCTGTTGCCGATCAGCACCAGGGTGAGCATGTCCACCTCTTCCACGGGCAGATTCCCCAGGGTGTAAAGACGCACACTCTCGCCGGACCGACCCAGCTGACGCGCCAGGGCCACCGGCGTGCCGGCCGGCCGCCCCTTCAGCAACAAGGTGCGAGCCCGCTCCAGCTGCCAGTCGCGGCCGAGCGAACGGGGGTTATAGAGAGCCACCACGAAGTCGCCGGCCGCAGCCGCCCGCAACCGGCGCTCGATCACCTCCCAGGGGGTGAGGCGATCACTGAGGCTGATCGTGCAGAAGTCGTGCATCAGGGGAGCACCGGCCCGGGCCGCCGCCAGCTGCAGGGCCGAGATGCCCGGATGCACCTGGAAGCCGGGACGGTCGATCGGGTCACGGGCCAGCCACTGCTCCAGGGCCAAGCCAGCCATGCCGTAAATGCCGCTGTCTCCGGAGGACACCAGGGCCACCCGCAACCCCTGGGTTGCCAGATCGAGGGCCTCGGCGCAACGGGCCCGCTCCTCGGTGAGGCGGCCGTCCCGGCGCAGCTGATCGGGACGCCTCAGGGGTTCTAACAAATCCAGATAGGGCCCGTAGCCCACCCACACCGTGGCCCGGGCCAGGGCTGCGCGGGCATCCCCGCTGAGCAGATCGAGCTGGCCGGGACCGCTGCCCACCAGGTGCAGTTCGCCCCGCTGGGGCGCCCATTGCCGACTCGCCAGGGCCACCGCCAGGGTGGCGGCGCCGCGCTCGCCTGGAGCGGCGCGTTCGATGGTCTTGGGCACAACCAGTTCAGCGGCGGCGGCCCTGGCCCCCCCGGTTTTGACCTCGGGTGTGGCGGTGACACCGGCGGCATCAGGGGCTGCGGCCGCGGCGGCGCTCAAGGCCGCCGCTTCGGCCACGCTGGCGGTTCCCATGGCCTCGGCCACCGCTTCGGAGGGGTTGGGCACCGGCACCGCCGCGAGGGTGTCGGCGTCGAAGAGCCTCAGGGGCCAGCCATGGCGCTGGCTGAGCGCCAGCAGGGCCGCTTCATCGCCCTTGCGATCGACGCTGGCCAGGCCCGCCACAGCCTCCGGGGCCAGCCCCGCCCCTGTGAGGGTGCGCTCCACCAGCCGCTCCAGCAGCTCCAGACTGGTGTCGCGCTCACAACCCACGCCCAACCAGAGGCAGGGAGGATGCCAGCGACATCCCTGACCGGTGGTCGGGCCGATCACCAGCCGGGTCTCCGGCACGCCCGCCCCCTCCCCTGCGGCGCCGGTGCTGGCCCCCTGGAGGGCAGGCAGGTCACGCCAGAGCTCCAGCCCCCGGGTCTGCTCCAGGGGGGGCAGGGCTCCGGATCGGGAGGCGGCCTGCATCAGGGCGTTCCAGTCCCCGCGGCCACGGGTCCAGCCCCAGGCACTGCCGAAGACATCGAGGGGAAGCCTGCCCATCGCCGCCGAACTGCCCGTGGGAACGACCTCGGCGCCGAGCAGGGCGGCAAGCCTGGCGGCCAGGGCTTCGCCGCCGCCGGCGTGCCCCCCCAACAGGGGGATGGCGAACCGCCCGGCAGGATCCAAAACCACCACCGCGGGATCGTTCTGCTTGTGCGCCAGGAGTGGGGCGATCAGGCGCACGATCAGCCCGCAGGCCCCCACCGCCACCACCGCCTCGGCCTGGTCCCAGTGCTGCTGCAGCCAGTCCGCCGGAGATGGCGCCGCGCCCGGCCAGCGGATCGCGCCCAGCAGCCCGGTGGACTCCAGCCTCTGCAACAGCGCCTTGGCCTCCGGACTGAAGCCCAGGGCCACGACCGGCCGTTGACCCGGGCCTCTGGGCCCGGGGGTTGATCCCGTCGCCGGGGAGCTGGGATGGACGCTCATCGTCCGAGCCTCTCCCGCAAAGCCTGGAGGGGGCTCCGGCGGGCGGGACGGATCAGCGTGCCATCGGGATTGACCTCGTCACGGGCGGAGGGAATCCGCCCAGCGGTGCCAGCCGGAACGGAGCCTTCTCCAGACTGGCTGGGCAGGGCAGCCCGGTCCGACTCGCTGGGGGTGGTGAGCTCGGCCCCCGAACCGCCGGGATCGACGGGAGGCACAGATCGGGATGGGGAAGGAGGGGTCAGGGGAGCGTCCGGGGGGGGAAGGGAAGGAGTCTGAAGAGGAGAAGGGGTCACGATTTCCTCGGGGCGTTTGGAGTCCTGCTCCGGCCGATCCAGTTCTGGAGGGGCCACAGGGAGGCTGGCCGCCGAAGGGAGAGAGGCCGTCGCCGGAGGAACCGTCGCCGGCGCAGCTTGCTCGGGCGAGCCTTGGTCCTGGCCGAGGTCCGGGGCCATTGGCAGGGGCACCGGGCTCTCCAGGGCCCGGGTTGCGACCGGCAGCTGCGTCTCCGTCAAAGGCGGAGGAACGGCAACGCTCTTCTGGGATGGGGGCTGCGGGGTTGGGGCTTCTGGCTCGATAGCTCGCGCCTCCCCCAGCAGCCGGGCCAGGGTCTGGCCATCAAGCCGAGGGCCCAGCCAGGGGGGACGCGGGGATCCGGGGTCGAGACGAACCTCCCGCACCAGGCTGTTGAAGGGGGGATTCAGCGCTTCCCCCCGGCCATCCACCAACTCGAGCAGCACCGCATTGCTGCCCGGCTTCCAGCCCTTGAGCCAAAGCGGTGTCTGCTGGTTCACCAAAAAGCTGTCACCGTTCACCGTCACCCGCAGGCGCCAGCGGGCGTCATCGGCCCGCAGGTTCTGAAGGGGGGCGTCGATCAGGAGCCAGTCGAGCAGCACCGGCTCCCCCGCCATGGCCTGCGAGGGACTCACCGCCAGCAGCTGGGGACTTCCTTCGGCGGGAAGACCGAGCGGATTGGCCGCAACCCGATGCAGCCGGATCTGGCGGAAGGCCCCGGGGGCCTTCACCACTTCACCCCAGGGGCGCACCGCGTACACCGTGAGCCGGTGGCTGCCCGGGGCGAGGGCAGGCATGACCGCGGTGGTCTCCAGCAGGGGCTGGGGAAGGCCGTCGTCGAGCTGCACCATCAAATGGGGTCCAAGACCCAGGGATCCCGCGTCCACCAAGGGCCAGTCATCCACCCCCAGTCGCAGGGTCCAGGGAGCCTCCGGCAGCAGGGCACCGTCCCGCGGCTCGAGGATCGTGATCTTCGGCTGCCTTGGGGCCAGCGCCTCCGCCAGCTGCTCCACGGCGGCGGGAGGCGCCACCTCCTGCAGCCCCCGGACCGGATTAGGTGCGACGACTGGGGGGCTCCCCGCCGATCGCCCCGGCAGGTTCCATGCCTGCGACGGCTGGGGGAGACCCAGCCAGACGCCAATCACTAGCGCCACGGCCAGCAGCCGCGCCAAGGGCCGGAGGCCATGACGGGGAAGCCCCCGACGCGGGAGTCCTCGGTTCAGCCGGGTTCCGCCCGCCAAGGCCTGTCTCCTGGAAATCATGAGTTCACGCGCATTCTGCTGTGGCGACAGTCGCCGGCCCAGCGCGAAGGAATTGTCGTGACGACCAAAGGAAAGTGAGGTGGATTGAGCTATTCGAATCGGCGGCTTAGCAAGCAGTTCGATGTGAACAAGCCACCGGCAGACCCCAGTCCCAGCCTGAAAAGGCCGGGGATTGAACCTTTGTAACTAGTGCCCGAATCCACTTGTTTTTGACCCCTATACTTCCGCCAGCGGTCCCCTTTCGGGGCCCAAAGCTCCAGTCACGGCAAGGGTTCCACCCACGCCGTGACTGGCGTCGGCGACCGTCGGCGGGGGCCTTGCTCCCCCGGCAGCGCCCGGTCCCACCGGCAGGCATGGCCTCAAGCCCTGGTTGCCAAAGGGGTGGACCTCCACCTCGATTCCGTCCCTCGAGGAACCTCTCGATGACCATCAGCCCACCAGAGCGTGGGAACAAGGCGAAGGATCTGGTCGACCGGAACCCCGTTCCGGCAACGTTCGAGCTTTTTGAAAAGCCCGGCCATTTCGACCGAACCCTCGCCAAGGGTCCCAAAACCACCACCTGGATTTGGAACCTCCACGCCAACGCTCACGACTTCGACAGCCACACGAGCGATCTTGAAGAGGTCTCACGCAAGATCTTCAGCGCTCACTTCGGCCACTTGGCCGTCATTTTCATCTGGCTGAGCGGCGCCTTTTTTCACGGTGCCCGCTTCTCCAACTACTCCGGCTGGCTTACCGACCCCCTGCACGTCAAACCGAGTGCCCAGGTGGTCTGGCCGATCTTTGGCCAGGAGATCCTCAACGGCGATATGGGTGCCGGCTTCCACGGCATTCAGATCACCTCCGGTGTCTTCCACGTGTGGAGGGCCTGGGGCATCACCAACGAAACCCAGCTGCTGGCCCTGGCCATCGGCGCGCTGGTGATGGCCGGCCTGATGCTCAACGCGGGCGTCTTCCACTATCACAAGGCAGCCCCCAAGCTCGAGTGGTTCCAGAACGTTGAGTCGATGCTCAACCACCATCTGGCTGGCCTCCTTGGCTTGGGCTCCCTGTCGTGGACAGGTCACCTCCTTCACGTGTCCCTGCCCACCAACGCGCTGATGGAAGCCATCGACGCTGGCAAGCCGCTGGTGCTCAATGGCAAAACCATCGCCACTTATGCAGACATTCCCCTGCCCCACGAGTTCCTGAATCAGGACTTGATCGCCCAGATCTTCCCCGGTTTCGGGGCGGGCATCTCGGCCTTCTTCACGGGCAACTGGGCCGCTTACAGCGATTTCCTCACCTTTAAAGGTGGGCTGAATCCCGTAACCGGCAGCCTTTGGATGACCGACATCGCCCATCACCACCTGGCGATTGCGGTGCTGTTCATCGTGGCTGGCCACATGTACCGCACCAACTGGGGCATTGGTCACAGCATCAAGGAGATCCTCGAGGGTCAGAAGGGTGATCCCCTGCTATTCCCCGCTACCAATGGTCATGACGGACTGTTCGAGTTCCTGACCACCAGCTGGCATGCCCAACTGGCTGTGAACCTGGCGATGCTGGGCTCGCTGACCATCATTGTGGCCCACCACATGTATGCGATGCCTCCCTATCCCTACATCGGGATTGACTACCCAACCCAGCTGTCGATCTTCACCCATCACATGTGGATTGGCGGCTTCCTGATTGTGGGTGCAGGTGCTCACGCAGCCATCGCGATGATTCGCGATTACGACCCAGCCAAGCACGTCGATAACGTGCTCGACAGGGTGCTCAAGGCCCGTGATGCCCTGATCAGCCACCTCAACTGGGTGTGCATCTGGCTGGGCTTTCACAGCTTCGGCCTCTACATCCACAACGACACGATGCGTGCCCTGGGCCGTCCCCAGGACATGTTCAGTGACACCGCGATCCAGCTGAAGCCGGTCTTCGCGCAGTGGATCCAGGGCCTCCATGCCGCTGCCGCCGGCACCACTGCTCCCAACGCCCTTGCTGGCGTTAGCGAGGTGTTCAACGGCGCCGTTGTGGCCGTGGGCGGCAAGGTTGCCGCCGCGCCGATCCCCCTGGGAACTGCCGACTTCTTGGTCCACCACATCCACGCCTTCACGATCCACGTCACCGTGCTGATCCTGCTGAAGGGTGTGCTGTATAGCCGCAGCTCCCGCCTCGTCCCCGATAAGGCGAATCTGGGTTTCCGCTTCCCCTGCGACGGCCCCGGCCGTGGCGGCACCTGCCAAGTGTCGGCCTGGGACCACGTGTTCCTCGGCCTGTTCTGGATGTACAACTCCCTGTCGATCGTCATTTTCCACTTCTCGTGGAAGATGCAGAGCGACGTGTGGGGCACCGTCAACGCTGATGGCAGCGTCCAGCACATCACGAATGGCAACTTCGCCCAGAGCGCCATCACCATTAATGGCTGGCTGCGCGACTTCCTTTGGGCCCAGGCCGCACAGGTGATCAACAGCTACGGCTCGAGCTCCAGTGCTTACGGTCTGATGTTCCTGGGAGCCCACTTCATCTGGGCCTTCAGCCTGATGTTCCTGTTCAGCGGCCGCGGCTACTGGCAGGAGCTGATTGAGTCCATCGTCTGGGCTCACAACAAGCTGAGGGTTGCTCCGGCTATCCAGCCGCGGGCGCTCTCCATCACCCAGGGCCGTGCCGTGGGTGTGGCCCATTACCTCCTTGGTGGCATTGCGACCACCTGGGCATTTTTCCTGGCCCGCATCGTCGCGGTCGGCTGACCTCCACCTGACCTTTCCCAATGGCAACGAAATTTCCTTCGTTCAGCCAGGGTCTGGCACAGGACCCGACAACCCGTCGTATTTGGTACGGCATCGCCACGGCTCACGACTTCGAGAGCCATGACGGAATGACGGAGGAGCGGCTTTATCAGAAGCTGTTTTCCACCCACTTCGGTCACCTGGCGATCATCGGCCTCTGGGTTTCGGGCAACCTGTTCCATATCGCCTGGCAGGGCAACTTCGAGCAGTGGGTCGCCGATCCGCTGCACGTCCGTCCCATCGCGCACGCGATCTGGGATCCCCACTTCGGCCAAGGGGCCATCACCGCCTTCACCCAGGCTGGTGCCTCCTCACCGGTGAACATCGCCTATTCCGGTCTGTACCACTGGTGGTACACGATCGGTATGACCACCAACGCCGAGCTTTATCAGGGTTCCATCTTCATGATGATCCTGTCGGCCTGGGCCCTGTTCGCCGGCTGGCTGCACCTTCAGCCCAAGTTCCTGCCTTCCCTGGCCTGGTTCAAGAACGCTGAATCCCGCCTCAACCACCACCTGGCCGTTTTGTTCGGCTTCAGCTCGATTGCTTGGACCGGTCACCTGGTTCACGTGGCGATTCCTGAATCCCGCGGTGTGCACGTTGGTTGGGACAATTTCCTCTCGGTGTCTCCACACCCTGCGGGTCTGGCTCCCTTCTTCACCGGCAACTGGGGCGTCTACGCCCAAAATCCCGACACCGCCAATCAGATCTTCGGCACCGCCACCGGTTCCGGCACGGCGATCCTGACCTTCCTGGGTGGTTTCCACCCCCAGACTGAAGCCCTCTGGCTCACGGACATCGCCCATCACCACTTGGCGATTGGCTGTCTGTTTGTGATCGCTGGTCACATGTACCGGACCAACTTCGGTATCGGTCACTCGATCCGCGAGATCCTCGAAGCCCACAACCCGCCCAAGGGCACTCCTTTCGGAGGCGCTCTCGGCGCTGGTCACAAGGGCCTCTACGACACCATCAACAACTCCCTGCACTTCCAGCTGGGTCTTGCTCTGGCGTCCCTCGGCGTGGTCACCAGCCTGGTGGCGCAGCACATGTATGCGTTGCCGTCCTACGCGTTCATCGCAAAGGACTACACCACCCAGGCAGCCCTCTATACCCACCACCAGTACATCGCCATCTTCCTGATGTGCGGTGCCTTCGCCCACGGTGCGATCTTCTTCATCCGTGATTACGACCCCGAAGCCAACAAGAACAACGTGTTGGCCCGGATGCTCGAGCACAAAGAAGCGATCATCAGCCACCTGAGCTGGGTGTCCCTGTTCCTCGGTTTCCACACCCTGGGCCTCTACGTCCACAACGACGTGGTGGTGGCCTTCGGCACACCCGAGAAGCAGATCCTTGTGGAGCCTGTCTTTGCCCAGTTCGTTCAGGCCGCCAGTGGCAAAGCCATGTACGGCATGGATGTGCTGCTGGCCAATTCCGGAAGTCTGGCCAGCACATCTGGTGCCGCCTATCTTCCAGGCTGGATGGATGCCATTAATGGAGGCAACAACTCCCTGTTCCTGCAGATTGGCCCTGGTGACTTCCTGGTCCACCACGCCATCGCCCTGGGTCTCCACACCACCACCTTGATCCTGGTCAAGGGTGCCCTCGATGCCAGGGGTTCGAAGCTGATGCCCGATAAAAAGGACTTCGGCTACTCCTTCCCCTGCGACGGCCCCGGCCGTGGCGGCACCTGCGACATCTCAGCCTGGGACGCGTTCTATCTGTCTGTCTTCTGGGCCTTGAACACCGTCGGTTGGGTCACCTTCTACTGGCACTGGAAGCACCTCGCCATCTGGCAGGGCAATGTGGCCCAGTTCAACGAATCCAGCACCTACATCATGGGCTGGTTCCGCGACTACCTGTGGCTGAATAGCTCCCAGCTGATCAACGGGTATAACCCGTTCGGCTCGAACAACCTGGCCGTCTGGTCCTGGATGTTCCTGTTCGGTCACCTGGTTTGGGCTACCGGCTTCATGTTCCTGATCTCCTGGCGCGGTTATTGGCAGGAACTGATTGAAACCATTGTCTGGGCGCACCAGCGCACCCCGCTCGCCAACTTGGTTGGCTGGCGTGATAAGCCAGTGGCCCTCTCCATCGTTCAGGCCCGTGTTGTGGGTCTCGCTCACTTCACGATTGGCTACATCCTCACCTACGGGGCCTTCCTCATCGCCTCCACGTCAGGCAAGTTCGGATAATCCCGACGACCGCCTGTCTCCACGAGGGACGTACCACCCCCGGGTTTATCCGGGGGTTTTTTTATGGTGATCGGAAGGGCCGATGGCGCCCACTGGCGCCCCTCGACTAACCGGCCCGGGAGCACAAAGCGCTATCGCTGAACGGTGGTGCCAGGCGTTGGGGACGGCCATGCCTACGCCAACGAACAACCTGACACCTCTGGGCCTGGCCAAACGTGAAGGGTCCAGGCGGCCAGGCTCTGCGTACCAGGTCGGGAGGTTGATTCGCGAGCGTTTTGACCCGCGTGGAGGTTTGGCCAGGGAAGCTTTCGGAAAGCCAGGCATCAACGGGCAGCAGCCAGCGGGGCGATCCCACATCTGGACAGCAGGCATCAGCGAGTCAGCCCAGGAGGCGTGCAGACCGAATGAACAACGACCAAAAAAAAGCCCCGCAAAGCGGGGCATTTCAGGCTGTTCCGTTGTTGAAGGAACTGCTTGGCGTCAGTTGACGCTCCAAACTCCGCCAGCGATGTTCACCAGGGGGGAGACAATCGCCGTGCTGCAGAGGAACCAGGCGAAAGCAGCACCACCGCAACCGCCGAGCCAGAAGCCGCTGGCGAATTCCGCCCAGCCGGCCTTGGTGAAGAGATCTGCGGGGGGGTTATCGACCGTGGCATCCGGAGGCTGCACGTTCGGACCATTACCGGCGGTGCCGTAGATGGAAAGACACACCGTGAGGATCGACACCAGGCCAATCGTGGCCAGAAGGCCGGCGGTGCTGCCGTACTCGGTCAGCCGGAGAGGACCGGTGAGGGCGAAGGGCCCGTAGAGGAAGAAGCCATGGGCCATGCCCACCTCAAGTCCCCGACGGTTCGGGGAGAGGGAGGGCCGATAGGCCGGCAGGGCGTTGATGAATGCCTTGGTGAAATAGCTGCTGTTGACGGGGGTGGCCAGATTGCCGACGGTCGGGTCGGCCACGGGGGTCACGGTCATGGTGTCGAGATGGTGCGGAGGGATCGGCCCAGGGGCCCAGTCAGCGAGGTCGGTAGGTGAAGCTCAGTCGCGGGCCTCGATCACGTTGAAGAGGAGGGCCATGGCCACCGCAGGGCCCATGATTCCCACAAGGGGGACCAACACCGAGGGCAACCAGGCGGCAGCGAATTCTCCAGTCATGGCTTAAGCCAATACAACCGTCGGTACTGTACGGAGAGCCCCCTGATGGCGCCCTCTACTGCCGCAGGGGGCGACATAAAAGTTCAGCCTGTCCCCATGCCCGCCTCCCTGACCGCTGCCGTTGCCGCTGCCGTGCTGGCGGCCCTGTGGCTCCTGGCTCGACGCCGACAGCCCCTGATCCGGGACGCCGACACCAGTGCCGTTGCGGCCCTGAACCGCGCCCAGATCGCCTTGGTACAGGCCCGGGTGGAGGAACCACAGGCCACGCTGGCTGGGCCTGCCGGGGCGGCCACCAAGGGACTACTGGGCTCTGGCAGCCCGGAATCCCCGGGGAGCCCCAGCGAGCGAGAACGGCCAATGACGCTGGAGTTGCCCGAGCGCCGAGCCACCCATGAGGTGCTCCGTTTCAGGGCGACGCTGCGGACGCTCTACAAGCAGGGAGGATCTTCGCGGCTGGAGGCCGTCCAGGCGGCGCGCCATTGGGGCGACCCCTCAACCCTGCCCCTGCTTCGCCAGGCTCTGCGGGATCACAATCCGGCCGTGGTGCGGGAAGCGGCGGCGGCGATCCATCGCTTCCGGGGGCGTCGCGGCTCCGGCGAACAAAAGGCGCCTCAGCCCGCCGCCGCGCCCCGCAGGGTGTCCCGCACGCGGTAAATCGGCCTTCCCTGGCTTTCGTGATACGTGCGCATCTGCAGTTCACCCAGCAGACCGAAGCAGAACAGCTGCACACCACTGAGGATTGCCAGCACGGAGAGCAGCAGCAGGGGTCGGTTGCCAATATCCGTGCCCAGCAGGAGCTTCTCGGCCACGAGCCAGAGACCGGTAAAGAATCCAAGCCCCAGGCAGAGCAGCCCCACAAATCCGAAGCCATGCATCGGGCGGGTGAGGAACCGCTTCATGAACCACACCGTGAGCAGATCCATCAGCACCCGGAAGGTGCGGTCGATGCCGTACTTGCTCTGGCCGTAGCGCCGCGGGTGATGGTTCACCTGCACCTCACCGATGCGGGCTCCCTCGATGAAGGCCAGGGCGGGCAGGAAGCGGTGCAGCTCGCCGTAGAGGTTCATGTCACTCACGAGCTCGCGCCGGTAGGCCTTCAGGGAACAGCCGTAGTCGTGGAGCTTCACCCCCGTGACCCGGCCGATCAGCTTGTTGGCCAGCAGCGAGGGCAACAGGCGACTGACGGCCGCATCCTGCCGTTGATGCCGCCAGCCGCTCACGAGATCAAGGTTGCCCTCCTGCAGGCGCTGCAGGAGGAGGGGAATATCGGCCGGATCGTTCTGGAGGTCGCCATCGAGGGTCACGATCACAGCACCGCGGCTGGCGTCGAAACCGGCCGCCATGGCGGCGGTCTGGCCGTAGTTGCGGCGCAGCAGCACGGCCACCAGTTCGGGCACGCGGCCAGCCAGGTCGCGCAGCAGGGCAGGGGTTCCGTCGCGGGAGCCGTCATCCACGAGCACCACTTCAAAGCGGAGCGGCAGGGGCCGCAGGGCCGCCAGCACCTGGTCGATCAGGTGGGGGAGGCTGCCTTCCTCGTTGTAGAGAGGCACCACCACCGAGAGATCCAGCGTGCTGGAGGACGACAGGGACTCGGGCGGAACCGCCGCACCCCGGGGCGGAGCTCCGGTCAAGCTGGTCGGAGCGGCTGACTCAGCCATGGCCGCGCTGCACAATTACTAGGCACGCCACCGTACTCAAGCCCGTTGCCGGCCCATGGGCCTCCAGACGGAAGGCCAGTCGTTCAGGGCGGGAGGGGGCTGCCGTCGTGGCTATGCATCACCCGGCCGGCACCCCGCAGCTCAGCCCGGTAATGGCTTGCCACCGGGTCGCTGTTGCGGGGATTCAGATCATCGATGCCGATGCCATTGCGGCCGTGGTCGCGGCCCGAACTGTGGAGGTAACGGCCGCCGCCCAGATGCAGACCCACATGGGTGCAGCGCCGTGGGGTGCCGAAGAAAATCAGATCGCCGGGCTCCAGCAAGCGCGTTTCCCCAACCCGCACGGCCACCGGCCGGCAAAAGCGCTCCTGGAGGTAGGCATCGCGGGGAAGCCAGATGCCTGAGGCGGCATGGGCGGCCTGAACCAGACCGGAACAGTCGAAGTCCGGGCCCAGGGTGCCCCCCCAGAGGTAGTGGTTCGGCCGCTGACGGGCCTCATAGGCAAAGGCCAGCACCGCTTCCAGCCGGGCGGCGATGGTGACGCGATCCAGGCGGGGAAGCCAAGGGAGACCGGCGGGAAAGGCCACCGGAGCCAACTCCTGCGGCTCCAGCCAACAGGGGTAGCCATCCTCCAGCAGGCGAACACGCAGACGCGGACCATCACGATCCAGCACCCTCAGATGGCGACCCGCCGCCACCTGGGTGGCCAGGCCGGCTCCCCTGGGACGGCTGTAGGCATTAAGGGAGTGCCGCAGGCACCAAAGCGTGCCCGGGCTGAAGGGATCGGGCACAGGGCTGCCTAATGTCGCCATTACGTCGGCCTGGGGCGATGGCGTTCTACAACCTGGATCCGGCCATGGGCGAGACCCTGGCCCACCTCGTCGACCACCTGGCGAACCAGGGAAGGCCAGGCCTGGCGGATCAGATTTCGATCACCTGGCTCCGCTACCCCCAGTCGTTGCTCAATCGGGCCGCCAGCCCCAGTGGAGAGGCCTTCGATGCCGTGCCGGTGGCCGGGGCCGGTTGGGGAGGGGAGCGGCAGCGCTACCCGGCCAGTGTGGTGAAGCTGGTGTACCTGGTGGCGGCGGAGGCCTGGCTGCAGCGGCGCCTGATCGAGGAGGACCCCGAGTTGAGACGGGCTCTCGCCGACATGGTGCGGGATTCCAGCAACGACGCCACCTCTCTGGTCGTCGACCTACTGAGCGGAACCCGCAGCGGTCCGGCGCTCCCCCCGGAGCGCCTGGCCGGGTGGGCCAGCCAACGCCGGCTGGTGAACACGTGGCTTGATGCGCTGGGCTGGCCGGAATGGCAAGGATCGAACGCCTGCCAAAAAACCTGGAGCGATGGACCCTACGGTCGAGAACGCCAGTTTTACGGAACCGCGCTCGACAACCGCAACCGGCTCAGCACCGATGGAACGGCCCGCCTGCTCCAGGCGGTGATCGCCGGAGCCATGGTCTCCCCCCAGGCCTGCGATCGGATGCGTCAGCTGCTTTGGCGATCCCTGGATCCGGCCCTGCGGGCGGCCGATCCGGAAAACCAGGTGGATGGCTTTCTGGGGGAGGGATTGCCCGAGGGTGCGCGGCTCTGGAGCAAGGCCGGCTGGATGAGCCAGGCCCGCCACGATGCGGCCTATGTGGAGGCCGATGGGGTCGATCCCTTCCTGCTGGTGGTCTTCAGCGAAGGCCCTGGTTGTGCAAAGGACACCGAGCTACTACCCGCCATCGCTGCGAGCCTGTTGCAGCATCAGCGCAGCGCCTGACCCTTAGGGTCATCAGCCACGGAACAGAGTCTCGAAAGAATTGCCATCACCATGAAGGGGGAGCTCCTTCATGGTGATGGCACGGTGATCAACACCGTGCTGAAACGGAGAGGGAGGGATTCGAACCCTCGACAGAAGTTGCCTCCTGTAACTCCTTAGCAGGGAGCCGCTTTCAACCGCTCAGCCACCTCTCCAGCGGCCCTGAGAGCTTATCAGGGTCCCGAAGGGGGCCCCTCGGTTCGATCCACCTGTTCTGGCCCGTCGGGGTCCCCATCCCATCGGGGCCATCCCTCCTCCCCGCCCTCAAGCCGGGGCAGCCGACGCTTGAAGCCGCAGAGCACCTCCCACGGGATGATGTCGCAGCGGGAACTCCAGTCGGCGGGGGTGATCTGCTCCTGGCCCTGGCTGCCCAGGAGGGTGACCACGCCGCCGATATCGAGATCGGGGGCAGCGGTGGCATCAATCACCAGTTGATCCATGGTGATGGCGCCCACCTGGGGTAAACGCTTCCCCTGGAAGAGCACCTCCATGCGGTTGGAGAGCTGGCGCGGCACCCCATCGGCGTAACCGATCGCCAACACGGCGAGGCGGGTGGGAGCGGTGGTGCGATGGCGATGGCCGTAGCTCACCCCAACCCCGGCCGGCACAAGGCGGACCAGGGTGACCCGGGCGTGCACCTGCATGGCCGGCTCTAGGGCGACGCTGTCCGCCAGGTGGGTGGCGGGAGGATGGCCGTAGAGGGCCAGCCCCACACGCACCATGTCGAAGTGATGCTGGCGGTGACGCAGGGTGCCGGCGGAGTTGGCGAGGTGGCGGCAACCGGCCACCAGGCCCTGCACCCGCAGGCTGGTGAGCACCTGTTCGAAGCGTTGCTGCTGGAGATGGGTGAGGCCCTCGTCGGCGGTGGGCGGGAGATCGGCGCTGGCGAGGTGTGAATAGAGGCCCGCCAGCTCGATGGCATCGAGCTCCCGCAAGGAGGCCACCAACCGGGGGCCCTCCTGCCAATCGGCCCCCAGCCTCGCCATGCCGGTATCGAGCTTTAACTGCAGTGGCATGGTGCGACCACTGCCGCTGGCCAGGTTCTGGCAAAGCAGAGCCTCCCGCATGCTGCTGATTGTGGGCATCAGTTGCCAGCGCAGGCAGCTGCGCAGCTCCTCCACCTGGGTGAGATTGCCCAGCACCAGCACCGGGGCCTGAATGCCCTCCCGCCGCAGCTCAACGCCCTCAGCGAGGGTGGCCACGCCGAGGCTGGCAGCGCCGCCCTGGAGCGCGGCGCGGGCCACCGCCACCGCCCCGTGGCCGTAGCCATCGGCCTTGACCACCGCCATCAGGCTGGTGCGCTTCCCGATCAACTGCTGGATCGCGCGGGCATTGCGGCTGATGGCCGCGGTGTCCACCTCCACCCAGGCCCGCTGGCGAGAGCGTCCCGTTTCATGGGGCTCCGGCTTGGGAGCGAGGGGAGATCGGGCCATTCTGGGGCGCGGCGGATTCCTGACGAGTGGGACAGGGGGGCGTGCAAGGCTCTATTGGTTGCCGATGGCGTCCTGGGACACCAAAGCTGACCGCATAGCCCCGATAGCATGACGCTTAACCGGGGTGCCCGGCATGGGTCACGTTCTCGTTCTCAATGCGTCCTACGAGCCCTTGAACATCACCACCTGGCGACGCGCCATGGTGATGCTTCTCAAAGGCAAGGCCGAGGGATTGGAACATGACGCCAGCCACCCGATCCGGCCGGATCTGCTCCTCCCCACGGTGATCCGCCTGCGCCAATTTGTGCGGGTGCCCTACCGCCAGGTTCCCCTGACCAGGCGCAACGTCTTCCACCGCGACAGCCACATCTGTCAGTACTGCGGCCATGGAGGCGACACCCTCTCGATCGACCACGTGGTGCCCCGCAGCCGGGGAGGCAAGGACAGCTGGGAGAACGTGGCCACCGCCTGCCTACCGTGCAACGTGCGCAAGGCCAACCGCACCCCCCGGGAGGCCGGGATGCCGCTGTTGCGGGAACCCGGGCGTCCCCCCAGCACCCTGGGGTTCGAGGCAAGCCGCCAGATCCGCACCGGCCAGCACCAGGAGTGGGCGAAGTACGTGATTGAGAACCGCGCAATTCAGACCCCGGCGGCCTGAGCTGCCAGCTCCTCCAGCTGCCGGCTCTGCTCCGCCGCAACACTGGCCTGCACCAGGGGCTCAAGCTGGCCTTCGAGCACCGGTTCCAGGGCGAAGTTCCGACCGAGCCGGTGGTCGGTCACCCGGCTGTCCTTGGCGTTGTAAGTGCGGATCTTCTCGCTTCGGTCCCCGGTGCCCACCTGGGCGCGCCGGGCAGAACGTTCCTCGGCAGCGGCCGCCGCCAGTTGGCGCTCGTAGAGCTTGGCCCGAAGGATCTCCAGGGCACGCTCCCGGTTCTGCAGCTGGGACCGCTCCTGGGTGCAGAACACCCGAATCCCGGTGGGCTTGTGGAGCAGATCCACGGCCGTTTCAACCTTGTTGACGTTCTGGCCTCCGGCGCCGCCGGAGCGGGCAGTACCGATCTCGAGATCGGTTGGGTCGATCTGAACCTCAACCGGATCGGCCTCCGGCATCACCGCCACCGTGGCCGTGGAGGTGTGAACCCGGCCCTGGGATTCAGTGGCTGGAACCCGTTGGACCCGGTGCACCCCGGCCTCAAACTTGAGACGGCTGAAGACGCCATCACCCTCAATCGCCAAAATGAGCTCGCGAAAGCCCCCCAATTCCGCCTCCGAAGCGCTCAGGGGCTGCACCCGCCAGCCACAGCCCTGGGCGTAGCGCTCGTACATCCGAGCCAGATCACCGGCCCAAAGACAGGCCTCATCACCACCGGCGCCAGCCCGGATCTCGAGCATCACGCTGCGCTCATCGCGGGGATCCCGCGGCAACAGGGCCACCGTGAGCCGGCCTAGCAGGGCAGCGATCAGCTCATCGAGGTGGGCAAGCTCCTCGGCTGCCAGTGCGGCGAATTCGGCGCCGTCGGGCTCCAGGCGCTGGTCCTTCAGCAGACGCCTCGTCGCCTCCCGCTCAAGCTCCAGCCGCTGGAATTGGTCAAAATCATGAACCAGGGGCTCCAGCCGGGAACGTTCCCGGGCGATGGCCTGCAACCGGGCGGGATCGGACGCCACGGCGGGATCAGCCAGTTGGCGTTCCAGGGTGTCGAAGGTGCGGCGGGCAGTCTCGAGGCGCTGCCTCAGCAGAACAGGGTCCATCGCTTGTTAAGGGTGCGTGGTCATCGGAACAGCACGCTGCCCCATGGCATGGCTCCAAAACAAAAGCCGGACGCACCAAGGCGACCGGCTACTAAGAATGGGCATAAGCCCATCGAGGAGAGAAGGTCGTGGAACCCCCGGCTTCGGAGGCGCCGACTTTCAGACCTCAACAGCTGCCGTCTCGGTGGATGCGTCCCCATCGGCAACGGGTGCTTCGGCCGCAGGGGCCGGGCTGGCAGTCTTGGCAGCGGTGCCATCCGCGGACGCGGACCCCATGCCGTACTTACGCATGAAACGATCAACCCGACCTTCGGTGTCGAGAATCTTCTGAGTGCCTGTGTAGAAGGGGTGGTTACCACTCCACACATCCACGTGGATCTCAGGCTGGGTGGATCCGGTGGTCATGACCACCTCGCCGTTACAGATCACCTTGGCGTCGGGGTACCAGGTGGGATGGATGTCGGGCTTGGGCATGGCTGGAAGGGTGTGGTGTAGCGCAGCGGAGCAATCAGCGCTTGGAGAACTGGGGAGCCTTGCGGGCTTTCTTGAGGCCGTACTTGCGACGTTCCTTGGCGCGGGGGTCACGGCTCAGGTGGCCTTCCACCTTGAGAGGTTTGCGATTGTCGGGAGAGAGATCGCAGAGAGCCCGCGCGGCACCCTGCTTAATCGCATCAGCCTGGCCAGTGAGGCCGCCACCGCGAACATTCACCAACAGATCGTATTGGGCTTCAAGGCCCAGGGTCTGAAGGGGGGCTTTCACCGCCGCCAGATAGACGGGGTTGTAATTGAGGTAATTGTCACCGGGGCGGCCGTTGATGGTGACGGTGCCGGTACCGGGGACAACACGGACCCGGGCCACGGCAGTTTTGCGACGGCCGGTGCCCCAGTAGACGACACGGTTAGAGGAACTGGTCATTGGACGGCGGAGGCGGCGGGATCGAGGGCGAGGGGCTGGGGCTGCTGGGCGGCGTGGGGATGGTCAGCGCCCTTGTAAACCTTGAGCTTGCGGAACAACTGGCGGCCCAGGGCGTTGTGGGGAAGCATGCCCTTCACGGCTTTTTCGATGATCCGCTCAGGAAGCCTGGCCTGGAGGTGGGCGAAACTCTCAGTCTTCATGCCGCCGGGGCGGCCGGAATGACGGCGATAGAGCTTCTGGGTGGCCTTGTTGCCACTCACCCGAACCTTGTCGGCATTGATGATCACCACAAAATCACCGGTGTCGAGGTGAGGGGTGTAGGTGGGCTTGTTCTTACCCCGGAGCACCTGGGCCACTTCGCTGGCCAGCCGGCCGAGGGTCTGGTCGGCGGCATCCACCACGTACCACTGACGGTCGAGGGAGGCGATGGAAGGGGGAGTTGTCTTGTTCATGGCGCCTGGTTGGGGCAGCGGCTCGCGAGGAGCAGCTGGGAGGAGCTTCGGTGCGAGCGGAACGCCCGGCGGGCCTCAATGGACCCTACCGTGCGGCGGAACCATGGTCGGCACATCTGGAGCGGACCAGTTCCCGGAAGGCTCAGCGTTGGCCTCAGCCCTGGCAACCGAGCTCCGATGAAAGCGGATGCCAGGCCGGGGGAGGGTCGCTGAACCCCAACCGAAACTGCGGTTGTCCATCATACCAGGCGACTTGAGGGAAGGGGTTCTCGACGTAGCCCACCCGTAGCAGGCAGAGGCCTTGGGGAGGCGCAGCCTCCTTCACAGCGTGACGCTCCCGCCGCCTCCAGCGCTGCCGGAAGGTGTCAGGGCTCAATCGCCCCTCCCCAACCGCTACCAGCTGGCCCATGACCAGCCGCACCATGCCGTAGAGAAAGCCGCTGGCCTGCAGTTCGGTGACCACCAGATCGCCCTCGCGACGTACCTCCACGGCCTGGATGGTGGTGCGGGCGTGGGAGCGGCTACTGCCGGCGCGCTGGAAGGCGGAAAAATCATGCTCTCCGACCAGCTCCGCAAGCACCTCGGCCATCAGGCCCTCCGCGATCTGCAGCTGGTAACGATGCCAGCTCCAGGGCGCCAGGAAGAGGTTGGGCGTCCGGGCGTTGTAGATGGTGTAGCGATAGCGCCGGTAGGTGGCAGAGAAGCAGGCATGCCAATCCGCCGCCACTTCACTCGCAGCGCAAACGCGCACGCTGGCGGGCAGCCGGCCATTCAGGGCACGGGCCCAGCGGTTGGCCGGGATAGGACCAGCACTATCGAAGTGCACTACCTGACCGGCCGCATGGACGCCGGTATCGGTGCGGCCAGCCGCCACGGCCTTGACCGGACGATGGGGGTCGAGGGCCGCGATCGCAGCCTCCAGAGTCTCCTGGACGCTGGCCAAGTTGCTCTGCCGCTGCCAACCATAAAACAACCCTCCGTCGTACTGGATGCAGAGGGCGACCCGGCGAAGGGTACGGGTGGGGCGCTGCGGATCGGAATCGGGAACCGGCAGCGAAGCGGGAGCTGATGTCTGGGCCTGGAAGCTCAGGGGAGATTCAGACCAATTCGATGATGGCCATCTCGGCGTTGTCGCCGCGGCGGCGAACGGTGCGGATGATGCGGGTGTAGCCACCGTTGCGTTCGCCGTAGCGGTCTTGGGCCTTGTCGAACAAGGCGTGGACCAGTTGCTTGTCGTAGATGTAGCCGATCGCGCGACGGCGTGAGGACAGGCTGCCGTCCTTGGCGAGGCTGATCATCCGCTCGGCCTCGTCCCGAAGCGCCTTGGCGCGAGCCTTGGTGGTGGTGACCCGGCCTTCGCGGATCAGCTGGGTGGTAAGGCCCCGGAGGAGGGCCTTGCGTTGGTCGGCGGGGCGTCCCAGAAGGGGGACGCGGCACTGGTGGCGCATGGTCGGATACGGATGCGTGAGGCTTAAGGGGAAGGGAACCGCCGATCAGGCGCTGGTGCGACTCTGGGGCAGTGAGATGCCGATGCGCTCGAGGGCTTCGATCACCTCGTCGGCGGACTTGGAACCGAAGTTCTTGATCTCCAGCAAATCCTCATAGCTGAAGCCCATCAGGTCGGACACGGAGTTGACCTGGGCCCGCTTGAGGCAGTTGTAGGCCCGCACCGAAAGGTTCAGTTCCTCGAGGGGAATCTGGGCTTCAGCCGAGGGCTCCGGCTCAAGGCCGGGTTCCTCGGTCATGGTGAGGGTGGCCAGGGGCTGGAAGAGGCCAATCAACTGGTTGGCCGCCTGGGCCATGGCGTCATCCGGGGTGATGCTGCCGTTGGTCTCGATTTCGAGCCGGAGCCGCTCCCTTGCGGAGCCTCCCTCCCCCACGGCTGTCTCATCAACGCTGTAGTTGACCCGGCGCACGGGCATGAACACGGCGTCGATCTGGAGGAGGTCGATGGCGCTGGTGTCCTGGTTGTGGCGATCCACCGGCCGGTAGCCCATGCCCCGTTCCACGTGGACCTCCATCTCAAGGCTATGGCCATCGGCAACGGTGGCGATGGGGCGATCGGCATCGATCACCTGCACCTGGGAGGAGAACTGGAGGTCGGAGGCCGTGACGGTGGCCGGGCCGTTGATCACCAAGCGGCCGATCTCGAGATCGCGACTGCGACTGGTGACAGGCACCGACTTGCAGTTGAGCAGGATGTCGAGCACGTCTTCCCGCACACCCGGAACCGTGGCGTATTCATGGTTAACGCCGGCGATCCTCACCGCGGTAATGGCGCTGCCCTCAAGGCCGCCGATCAGAACCCGGCGAAGGGAATTGCCGAGCGTGGTGGCCTGACCCCGGTCAAGGGGGCCGATCACGAACACACCCGTCTGGGAACGGTCACCGGCAACCTGGTGGTCGACCCGATCGATCTGGTATTGCAGCACGGTCAGTGGGAACGGAGGGGTGGGACAGGTTCGGAGCCGATCAGACGCGGCGACGCTTGGGCCGGCGGCAGCCGTTGTGGGGCAGGGGGGTGACGTCGCGGATCAGGGTGATCTCTAGGCCTGCCACCTGGAGGGCACGGATGGCCGTCTCGCGGCCGGAACCCGGTCCACGCACCAGCACCTCGATCTGACGCATGCCCTGCTCAAGGGCCCGGCGGGCGGCCGCCTCGGCGGCGGTCTGGGCGGCGAAGGGAGTTCCCTTGCGGGCACCCTTAAAACCACTCGCACCGGCCGATGACCAACTGATCACCTCACCGGAGGTATCGGTAATCGACACGATCGTGTTGTTGAAGGTGCTCTGGATGTGGGCAACGCCGTTGGGGACGTTGCGCTTGGCCTTCTTGGGGCCGGTTTTCTTGGCTGGCTTCGCCATGGTGGAAGCCCTGCGATGGCAGGGAGGTGATCGGGGAACTGGGGGAGACCCTGGTGACGCCGACAGGGGCGGCAGGGCCGTTGGGCGAAGGGCTTACTTCTTCTTACCGGCCACGGTTTTGCGAGCACCGCGTCGGGTGCGAGCGTTGGTGCGGGTCCGCTGCCCGCGCACGGGCAGGCCCATGCGATGGCGGCGTCCCCGGACACAGCCGATGTCCTGGAGGCGCTTGAGGGCCATGCCCTCTTCGCGCCGGAGGTCGCCCTCAAGGGTGAAGGAGTCGGCGGCGCCACGCAGTTTCTGCACGTCGCCGTCGCTGAGGTCTTTCACCCGGATGTCGGGGTTGACCCCGGCCTTGGTGAGGATCTTGCGGGCCCGGGTGAGCCCGATCCCATACACATAGGTGAGAGAAATCTCGACCCTCTTGTCACGAGGGATGTCGACACCGGCAATCCGAGCCACGTCAGGAAGCGTTCAAAGGAGCTTTGGGTTGGTTCCGCGCGCCGAGACGCCGAAACCGGTGGTGCCCCCGACGGCGGGGGCTGCAGGCGAGGGTCAGCCCTGGCGCTGCTTGTGCTTGGGGTTGGCGCAGATGACCATCACCCGGCCGTGGCGACGAATCACCCGGCACTTGTCGCACATTTTCTTGACTGAGGCACGCACCTTCATGGGAGTTGTGCTCTCCGAATTTGCAAACAGGCACCCTATCACATCAGTCAACCAGCAGGGAGGACAGGCGCTCCTCAATCGCCTCGATGCTGCCGACCCCATCGAGACGGCGAAGCAGGCCCTGGCTCTCGTAGTGGGCGATCAAGGGGGCCGTCTGCTCCCGGTAGACGTTGAGGCGATTGGCGATCACCTCAGCGTTGTCGTCGGCCCTGCCCCGCGCCAGCAGACGCTGGATCAGCACGGCGTCATCGAGTTCCAGGAGGATCACCTGCTCGATCTGCTGGTTCAGGGAGGTGAGCAGGTGTTCAAGGGCCTCGGCCTGGGGAAGATTGCGGGGGAAGCCATCCAGCAACCAGCCACCACCGTGGTGCTCCAGTCGGCTGCGCACGATCGCGAGCACGAGGGCGTCGCTGACCAGTTCACCCCGGGCCATCACCGCCTCGGCCTCCTGGCCCAGGGGGGTAGCGGCCTGGACCTCGGCCCGCAAGAGATCGCCGGTCGAGAGATGGAGCAGCCCCTCACGGGAGGCGAGACGCTGGGCTTGGGTGCCCTTGCCAGCACCGGGAGGACCAAGGAAGAGAAGACGTTGCTTCATGGCGGGAGAAGGGATGGGCAACCGGTGACCTGAGCGGAAGACCCGGCAGGCTCAGGGTTGATAGGGGTGCAAAGAGAGTTCAGAGTGGCCGGATCCGAGATCTCCGGATCGGACAGGATCGGGACGGCGGACAGGTGCCGGGTTACTGGCGAACCATGCCCTCATAGCGCTGGGAGATCACGTAGGTCTGCACCTGCTTGGCGGTGTCGATGGCCACCCCCACGAGGATGAGCAGGGAAGTGGCACCGAGACCCTGGAAGGTGCGGACCTGGATCGCCCCCTCCACCGCGGAGGGAATGATCGCCACGGCCCCGAGAAAGAGGGCACCCAAAAGGGTGAGCCGGTTCTGAACCCCCAAGAGGTACTCAGCCGTGGCGGAGCCGGGGCGGACGCCGGGGATCGCCACACCGGTGCGCTTGAGGTTGGTGGCGATGTCCACCGGATTCACGGTGAGGGAGGCATAGAAGTAGGAGAAGCCAACGATCAGGCCAAAAAAGAGCAGGGCGTAGAGCCATGGAGTGCTGCTGTTGGGGCTGAGGTAGCCGGCCAGACGGATCAAGAGAGGATTCTTGGTGAAATTAGCGAGGGTGAGCGGCAGGAAGACCACGGCCGAGGCAAAGATGATTGGCATCACGCCACCGGCATTGAGCTTGAGGGGGAGATAGCTCTGGCGGGCGCTCAGCAGGCCGCCTCCGCCGGCCTGGCGTTTGGCACTGACGATGGGGATACGTCGGTTGCCCTCCTGGACAAAGATGATCCCGACAATTGTGATTAGAAACACCAGCAGCAGGATGACGATGCCGGTGATGGTGCCGCGGTCGCCACTCTGGGCCAGCTCGATGGTGGATCCGAGGGCCTTGGGCAGGGAGGCCACGATGTTGATGAAGATCACCAATGAGGCCCCCTGGCCGATCCCGCGTTCGGTGATCACCTCACTGATCCACATCACCACCATCGAACCCGTGACCAGGGCCAGGGCTGTCTGGGCCACAAACAGCCAATCGGGCAGGCCCGGCAGGGCGTACTGCTTGAGGATCAGGGCAAAGACCGTGCTCTGCACGATCCCCCAGCCGAGGGCCACATAGCGGGTGAACTGGGCGATCTTGCGTCGACCAGCCTCGCCTTCGTTCTTTTGGAGATCCTCCAGCTGGGGCAGCGCCGCCGTGAGCAGCTGGAGGATGATCGAGGCGTTGATGAAGGGAAGGATCCCTAGAGCGAACACGCCCACGGTGGAAAGTCCACCGCCGGTGAAGATATCGAGAAAACCAAGCAGCTGGCCTCCCTGCCGGACGAAGGCCTGGAAGGCGACCCGGTCGATACCCGGCACCGGTACGTAGATGCCAAGTCGGACGATCAGGAGCAACCCAAGGGTGATCAGCACCCGGTCGCGCAGCCCCTTGGCCTGAACAAGCTGGCTGAGGATTTCAGCGGCGCTCGGATTGCGCCCCCGGCTGATGACCATGGGGTTTGGTTGCGATGGGGGGAGGGAAGGAAGGATCAACCGAAGAAAGCCGTCCGTGGACCCCAAGGGCACCCACGGACGGCTCCAACGCTAACGAGGTGGCTGCACGGCCTCAGTCGAGGATCTCGCAGGTACCACCAGCGGCTTCGATCTTGGCGCGGGCACCGGCGGTAAAGGCGGCGGCTCGCACCGTGAGCTTGGTGGCCAGCTCACCTTGACCAAGCACCTTGAGGGGGTGCTTGGGACTGGTGACCAAACCATCCTTGACAAGGGAATCCAGGTCAACAGTGCTACCCGCCTTGAGGTCGGCCAGCTTGCCCACGTTGACGATCGTGAACTCGGTGGGATTGACCAGAGGGAAGTGCTTCAGCTTGGGGACCCTGCGGTAGAGGGGCATCTGGCCACCCTCGAAACCGGGACGGGTTGGGCTGCCGGAACGGGACTTCTGACCCCGCATGCCGAAGCCGCAGCTGGCACCCTGGCCGGCAGCGATGCCGCGACCCTTGCGGGTCTTGCGGCGGCGTGAACCCGGCTGGGGCTGGAGGTTGTTGAGTTGATAGGTCATCGGGGCCTCAGGAGTAAATCTGCTCAAGGGAGATGCCCCGCTCTTTGGCGGTCTCCTTGTGGGTGCGCAGGGCCGCCAGGGCCACCATGGCGGCGCGGGCGTTGTTCAGAGGGGTCTTGGACCCCAACCGCTTGGCCAGCACATTTTTGATGCCGGCGAGCTCGAGCACCGTGCGGATCGAACCGCCGGCGATCACGCCCGTACCAGGAGCAGCGGGGCGGATGAGCACGCTGGCGGCTCCGTCACGCCCATTGCTGAGGGTGGGAATGGAGCTGTTGCGGGTGAGGGGCACCTTCACGAGGTGCTTCTTGCCGTCGGCCACGCCCTTGCGGACGGCACCGATGACATCGCCGGCCTTGCCAACGCCAACGCCAACTTGGCCGCGTTCGTTACCAACGACCACGATGGCCCGGAAGCTCATCTTCTTGCCCCCCTTCACGGTCTTGGAGACGCGGCGGATCTGAACCACCCGCTCCTGCCATTCGGAGTCGCGCTCCTGGCCACGACGATTGTCACGGTCGCGGCCACGGCCACCGCCACCGCCGCGGCGGTCGCCCTTGCCATCGCCGCGGCCGCCCCGGCGCTCCTGCTGGCCTTCGGCGGCGGCAGGAACGTCAGCGGCGCCCGGGGTGTCGCTGAATTGCGTTTGGTCGTTGGTTTCGGTCATGGTGAGAGCAGGATCAGAACTGGAGGCCCGCTTCCCGGGCGGCGTCGGCGAGGGCTTTCACCCTTCCGTGATACAGGTTGCCGCCGCGATCGAAGACCACCTGTTGAATGCCCTTGGCAAGGGCGCGCTTGGCGACAAGCTGGCCCACGGCCTCGGAAGCCTCGCAAGTGGCACCGACCGTGAGGCTGGTGCGCAGATCCTTGTCGAGGGTTGATGCCGCACAGAGGGTGCTCTGGGCGTCGTCGTCGATGACCTGGGCGTAGATGTGGTTGTTGGAGCGGAACACCGCAAGCCGGGGACGGACGGCGGTGCCGCTGAGGGTACGACGCAGACGGCGATGGCGCTTCTGGGTCTGCTGTTTGCGTGAAATGGACGACATGGTGGATCAGGCAATGAATGCGCGTGCAGACCTCATTTCTTG
>Ga0209597_1000171_pt1 | contig 42419 bp, 77 predicted proteins | sample M_140625_MF_Meta_FD_187316 | JGI IMG/M metagenome (GOLD analysis project Ga0209597, IMG submission 187316) | Freshwater microbial communities from Lake Montjoie, Canada to study carbon cycling - M_140625_MF_MetaG (SPAdes) (version 2) | ecosystem: Environmental > Aquatic > Freshwater > Lake... | reverse complement strand
TCTGGACAACATGACGATTTAGTAAGTGCATTATTGTTAATCATACGCATGAGTGTTGTACTAGCAGATTGGGATCCTAGGGTGTTTGAAACTCTAAGTGTAAACACGGAATTTGGCGAAGAATGGGACGCACCATTGCCTATATTCATTTCCTCAGGCATAGGATAAATATAACATGGATGCTAATTTAGATAAAATTGCTTTGGATCTTTACGGCAAGATACAAACAAGGTTTTCCGATATAACTATCGGAGACGAAAATGCCAATGTGCTGAGTAAAAAGACGGACATTCCAAAAGCTAGATTCTTTGAATTTGAATACAAAGAAGATGGCGAAGATATTGGAACTGTGGCCATTACATTAGATGCAGATGACGGCATAGTGATTGAAGTTAGCGGCGATATTGTAGAAAAACAACACCCAGGCGCATTTAAATTTATTAGAAGTTTTAGAAAATTTGCTAAAAATAGGCTGTTAAATTATGATGTTCAGCGCATGGGTAAAAGCAATTTAGACAAAAGAGACTACCAGTTTCGAGCAAAAGTTAAGGATAATACAATTATGGAAAACAAGCTGTTTGGTACTGCTAGAATAAGCTACCAAGATTTAGGCGAAGCGCGATTAGTTATTAAACATAGTCAACCTGTTAACACAGAACTTGCCGCTGGCAGGACTATGCATATTGAAAGCATTTACGTTGAAAACGCCGCAGGCGAACGTTTCCGTTATCCTACAAAGCACATCAACGGTGCTCGCGCATTGGCAGAGCATATCAAACATGGCGGTCATCCGTATGATGGTATTGGTATGCATATCACTGGACTCAGTGAAGAACTTGCTAGCCTACGTAAATTTAAAAATTATGTTGGACGTCAAACACAACTCAGTGAAGCAATGGGCGAAGTTACCAGCAAGGTGATTGAGCGTATCGAATCAGTTAAAAAAGAAATCCATAATTTACAGCGTTCCGCATACTACGAACAATTTGCAGAATCTTTTGAAAGCCAGGATGAACAACTAATTCCTGAAGCGGTGATGGATGATTGGATTGACCGTTTGACCATACGCACATTTAACGAAGAATTAAAATCAGTGTTTCCATACATCTATAGGCTAGTTGATGGCACACAATTGCCAGTTAAAGAATTAACCGCAGACGATTTGTTAGCAGAAGATGACAAAGAAGATGTTGCTCCTTGGTACAAAGACAAAGCTGAACAAGATGCTGACAAGAAAAAATCTTCTTTCAAGAAACCACACAATCCTAATCGCACAGGCAAAGATGCCGCAAAGGCTCTTGCACAAAAAGGCATACCCAAGACAGAAGCATTGGATCCAGAAGCCGCATTTGAATCATTTATGAATGACATTGTGGAAGGCGACGATGAAGGACTTGGTCTTTTTGATAAGAATGAAAAAGTTAGAAACAACGCAATTCAAGAACTAAACAGGATATTCCAGTCACCGATGACTGGCGGTCCTGGCTCAAATATCAATGTGATAGATACATTATCCAAATACTTGCCTGAAGTAGATCCAACAACCGGTGAAGCATTATTTCCATTAGATGAGTTGAAAAAAGCTGACCCAGAATTAGATGTACGTGCTATTGTGCAAATGGAACTTGAAAGAATTTCTCAAGACAACGATGACATAGCACGTATTTTAAATTCCAATGCTATTGATTTTAGCGGCGACGATGAAGTTGGTGGAACAGATAGTGAGGCACCTGCTGCCGCACCAGTTGCTGCCGCACCAGAAGCACCAGCCGCTGCCGCACCTGCTCCTGAAGCTCCTGCTCCTGAAGCTCCTGCTCCTGAAGAAAATTTAGCAATTGCAGAAGGTATGGCATCATTGAAGGCAAAATTAATCAAAGCAGTGGAATGTGGCGCTGGCCCAGATACTGAATTGGATTTTGGCCACAAGAAAATGTCTTTGCTCAGCGCACTGCAAGAATGTGGTATTAATCCAGCAAGCGTTGGATTTAAATCGCAAGAAAGTGGTGTGCAAGAAATATTAAAGAGTATTAGTGGTTTTTGGAATAGAGATGCTACTGTTACCGAAAGTAATATCGAAGGCAACTTTACTATTGGGCCTACCAGAGTTATTACAAAAATTATCAGTAACTTTAAGAATGGCAACTATAAAAATGCAACCAAGGAAGATGTTAGCCGTGTGATTCACATGGTTAAGAAAATGGATCCTCCAAGTAGCGTTAATCAGCCCGGTGATGAGCTGGGCCACATCAAACACTTGTCTGGAATGGGTGGCACTATTGATGAAGCTTCAACTGAGTCAGCAGATGATTTTGCTAAACTGATGGCAGACTTTAAAGCAAAACATTCAGATGCTGACATTGACGAATTAGTAAAACAATACAAAGATCAAGAAGCTAATGATCCATCATCTGTTAACTACACTAATCAAATGGACAGATCCAGCAATGCAACACAGTCTGCAACTGCTCCAACTACAAATAACACATCCACAAGTACAAATAATCAAGCTGGGCATACTAGCAATCAAACAGGCACAATAGACGGCCAACCAGCTAGCCACGCAGATGCAATGGCCAAATTTAGAGACATTGCCAAAGGCATGAAATTAAAAATACCAGGCGCAAACGGACAAGATATGGATTTTGATTTTGGCGATCCTGACAAAATGGGTTCACAGATTCAAAGCCATGTGGGTAACTTGATGAAAGGCATGATGGACAAAGTTCCGCAAGGTCAACAAAAACTAGACATGCCAGGTTTTAGTGGTAGCATGGATCCACAAGCCATGATGAAAGGCATCATGGACAAAATGCCAAAAGGTGGCAACATGCCCGCCATGGAAAGCTCAGAGCTAACAGCAATGCTTAAAATTGCAGGACTAAGATAAGGACTTATTATGAAAAAGATTACAGAAAGCCAATTAAAAGACAAAGTAAACAGTTTGAGAGAATACTTGAAAGTTTACGAAAATCAACAAGTGGATGAGTGGAGTGTGTTATCTCCAAGCTCATGGTTTAACGGCCGTGACTATGGCGACAGCACCAGTCGTGATGATGTTCGCACACAAGATGCCGCCAAGAATTCCACTGGCGGTGCAAATATGGCGTTGGTACAAAATCGTGAATCACTTGCTCCGGGATCAGTTGCAAGCGAACAAGGCAAGGATGGCGTAACCTACGCAGTTGACGCAAAAGGTATGCGCACTTTCAAAATTGAAAATAACAAGTGGGTTGCAATGAATCCTCCAACACCAACTGAGCAACCGGAATTAATGGGCGCACCGGATCAAGCCGCAAGTGTTACTCCTGCCGCTCCTAGTACACAAGATTTAACAGCCGCTGCCAGTGCAAGCGGAGAAGCTGTGGGCAAGAGTCTACAACAATTTAAAGAACTATTGGCAAAAGCGGCGTTACCAGCGGCGCCATTACCGCCAGGGGAAAAGCGTACACAAGCCGAAATTGATCATGCTAAAAGTTTAGGTAGTTTTGCAGTCGAAAGTACCACGTACTTCTTAAACAAATTACGTTTAATTGAATCTCGTCAATTGAACGAAGCATTAACTCCTGAAGAAGAAAAACAATTAGATACGCTAGCTCAGTCATATGGAGATAGCGAAGATCCAGAAATTGCAGGCTTAATGAAACAATACAGCGATTATAAAAACTCTAAACTTAACGCTCAACCTGCACAAGCTGCCGCAGTAACTCCAGCGGCACCAGCAGTACGTCCTCCTGTGGCTGTAGATCCTCGTGATGGTCCAGTGGGACAAGCATTAGCTAAATTAGGTGTTAGCAAAAAAGATAGGCTTGATCAAGCATTTGTAGACAGCACATTAGGCGCTGGAAAGTACAAGGCAGGTACTGCAGAATCTAATATGGCTTTACAAGCACATTTTAAAAAGCAAGGTGGCGGCCAAGGTGCATCTGTTACGGCAGTAACGCCTCCAACAAAACCAACTGCTCCAGAACTAACACAAACGCAACAAAACTTGAAAAACTATGGCATGTACAAACCTGGTGACGAACTGCGTACACCAGATGAACTTAAATATGCCGCAGGGTTAGCAGATGCTACACCGAATCCAGATGCAGGATTGGAACCATCCGATCCACGTCATTCTGGCCATGCGGCATGGAAAGCCCAACAAGCACAAGCACAAGCACAAGCACAAGCACAAGCACAAGCACAAGCACAAGCACAAGCACAAGCACAAACTAATGCGGCAGACGGTGTAAACCAAGGCGCCCGCAATGGCGTGACCACCGTTAGTACTAGACGTCAACCTGCGGCCAATACAGCTACTAGACCTGCAAATTCGATAACACCAAGACGCCAAACACAAGCCGAATCAGTTGGTTACAACGAATTACAACGTATTGTGAGTTTGGTTAACCACAGATAACAATTGAGTAAAATGCTCACATTTAGAGCATAATTTCTCTTGCTTTACTAAATAAAAGTGCGTATACTTATGTATATGCACTTTTTGTTTTACAGGTGTAAAACAATATTAGGCAAACAAAGGCATATAAAAGGAGAAATTATTATGGCATCTTTGGCTGAAATTCGGGCAAAACTTAAGGCAGCTGAATCTCGCGGTTCAGACGGTAACAGAACAGGTGGGGACAATTCAATTTACCCATTCTGGAATCTAAAAGAAGGTGACGAAGCGGTTCTACGCTTCCTTCCAGACGGAAACACCGACAACACTTTTTTCTGGGTAGAACGTGCAATGATCAAATTGCCATTCGCCGGAATCAAAGGTGAATCAGAAAGCAAACCAACTATTGTTCAAGTACCATGCGTGGAAATGTATGGCGATACTTGTCCTATTCTTTCAGAAGTTCGTGCATGGTTCAAAGACCCTGCGTTGGAAGACATGGGTCGTAAGTATTGGAAGAAACGTAGTTATATTTTCCAAGGCTTTGTAGTAGAAGACGGCCTTGCTGAAAAAGAAACCCCAGCAAATCCAATCCGTAGATTCATCATCGGACCACAAATCTTCACATCAATTCGTTCAGCACTGGTTGATCCAGAGTTGGAAGATTTGCCAACTGACTTTGTGCATGGCTTGGACTATCGTATGAAGAAAGGTTCAAAAGGCGGATATGCTGACTACTCAACCAGTACTTGGAGTCGTCGTGAGCGTCCACTAAATGATGTGGAACAAGCGGCAATCAAAGAGCACAGTTTGTTTAATCTAAATGACTTCCTGCCTAAAAAGCCAACAGACGTTGAGCTCAAGGTCATGAAGGAAATGTTTGAAGCGTCAGTTGACGGCGAACCATATGATATGGAACGTTGGGGACAATACTTCAAACCAGCTGGTATGAGTCAGAATACCGGTGATCCAAACAAATCAACTCCAAAAGCTACTCCAGTAGTAGTTAATAACGATGCTGATGACGAAGGCGGGCCAGTGGTCAAATCAACTCCTGCTCCAAGCACCACAGCAAAAGCTGAAGCAACTGGTGCAGGCGATAGTCGTGCGCAAGATATCCTTGCAATGATTCGCAATCGTCAGAAGTAAAAGCAAACGGCTCGGGCCTCTACAACTTGGTTGTACGCCCGGGTTATCTTTTTTGGAGAAAAATAATGGCAACAGCTAAACAAGTGAATAAACTTGGAGACAAGTTAACAAAGGTAAATGAATCATTTACCATCAATATGTACGACAACGGCTTTATGGTAGAAGCTGGCGGTCGTAATAAGAAAGGCGATTATGTAAACGCCAAAATCATGTGTACTAATGTAGACGAAGTTGTAGGACTAGTCCGCGAAGCATGTGAAATGGATAAGGACGTTTAATATGGCAACTAAAGCGTTCGACCTAAGTAAATTTAGAAAGACCCTGACCAAGAGTATTGATGGTCTTGGCATTGGGTTTAATGACCCGACTGATTGGGTCAGCACAGGTAACTTTGCGCTGAACTATCTAATCTCAGGTGACTGGAACAAAGGTATTCCTTTGGGTAAGGTTACTGTGTTTGCTGGCGAATCTGGCGCTGGCAAGAGCTATATCTGTTCTGGAAACATTATTAAGAATGCACAAGAACAAGGTATCTATTGTATCTTAATCGATACAGAAAACGCACTGGACGAGCAATGGTTAAAAGACCTTGGCGTTGACACCAGTGAAGACAAGTTGCTTAAACTCAACATGGCCATGATTGATGATGTTGCTAAAACAATTCATGAATTCATGACAGATTACAAAGTAATGGAAAATCGTCCCAAGGTCATGTTTGTCATAGACTCGCTGGGTATGTTGCTGACCCCCACTGACATTAACCAGTTTCAAGCTGGTGATATGAAAGGCGATATGGGCCGTAAGCCAAAAGCATTAACTGCATTGGTTCGTAACTGTGTTAACATGTTTGGTAATCACAATGTTGGAATGGTATGTACTAATCACACATACGCAAGCCAAGATATGTTTGATCCAGATGACAAGATTTCGGGTGGTCAAGGTTTCGTTTATGCATCAAGCATTGTTGTTGCTATGAAGAAACTCAAACTTAAAGAAGATGAAGACGGCAACAAGATTACTGATGTCATGGGTATTCGTGCATCATGCAAGATTATGAAAACTCGTTATTCAAAGCCGTTTGAAACATTGCAAATTAAGATTCCGTATTCAACAGGTATGAATCCATACAGTGGTCTAGTAGATATGTTTGAAAAACAAGGACTGTTAAAACAGTCTGGCAACAGGCTTGCATGGATTGATCCAGAGACAGGCGAAGAATTCAAATTCTACCGAAAAGAATGGAAAGATGATAAATTAGATATGATAATGGCAAAATTCCATATCAAGTCTTTAACAACAACTACCATTCATGAGGAGATAGACGAGAATGTTGAATGAAACACAAATTGGTGATATCTGGTTAAACTTTGTTGAGTACCTTGACAAGAAACAACTTGAAAATGTAGCAGAGCGATATATTGACTTGCTTGCAGACTTTGGAGTCAGCGATAAAGTAATGAAAGGTGCAGTGGGCATTGACGATACACTGGACCAGGCCATTGGTTATTATCTCGACGACGAAGACGAAGACGACAGCAACTATAAAGACATGGAGTTTTAATGGGATGGTATACTAAGATAGCCAAGGATATTAGTCATATCCCCGATGCGGCTGAATACTTTAATACTGAATTGCTTTCGGCCAAGTCTGAAATTAAACTGGCTGGCAATTTAGAAAAGTCTTCAGCGGCACTGCCTGGTATTGTTGAACATAGATTTGGACAATTACAGGAAATTGAAGCTATCTTGGAATACCTGAACATTGAATTACGCCGGTTAAAAAGCAGTCATTTCCGCAAATATCTTGAAAATTATCAAAGAGCATTAAGCTCTAGAGATTGTGAAAAGTTTGTAGAAGGTGAAGCTGACGTGGTAGACTTTGAAAAAATTATAAATGAATTTGCACTGCTACGCAACAAATGGTTAGGCATTACCAAGGGTCTTGATCAAAAGCAATGGCAAATTACCAACATTGTAAAATTACGTATAGCAGGTATGGAAGACGCAAGTCTTTAATCAATTCCACCAAAAGGTGACCAATAGGCCTTAAATAATATTGAGGCCTATTTTTTTGTCTATTTTCTTTGACAAACAACAAAAGTGTGTTATAATAATTCATATGATAACTATAGACGAAATACTATTAAATATTGTAAATCAAACTAATCCTACAATAGAAGATTTGATGCCGGCTAGAGATAGCCGAGTGTTACGTAGTCTTGCAACGTCAGTTAATTCACATTATTTCATAACTGAAAATCAATCCAACTTGATTTTAAAACTGTTCAAAGAACATAAAAATTCTTTAGTAAAAGTAGTTGATAACATATCCGAACTAATTGTAGACCCAAGTTGGTCAAAATCTTTTAGACAGATTGAAGAGTATAAAAAATTACAGTTGTCTAAAAACGAAGACAGCGAACCAATTTTAAGTATCTATTTTTCGTATTCTTCTAACATACGAAAAATATTACAGACTAATTCAAATAAGATAGAAGGACTTGTACAAACACATCCTGCTAAAGGTTATACTGCAACCTTGACTGAACACAACATTGTATTTCTTGTAGAGCTACTGACACCTTTGCAATTTGAAATAGATGAAGATATTATTAATCATTTTACAGTAATTAAAAGTTGGGACAAAAAAGAAATTGAAGATAGATTTTTAATTACAAATATTGAAAATCAAAATTTTCATAAAAGTATCACTAGTGACCTTGGAGTTGAAACAACTTTAAATAATGTTATTATCAAAGATAGAAGTTTTAGATATCAATACACTTTTAACAACACAGAAGAACAACCAGTTTCACTAGCTGGTGATATTGCATACAGAGAAACATCTAGAATATGGGTTGACAGTGCAGTTTACAGTTTAAAACAACTGATAGCTTCGTTAATTGAATTACAACGTACTCCGGTGCTAATGGTGTTTCCAAACTGGGATTCTGATACTGTGTATAAAAATATGGTCATACTAGATTCTGCACTAAAGGAAAACAATGTCAACTCAAACGTTGGTATGTATTTTAGAATGGATAATCAAGGACTGGGCAAGGATTTTAATCAGCTCATAGCCACTAACAAATACAATGCTCAATTAAACAATGACACAGCCATTGTGGGTATTCAAGCTGGAAAAATTCCTAAATTTCTTTTAAAAAGTAAATGGACTCCAATGAGTGTAATTGTGTTGGACACTATACGAAATAACAAATCTATGGTGTATGCCAACTGTTGCGACTTAGTTATATCATATTCCAATACAAAACCAGTGTTGGACCCAAAGGCAAACTATGTCAATTAAATTAATAATCAAAGACGAAGTTAATATTAAATTAGAAGGCTTACCGCTTGATGCTCGTAAGAAGCTAGCCAACTCTTTTAAATATGAAATTCCATACGCACGATACCATCCAGCATTTAAGTTGGGCAGATGGGACGGCATGGTTAGTTTGTTTGGACTTGGCGGCAACGGCTACCTTAGCCAATTAGAAGCAATATTTGGAATTCTAAACAAGCTAGGCATAAGTGTAGATGATGTAGAAGATTTACGCACAACAAGTGCAATTTCATTTGAACCAGTAACAGAAACATACTGGTCGGACCAAGGCAAAGTATGGCCCAAAGGTCATCAGCAGGCCGGCCAACCTATCATGTTACGTGATTATCAAGTTGATGCTGTCAATACGTTTTTAACCAATACACAATCACTTCAGGAGATTGCCACAGGTGCTGGCAAGACTATTACCACTGCAACACTGAGTCAATTGGCAGAAAAATACGGACGTACAATTACTATTGTTCCTAACAAAAGTCTAGTGGAACAGACAGAAGAAGATTTTATTGCAGTTGGTTTAGATGTGGGTGTTTACTACGGCGACCGTAAAGATCTTAACAAAACACACACTATATGCACTTGGCAAAGTCTCAACATACTAGACAAGAAAAGCAAAAATCATGAAGATGATATAGTAACACTTGCAGAATTCCTCGACGGTGTTAAGACTGTGATTGTTGATGAAGTACACATGGCCAAGGCCGAAGTATTAAAGAATTTACTCACACAAAACTTATGTAATGCACCAATACGCTGGGGACTAACCGGAACAGTCCCAAAAGAAAAATTTGAATATGAACAAATTTTTGCCAGTCTTGGCCCCGTGGTTGGCGGAATTAAAGCTCACGAACTTCAAGATATTGGTGTACTAAGTACATGTCACGTAAACATAGTACAGCTAATTGACTTACCTGAATTCAAAGCATACAGCGATGAATTAAAATATCTTGTTACCGACGACGACCGAATGATTTATGTCAGCAAACTAATTAAAAAAATATCACAATCAGGCAACACACTAGTTCTAGTTAATAGAATCGACTCAGGCAAATTTATTATTAATGAAATTGAAGACGCAGTTTTTGTCTCAGGCGAGGTAAAAACCAAAGATAGAAAAGAAGAATATGACGAAATTAAAACAAGCACTAATAAGATTATTGTGGCGACTTACGGTGTGGCCGCTGTGGGTATTAATATTCCTAGGATATTTAATTTGGTTCTTCTGGAGTCCGGAAAGAGCTTTACACGGGTTATACAATCAATTGGGCGAGGCATTAGAAAAGCCGAAGACAAGGACTTTGTACAAATCTGGGACGTCACTTCCACTTGCAAATATGCCAAGAGACATCTTACAGAAAGAAAGAAATTTTACAAGGATGCCAAGTATCCGTTCACTATTGAAAAGATAGATTGGCAAAAATAAGGAATTATGCAAATATTAACATTAGAAAATAAAACATTTTCACTAAACAACTTACCAGATGAAGTGGATGAAAACACAAGATTTGCTGTGTTAGATAACAGCGATCCAAAAGAACCTGATTTCTTTTTTATGCCATTAATTTTTCTCGAGTCATTCAATGCACCAGCAATGGTTTTACGAATTGGTGAAGATGAAATAGCAATGCCATTGGATTGGAGCATAGCAGTGGGCGACAGCAGTGCCGCAACTGATATTGAAATTTTACCGTTAACCAGTTTAAACGACAGAGGGTTTGAAGCATTAATTTTCAATCCACTTAGTAGTTTCAGAGTAGAGTTTAAGAAAATTGAAATTGTAAATTTTTACAATGATGTTAAATGGTACTTTCCAAAGATGAAAAACGGACAACTGTTAGCAACTCCTACACGTTTTGGAGACAAACCAGATTGTGCTTATTTTGTTAAAGAAATTTCAAGGCAAAGCGAAATCATTCAATTGGATAGAATATTATGACATTAAAAATAGCATACTTTGCACCCACTGTTGTGGTAGCAGGTCCAGTAAGCCCTGTGGAATTCAGTAAAATTTTTAACCTTGCCGAACTGCTACATTCACATCCCGAACTGAATGATGCTAACAACGTTGGGTTAAGCATTAGGGGCGGACAACAGATACAAGTATACCCTAACAGTTTAAATATTGATGTGCAGTGGTTGGTTAGTTGGCTTGAGGAAGCATGTCAAGGTTATATGGATCTAATTACAACACAATCTGGAGTTGACGATTTGAAATATTGCCAACCCAAAGTTACCAGTATATGGACCATTAGACAAACAGCCGGCGACTATCAAGAAATGCACACACATCCTGCTGGAAATTTAAGTGGTAATATATACATCAGTGCTCCGGATTACAGCGAGAATCAATTGCCAAGCGACGGTCAAATTTTATTTAGACTACCTGTAAACAAAGACTTGACTAAATTTATAATGAATGACACTTGGAAATATGCTCCAGAGCCTGGCACATTTATATTGTTTCCCAGCCAGCTTCCGCATACTGTGTACCCGTGGACTGGTTCGGGACATAGAACCGTGATGGCATTTGATTCTATACTAGTGCCTCGAGAGGATATGCCAGATGGGCAATCTTAAACCCGGTGCTACTTATATATACGAGCGAGATAAAGGCACTGTGTATGCTAGAGAAATTGGCGCTGATCCCAGTACAAGAAAAGAAATAGGTTGGGATTACGATCCTCGAACAGATGATGGCAGACCGTTACATGATCACATAATGGACAGTAAAATGTGGGGAGAAATTCGGCGAGAAGCAAAAACCAATATCACTTTACAAAAGGCATTGGATCGTGTTATAATGATATATAAACTCAGTAAAGATAAAGTATGAGCGAAAAGATCGAACTTAAAGAAAAACTTGCGGCAGTTGACATGAACTTTCGAACCTTGTGGGACGAGATGGATGCTGAGCAACAAAAGGCGTTAAAGGGCGAATACTTCATACTCAATCGATATATCAGCAATGTGCAAAGTTCTAAAAGAGAAGTCCAAGAACATTTTGTGCTAACTGTTAACGAATATTTTAATAAGAATTGGAACATACTACAAAAACATCCTAAATTGTTATGGCTATTGCTGTGTATGTGTAGCTATGATAAAAATACAGTGTTCTTTCATCAATGGCTTGGGAATAAAAAGAAAGAAGGCAGTAATAAGAAGTCTAGATTTTTAGAAGAACTTTATCCCAATAAAAAATTAGATGAGATTGAATTAATTGCAAAATTATCTACTGATAAAGATATAAAAGAATTAGCAAGACGGCACGGATACGACGAAGCAACTATTGCCAAAAAAATTAAATGATGACGGATGCCGAAACTAAATCATATATTTGCCAATTTTGTAAATCAGGATTTACAAAAGAAAAAACATTGGCTGTGCATCTATGTGAGCAGAAGCGTAGGTCCATTGCTAAAACAGAAAAACATGTGATACTAGGCTATGACACATACAACAGATTTTATAGAAAAACGCAAAATAGTCGGCAAGATAAAACTTATGAGGATTTTGCTAGGAGTCCTTATTACAATGCTTTTGTCAAGTTTGGCAGTTTTGTCAGTAATGTTAATCCTTTGTACCCGGACCGATTTATTGACTACGTGGTTACCAGCGGAGTTAAGCTCGACCATTGGTGTAGGGACGAATTGTACGACAAGTATGTTATCAATTTGGTCAGGACAGAAACCGTAGAAACTGCACTACAGCGCACAATTAATCACATGATGTCATGGGCAGATGATAACACAGCACAATGGAATCATTATTTTCTTTATGTTAGTTTAAGTCGTGCCACATATGACATTAAGGATGGAAAAGTAAGTCCGTGGTTAATTTTGAACAGTGCAAGTGGTAAAGCCATGATAAAGAAATTTACAGACGACCAGTTAAGTGCGGTAACTGCAATCATGGATATTCCATTCTGGTTAAACCGGTTTAAACGACTGCCAGCAGATACTGAACTGGTTCGACAAGTGGTCAAGGAATCAAATATATAATGCCAGATATTGATATTGACTTTGCAGACAGAACAAAAGCCCTAGTGTTATTTGATCATGTTGTTGCGGCTATTGAAGATAATGGCACTTATAAAAAGCACAATACAGGCGTATATTGTACTAGTATTCCGTACAATCCGCTAACTGGACTAAGTACAATAGACTACAAGCAAGCAGAAGACAGGGGTTATTTTAAAATAGATTTCTTAAATGTGGGAGTCTACGAAGGTGTTAAAAACAAAGAGCACTTGAAAAAATTACTGGAGACAGAACCATTATGGGATCTACTATTGGAAGACGAGTTTACCCAGAACCTATTCCATGTGAATGGGCATGGGTCTATTCTGAGACAAAGCAAGCCAAAGTCTATAGAAGAGTTGGCAGCAGTGTTGGCAATGATTCGTCCTGCGAAACGTTATCTGATTGGCAAAGATTGGACTACGGTGATGACGGAGATTTGGAAGAAGCCCGAGAATGACGAGTACTACTTTAAGAAAGCTCATGCTGTGGCATATGCGGCGGCCATTGTGGTACAGATGAATTTAATTTGTGAAGGGCTTATTGCGTGAAAAAACTAGCAATATATGGAGATAGCTATGCAGAGTGTGACGCTCCTCACGGGTGGAGTTATTTGTTACAACAAACCGATCCTGCCGGCATTGATATTTTTGCCGAGGGAGGAAGCGGTATAGATTGGAGTTTTAATAATTTTTTAAATACACATGCTAACTATGAAAAAATAATTTTTGTAGTAACTACCCATGGTCGAATTCATTACCCAATCGAATGTACAAATAAAACAACCGGCACAGTTACCACATTTGAGCACTGGCCCGGTATTAGTACAATTGAGTGGGTTATAAAAAATTACACAAGCAAAAATAATCTGTTAGAAGATTTATTTAAATTTTATATAGAGTTTTTCCACCATCAATTTGCCTATGTAAAAAATACAAATAAGGCTATTATTTGTTATATTAAAGCTAAAAGGCCTGATGCTGTAATTATACCAGCATTTCGACAAGCAAGTATTGGTGAGATGCCGGATTTGGAATTAGATTTAGAATACAGTGAGTGGTCGTTATATGATATCAGCTCACAAGAAATTAAGCAATTTGCAACTGAACATACATGGGATAATTTTGAAGATCCTAGATGCAATCATTTAACATGTGAATCAAACAAGTGGGTTTTAAAACATGTAGAGGCAAGACTTAACGGACAATTTGTTAATTGGGACGAGACCCAAACGCCAACTTTTCCTGATTTTAAGAGTTTAAAATCAGACGGTCATCGAACTTTACGGACCAACTGAACGCTCTTGCGTTTAACACGCTTCACAGTTAAATTCATTAAGTTAACGCAAGGGCCCAATAATAATCGAGTATCTTTGCTGTTAAATGTCTTGATTGCATATTGGAACGGATGTATCTGTTCTCTGCAGAATATGTTGATAGGAAACTGGCGGTTTGATTCCCACCACCATGCTTCGCCAATAATTAAAAACTGAGACTTTTCTTCCGGTGTGCGAATAGCATTTAAATCATAGAAGCTTGTGACAAACTGATCTTGATTTATAATGATGCCCACATATTCGTTTTCACCGTAGTTTAACACGCTGATAAAAGGTAGGTTTTGTTCTATATTGTCTCTTAGTTTTGCCATAAATAGTATATAAAGGTCCGTCCAAATGCAAAAAATTTCAAGTTATTTATACTCTAATAGAGTCATACTATTAGCCGATTTGGCAGGATTTACTGTGGAGTATACAAACGTGTATCAGAGAAACTTAAAAATTTACAACGGCATAGATAACACTATCGAATTTGATATTAAAAATGCTGACCAGAAAAGAATTGATTTAACAACGTTACCTCAAATAGAATTGAATGTGATGGATGTGCGAGGCAAGGCGTTGGAAAATAGTCCGTACACAGTTACTCCAACAGCATTAAAGGGCATTGCTACAGTTACTATACCACAAGATGACTTAGATGAATTATCAAATCAATATTTAAAATATAGTGTCACTGCTGTAAACACTGCCGGAGCAGATGTATTGTTATATGCTGATACAAAATTTGGAGCAGTGGGCACTATTGAACTAGTGGGTGACGCATTACCCACGTTTAGAGACGATAGAGTATACGAACATTTTACACAAGAAATTGATCTCAACGGCAATGTCACTAATCATACACCTGCAATTGCTACAAAATTTTACGAAGCCGAGCCCACTAAAACATTTGATTTTGATATCGATGTTACTGGCTTTATAGGAACCATTTATTTAGAAGGAACCGAAAACAGTACAATTTCCGTTAATTCCTATCTAGATGCAACACCCATTCGAACAATAACTACAACTGTAGCCACTACAACTACTATCAATTTTAACGATGTTGATGTAGGAAATTATAATTATTTTAGAGTAACTTGGAAAAACGGAAATTATAATTCGGCGTTCGGAACTGTTGACAAAATAACAGTAGTCTAGTATAATAGGCTATATGGGCCTAATCTCGGATACACTATTAACACACCTGCCAGGTAAAAGAAAACAAACTCCAAGTGGTTGGATAAGTTTTAATGCCCCATGTTGTGACGATAAACGGCAACGCGGCGGCTTTATTGTTAATGGTGGCGATGCAATAAGCTATCATTGTTTTAATTGTCAATTTAAGGCAAGCTGGCAACCCGGTAGAACAATAAGTCAAAAAATGAACAAGCTGATGCGTCTGCTCAACATGGGCGACGACACCATTAGCCAACTTAGACTAGAAGCATTGCGTCTTAATGACAATTCAACAACTGTTATACAAAGTGTTATTCCTAAATTTGAACCCAGGGCATTGCCTTTGGATAGCGAACCTGTGTCAAGTTTAGACCATATCCCTAAAAAACTTATTCCCGTACTTGAATATCTGTCAAGCAGAAGTTTATACCTTGAAGATTATCCATTTTACTGGACACCAAAAATAGGGTTTAGCAACAGAGTAATCATACCGTTCCTCAAAGACAATGTCATTGTAGGCTACACAGCTCGGGCTATAGGCGACGTTAAACCCAAGTACATCAGTGAGCAACAGCCGGGATATGTGTTTAATTTAGATAGGCAAGCAAACAATCGCAACTTCGTAATTGTATGTGAAGGACCTTTTGATGCGATAAGTATTGATGGATGTGCTTTACTAGGTGCTGAAATTAAAGACAGTCAAAATTGGTTGTTAAAGCAATTAGGTAAAGAGATTATTCTAGTGCCAGATAGAGATCACGAAGGTCCAAAGACAATAGAGCAAGCATTAGAATTTGGCTGGAGTGTGAGTATGCCCAACTGGCCTGCAGGTGTTAAAGATGTAAACGATGCTGTTGTTAAATTGGGTAGATTAGCTACATTGTGGCTAATCACTAATGCAAAAGAATCAAACAGTCTCAAAATACAATTGAGAGCAAAGAAATGGTTTAAGGAGATAGAATGAATAAAATAATTGCTTTTTTATTAAGTCCTTGGTACAAGTATCAAGAACGCAAGCGTTTTAAAAAACGTCTTGAAGAATTACGTAAACGCGATCCATTTATCTACAAATGATTGCCTGGGGAATAAATGCACTCAATCACGGGCATAGCATTGCTGTGTTTAATGACGGACGATTAGTTAATAACTATAGTGGTACCAGTGATCAATTAGAAAGTGTAACTACCGTTCAAGCACTTAACTACGGAAGTCCTTTTAGATTATTTTGGTATGAGCGGCCATGGATTAAAAAGGCAAGACAGTTATATGCTGGACAATATCGTACCGCATTTGATTTATCAGTACTGCCAAAAAAAAATACACGACAATTTCATTACGCACCGATTACCTATACTCCACATCATGCAAGTCATGCGGCCGCTGGATATTATACCAGCCCTTTTAATCATTGTGCCATTGTGGTACTGGATGCTATAGGCGAGTTTGAATGTGCTACTATTTGGGAAGGCAAGCATGGCGAAATGCGTAAAGTATGGAGAAGAAGTTATCCACATAGCTTAGGTTTATTCTATTCAGCATTTACAAAGTTAATTGGACTTACTCCAATTAAAGACGAACACTTATTACAAAAGATGGCAGAGCAAGGCGACAAATGGCGGTATTTTAAAGAAGTTAACAAGTATATCAGCAATACACTTAATTTAAACTACAACCTACATCGAGGTGTGCTAAATTGGCCCTACTCTATTGAAACATTACAGGATCAATGCGATATTGCTGCCGCAGTACAGGATGCATTTGAAGGACAGGTTGGAATGATTATGCTTGAAGCTAGAAAATTAATCAACACTGATTGTCTTGTGTATATGGGTGGGTGTGCTATGAATTCAGCCGCTAATAAAAAGTTTGTGGAACCTGCATTCAAATATCGGTGGTCATTACCAAACCCTGGTGACCCAAGCAGTAGTATCGGAGCAGTGTTGTATCACACTAAACAAAGAGAGTGGAAATATCAATGGGATCCTGTCAAACACATTGAGATTAAAATATAAAGAGTATATAATACAGTATGAGTGAAAAACAAGATAAAGCAAGACAAAACGTAGACTACGGCTACGAGATACAAAAAGTCTATTTGGAAATGATGTTGGCAGATGCTGGTACATTTGTACGATGCCAGAGCATTTTTGACAGCAGATTATTTGACCGTAAACTACAAGAACCGGCGGAGTTCTTAACCAAATACGTAAGTGAAAATAATGTGTTGCCCACAACTGACATTCTAAATGCGGCAACAGGATCAAACTTAAAGGCCGCTACAGACCTGCGTGAAGAACACTTTGAATGGTTGATGAATGACTTTGAAACATTTACCCGCCACAAAGGTCTTGAACGTGCTATTTTGGAATCAGCTGACTTGTTGGAGAAAGGCGAGTATGGTCCAGTAGAAGAAAAGATCAAACAAGCAGTACAGATTGGCTTGCAACGTGACATGGGCACGGATTATTTTGAAGATCCCCGTGCTAGACTAATGCGTATCAAGGACAAGAATGGACAGATTTCAACTGGTTGGAAAAGTGTTGATGACAAACTGTACGGCGGTTTTAATCGCGGCGAGCTTAATATTTGGGCTGGAGGCTCGGGTGCTGGCAAAAGTTTGTTCCTGGCAAACCTTGGAGTAAACTATGCGTTGGCAGGATTTAATGTAATCTACTTAACATTGGAACTCAGTGAGGAGTTGGTTAGTCTACGTGTGGATGCTATGATAACTGGTTTTCCGACCAGAGAGATTTTCAAGAACATTGATGACGTTGAAATGAAAGTCAAAATGATTGGCAAGAAAAGTGGACAGTTTCAAGTCAAATACATGCCCAGCGGCAAGACTGCAAACGATATCCGTGCTTACTTGAAAGAGTATGAAATCAAAATGGGTCGTAAAGTTGATGTGCTGTTAGTTGACTATATGGACTTGCTTATGCCCTTGAGTAAGAAGATTTCAGCAGAAAACTTGTTTGTGAAAGACAAATACGTGTCAGAAGAACTGCGCAATTTGGCCGTGGAAAAGAACTGTGTGTTTGTTACTGCGGCACAGTTGAATCGTGGCGCTGTAGAAGAAATTGAATTTGACCACAGTCACATTAGTGGCGGGTTGAGTAAAATTCAAACAGCGGACAATGTGTTTGGTATTTTTACCAGCAGGGCCATGCGTGAACGTGGACGCTATCAAATACAACTAATGAAAACACGGTCCAGCAGTGGCGTTGGACAAAAGATTGATCTTGAGTTTAACATTGATACACTACGTATTACAGATTGCGAACAAGAAGATAGTTATGGTAGCGGACAGGCCAGTGCTGGCAGTCATTTGCTCAACAGTATTAAACAACGGCAAACTGCACAGGGCACTGAAGATGCTGGCAGCGCAACAGCTGGTTGGGAACGGGGCAGTCCCAAAGAAGGATTTGATTTAGCCAAGCCAAAGATCAAAGCAGAAGTTGCCAGTAGCAAACTTAGAGAACTATTAAACAATTTACCCACAGATGAACTATAATGCAAGAAATTTTATTATTTCCCACAGTCATACATGAATATGATCTAAGTGCTCATCCGGACTTGCCTGTATTGCGTAGTCTGGCAGATCAAGCAAACTTTGAAAAGATTCGATTAATTTCAGGTAGTACATATCTAAATTCTAAAAATGACGGTATCCTAAATAATCCCAAGTTAAAAAACTTAAGACGGTTGCTTGATGACGCTATTACAAAGTGGGCTGACACAGTGGGATGTAGACCTATATACATCGATCATAGTTGGCTCAATCGTTATAAACGTGGTGATCGTGTTGACCGGCATAGACATGAAATGAGCATAGTCAGTGCGACATTGTTTGTTCATGCTGATCCTGGCAGTTGTGACCTAACATTTCACAGTCCACTTGAACCGTTGCGTATGTTTGAAATCAGTACTGGCCATACATTTTACAATGAAAACTATCATAACTTTGAGGCTTATACTGGACGCTTGATCCTATTCCCCAGTTGGTTGCCACACGACACTTTACCCAATAACAGCGATCTGCGCATTACTCTAAGTTTCAACACAACTTATCAACCGTAATCTACTTGTAATAGTGTTTTACTTAGTAATTAATAAATACGCATATAAAGATACACACTAGGAAATTCATCATGGAATTGCATCACATTAGAGACATCGCTGATCCTTTGACACGAGTAATCAAAGACGATCCTGTTCGTCCGCACATTCCACTCGAGCAACGCATCAACGAAGCCGCAGAAATCTTGCTACTCAAAGCAGGAGAAGAAATTCTTGCGGCCACTTGCTTACAATGGCTAACTGAAATTCCCAAGAACGAAGAAGACCTAAAGACAGTTAGTACAAGCAAGAATGTAGCTGTATTCTATACCATTTGGAGTTACAGTCCCGGAGCAGGTGCGGCATTAATTCGTCAGGCAGCTGATTGGATTCTAAAGGAACACAGTGAAGTCAATGATATTGTTACACTGAGTCCACAAACTGAAATGGCCCGACGCTTTCACACAAAGAACGGCGCCGCAGTACATCAAACCAACGAGACTTCAGTGAACTATCGTTACTACCACAAGGACTAACTGTCCGGGGCAGTTTGCCATTTAACTGCGACATTGCCCGCAAGTACAATACGTTCAAACTTTTCAACTGGTTGGTATTCTGGAACATAGTGTGCTAACCATCCAGGAAAAATAACCAACTGCCCGGTAATGGGCTTGATGCTGTGTTCAATGCCGGGAAATACTAATGGGGCAGTATTGGTATCTTCGGACAGTGCATAATAGACAAAACTCAAACAGCCCATACTGACTGGCGAGCCAAGGTGTTGATGCAGATGAGTATAATCACCTGATTTATAAATTGCACCCCACATGTCAGCTATCATATAGCTGTATCCACGCTGTTCAGAATCAAAATCTCTGCGACCATCTATTTGTTTATTTAAACTTGTGCCAATAGCACTATTTAAAAATCCAAAAAATTTATCAAAAGGTTCAGCATCGTGATCCAATGTCAGCTTGTATTCGGTCATATAAGCCTGCACATTGGTTGAGTAGCTTTTTTTGCCGCCGTCTGCACGTATAGCATCAATTAATGCACTATCAAACACTGCATCATTAAATTGATAACTGTTTACAAATCTTGATAAGGGCAAAGTAATGTTCATTGTATTTCCACATTGCCTGCTAATACTATTCGTTCGCTGGCATCGCCAGGTTCAAATTTAGGCACACTGTGTCCCAACCAACTGGGAAACATGATCAATTGTCCAGTGGCGGGCATTATTTCATAACCAGTATTATCAAAAACCAAAGGAGCGCCTTGACCAGGATCAGCTTGTAAGTAATATACCCAACTGGTTCTACTGGGTCCGTGTGTATGGTAATCTGCCCAGTCGCCGGACTGATAAATTGCACCCCACATACTGCTGATACGAAAGCTGACAGTTTCAGATCCCTTATTATCACACAGCAGTTTGGTCCAAGAATCTTCCAAACTGGTTTTTAAAAAAGTAAAAAATCTGTTCTGCGGCACAGCATTATGATCAACTTCATAAAGATTCCATGTGACCAAGGCCTGTACGTTGCTGGGCCTTTGATTGCGCACAGCTTCCGCCCTAATTATCGCTATCAGTGCTTGTATGGTTTCTGAATCGTCAAACTGGTATGTGTTTATGAAACGACTGAGATCAAATGTGAGTTTTGATGCAGTGCTCATTGTAACTCTATGTTGCCCGCAATAACTATGCGTTCACTGCCCGACGCAGGATCGTACTTGGGCACATGATGCGTGAGCCAGCCTGGTGATATGATCAGCATACCAGTACTGGGCATCACTGTGTGTTCCACTTCGGGAAATATCAAGGGCGCACTCAGCGAATCATCTGCTTGCACATAGTACACAAAACTCATTTGACAAGGTGCATGACTGTGTGCTTCCGTGTAATCGTCCTTGCTGTATATTGCGCCCCAAATATTGGCAATTCTATATTTGAAAGGATCTTTGGTTACGCCCGCAAGATTTGCCACGCTGGCGCTTAATGACTCGTTGAGAAACTTAAAGAACGGATCCAGCAAGGCACTTTTGTGATCCATGGGCATACGCCAGTCAGTCATGTAGGCTTTGACCACAGTTTGTCTAGTGAGTTTGCCACCGTCTTCACGTATTAGTCTTATTAGCTCAGCATTGGTTTCTGGACCGTGAAATGTGTATGCGTTGATGAATTTTTCAAGCGGGAATTGTATTAAAGTCATATAGTCCGTCCAGATATGTGGTGATGTAAGGTAGCCATAAGGCCATGGTTTCTTTGCTGTAGTGTCCACGCGGCTGTCGTGGCCCCAAGCTGTCCATCAGTCTATACCAGTCTTCTGAGTTGTGCATGATGTTGGGCATACTGGAAAACAGGGGCAAACATTCAGGCGGAACCAAACTGACTGGCAATGCCTCCACGCACCAAAAGGCAAAATCTATGTGATGCCGGCGTAAAAATTCCTTTAGGGCAATGGTTTTGTACAGCCAGTCCGAATATCTGTGAGCATTCAAACTGAGCTGTTCAACCCATGAAGGCACTGCATCTTTCACATACTTGGGATAGTGCTGGTGGAATTCTCGGGCCACTTGTGCTGTGAGATTAAAACTCTGATCAGTGTCTCGAGGATTCCGAACCACGGTTCGATCCCAATGTGTGTACTGTATCAAGCACATGACATTGCGTTGGCCACCCTGTGCATAGTTGTGTCGTAGCACGTCGTAAATAATGTCTTGGAATATCTTATCGTTGCTGTTGCCGCACTCGCTGAGGTTCACAATTTGCTCAATGGCCAACTGTTCACCCAGCTGTTGTGCCCACGAATGTTTGACATTTTCAGGACTATCGCAGTCTCTTGGTATAACGCTTTCAGCGCCAAATGTATGGCTACAGCCCGTTGCAAGTAGTGTGTGGTATTTTTTTAGCATATGATATTTAACTTTTTAACTTGTGCGCTAAATATTTTATGGTCAACAGATATGAGTATTTGCCCGAACACACGGTGTTTGAATACACAGCACAAGCACCTTGGCCACGCATATACTCCGACTATCAACGAGATTGGGTCACTGCTGTGACAACACTGGAGCAATGGCTCAATCAATATGTGGGCAGTCATTGGAGCGAGTGGGCATACACCACTACACAACATCAGCAAACATGGGAAGCCTGTGTGGCATTCAGACGAGAACCAATGTGTACGCTGTTTTTACTACGTTGGAGTTAGAGGTGAAAATGCCCGTATCAAACGGGCATTGGCATTAACTTTGTGGTTCTACCCAGGGTGTGCCATCCACATGTGTTTCAACATCACGGAACAGATCAAGTTCAACTGCCTTGGCTGTGAACTGAGCAACACAGTCTGCGTCCAGTCCAGCTTGAGTCAGCATGGATCTATACAAGGCCGCCAATTCCTCAGGTGTCTTGGTGTGAAGCAGTTTGGGTGCGTGTACCTTGGCCAAGACTTTGTGTGCTGTTTGCTCGTGTTCCTTGCTGTGAATAGGAAGACTTTGCAAGGCGCCCACAAATTCAGAAGTACGCTGTCCTAATGTATAAGTTGTTGGTATCGGGTTCATTGTTTGGTGTATCCTTAATTATAAGTGTATTTATGCGATCCAAACTAAAAGGATCACCCTATATTTATAACTCGCGGAGCGCCGCGCAAATTTTCAAGAGCAACGCGAAGCGCAGATTTTTTACAGCTACGAAGTAGCGTAGCGTTAAAACGCGAATGAGCGTTACGGCTAGCTGTAGACCATTATGGTAAATACCATATGCGATTAATTTTAATTACGTTAATGACACTGGTGTGCATCACTGCGTCAGCTGAACCCAGAGTTCTGAAAAAGCCAGTGACTTGTGATGATAAGGATCGTGTGTTCACTGTGATAAGGGATGAATTCAAAGAAACGCCACAATGGTGGGGAGCAAGTCCTGAACAAGGCACGCAATTGGTATTGACTGTGAACCCAGTCACTGGCGCATGGACCATGATTGAATTTACCTCAACCACAGCATGTGTGTTGGCAGTGGGCGAACGGTCCAGTAGTGCATGGGGCACACCCATATGAGAGCAAAAGAATTTACCACAGAAGCAGTAGACCTAGTCAGCCCACCAGCACAATGGAGTTCGAGTCCACAATTTACCACAGCTAAATGGACAGACAAGACTGGAGCAAGAGTACAAACTGACTTTATTAAAACTGCACCCGGTGTAGTGGAATTGAGTTTTTCACGCAGTGATAAAAACGGTGCTCACACCATGGGACGTACTGACACAGCTAGAACTGGCGGCTCAGCTATATTTGGACAAGTAGCGGCCACACTGAAAGACTATCTAGCTAAGAATCCTGATGTTACGCATGTGACTTATAGAGCAGTTGACGATCCAGCACGTAGTAAACTGTATGCTAGGCTAGCAAAAATGTCTGGAGCATTGGGTTTGGAACAAGTTACAAAAACCAGCGATTTACCTGCACATATTCAACAACAGCAAAAAGCCGCACAAGTAGACAAGCTGAGTAGAAACACTATAGATAAAATACCCAGTGGCGTTGGTAAAAATACCAACACTTTGCCGCCTCCTCCAGCCAGCGTACAGATAGGTGCTGCCAAGCCAACTGATCAATTTGTACTAAAACGTCAAGCAGATGCGCAACTCAAAGTAGCGCAGGTGCCTAGAAGAATATCAGGCAATGAATATACTAACGTATACGGTGGTGGCAAAGAGCCTACAGCGTTTCAAAATCAACAGTACATAAAAGACTTACAAGCACAGTTGCAACGCTTTCCCAATGATGTTAACTTACAAGCTGAACTGGACAGCTTTATGAAAAAGGGTCCACAGTCCTAATTATTTTTCAGCGCAAAAAAAATTTAGGGAAGTACTTGAAGTTCCGGTGGGGTTAGTTAGTGATGTTTGCTATGGTGAATTAATGATTTTCACTATGTATTCTATGGGTCAAACCTGTTATACTGTGGATACATACTAGTGCATGACAAGTATGTTTAACCGTAATCAACAAGGAGAATGACCATGTGGACAACACCAACAGCAACTGATATGCGCTTTGGCTTTGAAGTTACTATGTACGTAATGAATCGCTAATAGTGTAATATATGTCAGGGCGGATCATCCGCCAAACAGGGTCCTAGCGGCCCTGTTTTTTTCTGCGCAAAAAAAATTTGGGAAGTACTTAGCGTTTTCACTGAGAGTAGAATTAGCCTATATGAGGGTGTAATCTATGTGTAATCTGTAAATACTTGTACACAGAACTAGAACTGTGAACAGGAGGTTGTTATGCGTATGACGTCAGAATACTTAGATCACAAACCTCACGCAGAGTTAATGCACTGTGAGAATCCACCAAACTGAGGATTAGTAACCTTCACTGTTGAACTACTATACGGGACATGCCCGCAACACTAGCCCTTCTGAGAGAGGGCTTTTTTATGTCCGAAATGGTCCTGCGTACCTGTAGAGGAACCGCGTAAAAAATTATAAAGAAGTACTTATAGATTTGGTGGGGTGATTTGGCACCTATGGGTGGTTGAAAAAGGCATGCGCTGTTGTAAAAATACAACAGTGTATATATTATATGCCCCGACCCCCCTCGCCAATTCTTTTCTTTTTCTCAACCTTCCCGAGACATTTTGTTTTCGATATTCAAATCAAAAAAAATCTAGGAACATGCCGGGAGCGAATCGGGCTTGCTGTTCCTAGATCCAAACACCTTGCCGTGTTGGCTTGGTGTTTCGGGACAGGCGTTCGGGAGCGAATCTACTAGCCTATCCTACTGCTACAGCTGACAGCTCTTAGTGGCTGCTTGCTGTACTGTACACTCGAGCCTTAGCGGCTGTTGCGCATACACGTTACCTCTGCTACTGCCCGCCACTTGTCCGGGAAGCCATGCTTCAAGTCCGCTACCTTAAGTACTGTACGCAAGCTCAGCTCACGTAGTCTACTAACGTTGGCCTTGACAAAGTCCACTACCTCCATAGCTTGGTAGGGTTCGAACTCATACTTGTCCAGCATACCGCACTCGTTAACCACTTGCTCAATGCGTAGGATCTTCTCACGCTCAGTGTCAATGGTAAGGTCCAAGTAGTGGCAACGTGACTCTAATGCTTCCAAGTGATCACGCAACTTCTTGCTTCGCACATGATCAAACTTGATGTTGGTAATGAAGATTGCACCGCCCTTGAACTCAAAGCTGTCTGGCACGCCTTCTCTGCGTAGCAAATGGCTGTCAGTGTTCCAGTGTATCATGCGCTTGGCACTGGTGTCCAATGCGGCTTTGAGAATGTTAAGACTCAAGTCATCCAACAGCACTGAATCACAGTCATCAAACACGATAATGTTCTTCTTGTCACTGTAGTGATACAGCTTTGAGTAGAGACCCAATGCTGACATTGCGCCCTTGACTACTTCGTACTTCTTCAGCTTCTCGTCCTGTGCCACATTAGCAAACACATCATGCTTTGCCAGCACTGACTCCACACCAAATGACTTGCCCACGCCCGGAGGACCTGTGACAATCATAGCACGTACCTTGCCCGACTTTACAGCACGAGTCATGTCGTCCAAAATCTCAAAACGATCTCTCAAACGTGTGAGGATCTCTTCATCTGTTTCATTTGAAAGATCTTTCTTCACAGCCTCTACCTCAAGCGTTTTGACTTCTGCTTGCAGGGCCATCAGCATCTTACTAGTTACGACTTTCGCCATTGTTCGCTCCTTTGCGTGTTAATTAATATTTACATTATAACAGACCCGGGAGGGTCTGTCATGTGATTTGGTTAATCTAAACGTGAGCCACTGTAGGCAGTTAAGCCAAGACCTTTTAGGTAAGTGGCGTAGGCATCCGCACCCGCTTCTTTGATGTCTATGTTCTGCACACCCAATTGGCCTGGATTCCAATAGCTGAGGCACTTGGGTTTGTAGTCCTTCTTGAACCCTGCCTTGATCAGCTCTTTGGCCTGCTTTGAATTGGTACGGTCCACGAACACGTCTACCCATGCAAAGCCGCAAGCATAGCCATCGCCACCAATTTTGGTGTACATGTCTGTTGATGCCTTGTTAGCTAGGCTAAGACCATTTACAATCTGTTCTGCTGTTACCATAATGTTTCGCTCCATTGTGTTGTGTAAGTATGTATTATAACTGGATTATACCCAGCTGTCAACCATCATAACGGGCTTCTTAAGCACTCGTTTTACAAAGTCCTCGGGCTCGTCGTCTGCACGTACTAGCACAAAGCCCATGCTCTCTACCAAGTCTACCTCGCAGACTTGGAGGTCTATGGCGGCTGCCTCAAAGGCAATGTTCATCTTGGTCAGTGCATACTTGACGCCTGCTTGGAAGGCCTCGTACTCGCCATCACCTGTGTCTTCAAAGTCAAACTCTGACTCCATAATGTGGGCGTACTCTTGGCCATCTGCAACGATGAACTTGTTTATCTTCTTCCAGTTGCTCTGCTTCTCACTGTCAAAGTGGTCACAGCATTCGTTAATGTCAAAACTGGCAAAACGGTCATAATTAATAGTAGTCATTTGGGTCGCTCTCTTGTGTGTAAGTGTTTATTATAAAGCCTTTTGGCTAGCCTGTCAACTGCTGTTAGCAGTCTGCGTCAAAGTCTGCCCACTCCTGAGCTTCGTCGGGTTGTCCATCATACTCGTCAAGATCCTCATCCTCGAGGATATCGTTGCTTCTCATCATGTCTGCCACGTCATCTTCTGACATGTAGCTGAGTGCCATCTCTGCAACGGCTTGGGCACTGATGACACCATCCGCCATCATGTCCAGTAGTCTAGTAGTTTGTGTACGCATTAGGTTCGCTCCTGTTTGCTGTTTAAGTGTTAATTATACTACCAAAGCGTGGGGTTGTCAACCAACTTGCGCTTGTTATAGGCTACTACGCCCTCTTCCACGCACAGGGCAATGCCCAGGATTGCCAGGAAGATCCACAGTTCCATAGTGATATAGAATGCATAGAGAATGTCCATCATACAGTTTCCTTTGCAAAGTAACGATATGGCAGGCCCACTAGGAAGCAAAGGTACTCGTCATCCCCGTTGGAGCCTTCAGCTTCATGGATCCAACGGAGTGCCATCTCACGATCCTTGGCACCCGTTTGGAGCAGGCTCAGCACCCGCATTTCAAAGTCATGTGACGCAATCTCTTCACGTACCAACTGAGCCTGATAGCTGGATTCAATTTCTTGGGCCAGGGTCACAAACTCCGCTTCGAAGTCTGACTCAGTCCAGCTGGAGGTGTCAATGCCACGTGGGCGGAAGCCGTATGCATCCTTATACATGTCCCAGAACTGGCAGGCATACTGCTCCAGTGTTGACATCTCTTCCCACGTTTTGAATGCTTCCATGTTGCGCTCCTTTGTGTGTCTGTATGTAAGTATTATACTAGTTTTGGGCTAGTCTGTCAAGCACACAGACTTTTCTACGTTTTCCACAGCACAAGCAAAGTCATATGAACTTAACTCACCTGACTTCCAGAGGGATATCAATACTTTGATTGCTTCGAGCTTTGCGTTTGCCGACATTTACTGCTCCTGTTTTGCTAGTGTATGTGTATATTATACAGCCAAAATCAATCCAAGTCAACCACCCATTGCAGGCATCCGTTGAAGTAGTTGTACTCAGCACGTAGGCTATCACCAGGAAAGAATGGGTTACTGACGATGGCGTAGGGTGCATCGTCATGATCCATTTTGAAGCTCTGCACGTCGACTTCTTTGAAGCCGCTGTCTGTGCCTAGACCTGAGTTGATAAAGTGTACTTGCATGGTTCGCTCCTTGCTGTGTTAGTGTGTTAATTATACTGCCAAATCAGTCGCCAGTCAACCGCATACGAAGCAGTTCGCCCAGGTTGGTAGTGCCAGTGGCTTCTTGTGCTCCTGACACACCCTCTACAAACAGGTCCACGCCTTCGCTGTAGTAGCCGTTGCTCTCACCCAACCAACGCACATCCACATAGCCCTTACGGGTAGCGAACTTGTAGAAGGTATAGGTATAGCTCTCGTAGTGCTCTTCGTCTGGCTCAGTAGCACCCCGGACTTCTTCAGCCACCAACAAAGGAGTGCCAACTAGGTCCTGGAGGTCACCCACGATGTCGTTGATGTCCACTGACTCGCAACAATCTTGCTGGTGAGCAAACATGAAACGTTCACCCTGTGCGGTTACGAACATCATCTCACCGCCGCCAACGGAGCCAGTAACCTGCACAAAAGTCTTGCCCAGCATCTGTGCCATGCCCTTTTGTGTGTTTACTATGTTTTCGTAATCCATTGTGTGCTCCGTGTTGTTTGTGTTCATGTGTTAATTATACTGCCTTTTGGTTAGGCAGTCAACCAATTAATCCCAGTTCTTTTTATCGCCAAAGCACTCATTGTACTCATAGCCTCTGTAGTACTCACGCATCTCTTGCAGAGTCAGTTCAGGTGCTTCGATACGGGGCTTGTTGCCAGTACCGTTGGGGTATTTGTGGGGCTGTTGTGATCGACCATAGTAGCTGTCTGCTGAGCCTCTATCAAATGGACCACCGTGTGTGGCATCGTATGTGATGCCCTGGAAAGTTACTGTGCGGGTTTGTTCTGCTATCATCTTCGCTCCTGTGTGTGTTTGTGTGTTAATTATACTGCCTTTTGTTTAGTCAGTCAACTCCGACTGATTCGTCGCGCCACACTCTAAATTGGCTAAAGCCTGTATATCCGCCCATGCTGTTCTTAGAGTTGACTTCACCAACATACACTAGATTCCTGCGGCATTGATCGTAAGCACTTGCCTTTGATACATTTCGAAATCGTGCGCTCCAAGGATCTTTAAGAATATACTTTACCTTTTCCTCTACTATATTCATTTCGCCGGCATTAATAGTTATCGGCTGTTTAGATTGGGTAGCACATTTTTCGTCTAGCCGTCTTTCTTTTTCTCTGTAGACTTCTCTTTCGGCTTCCCATTGAGCAATAAGGGCTTTAGCACGGGTTTGGTTAGCTAGCAATTTATCAGCTTCTTGTCGGGCGTAACTAGATGGGCCGCTAGCACATCCAACTAAGCTGATTGATATTAGGATTAAGATTAGTTTCAAGGTTCGCTCCTTATTGTCTATACTGCTAGTATAACATCAAATAAAGACCCTGTCAACCGAAAGGCTATTGGCCAGTCCTACTGGATTCGAACCAGTGGCCTACAGCTTAGAAGGCTGTTGCTCTATCCAACTGAGCTAAGGACTGAGTGTGGTGGGCCCCCCGTGAGTCGAACACGGCACCAATGGATTATGAGTCCACTGCTCTAACCAACATGAGCTAGGGGCCCGTAAATCTATTTAAACTCTTTAATCATCTCATAGTCGCCGTCTGATGTTTCTTGGTAAACGGTGACGTATGCCTTAGTCTCATTATGCACCCGTTGAGCCAGTGCCAATGCTTCTTTCTTTGAAGCGGTAGTATCAACAATTTCCTGATGGCCGAGATCGTCTTCGGACCACACTTCATACTGTTGCCAGTTCATGTCTCTCTTTCAGGTAAGAAAGCCCGAGGAAGATCTTCTAGCATGTTGTAGGCCTTATAGGGAACAACAAAGCAATATTGATCTAAGCTCGGGCCTTTGATTTAGAACGGTGTGTCTTCGTCTTCTGTAACCTTGGCAGTTGCCTTAACTGCTTTGGCTTTGACTGGAGCCTTGACTGGAGCAGCCTTAGCCTTGACAGCAGTCTTGGGAGTCTTGTCTTCAAGATACTCAGTGATGGTGGCTTGAGCCAACGCATCAGCAAAGTCTTCCATGCTCAAGATCATCTTGGCAGCTTCCAACTTGGTGACTGACTTCTCAAGATCAGCCAATCGAATGTCTTCGTGACCGTGTTTTGCCAACACCTTGATACGCATGATGTCATTGGCAAAGCGAACCTTGTACTCGCCATTCAATTTACTAATACCAGCAACGCTGAACAATTTATCTGTAGCCATTTTAAATACCTCTTCTGTGTGTGTTAAAAAATCTGCCTTGGAACCTATTTCCTCAGCATGTTTCAATTATACAACTATTTGGGTCAGTTGTCAACCGTTTTCTTCCTCTTTTGGCGAACCAAAGGAGCAGGAATCTTCTTTGATTTGAACTCCTTGTTCACATAGTAAGCAATCAAACTGCGTTGAATCATGGTGACCAAATCGCCGTGATCTTCTGGCACCACAAACCTAACCGGGCACTCACCCCAACTGTGGGTTTGCACAAATTGGTGATAATACCGCCTATGATCCTTGTTAGCAGGATCGAATACAGTCCAGGGTCTACCAAATAGTTCAAGTCTGCTCATTCTTAGTCACCCACTGACGAATCACTTCTTCCAAAGGTTTCCAATTGAATTCAGGCTGTTTGGGACGTATTCGTTCCTTCATTTTAGCATCATACTCTGTGTTTAGTTCTCGGTTGGTTTTCATTTCTGTTCCAGTTGTTGTTATTGTTAAAGTAATTATACTGCCTTTTTGGTAGGCAGTCAACCATTATTCTTCTTCGCTCTCTTCTTCAGAGGGTGGGTAGAATGCCACGCTGACGCCGTCAAAGCCCTGTAGGCTATCGACTTCATACTTGACGGGGCAGGATTCAAGCCATGTCCAAAAGTCCATTACTTGTTCTCCTCTTTCTTTAGGCCTTCTTCAACAGTGAATGAACCCGGTGTGCCAAACTCATGTGGAGTTTCGTCCTCTTCTTCACGGTTGTCTTCTTCCCATGTTTCCAAGTTCTCAACGATGCACATGCACTCGTCAACCTCTGGATTGATGGACTCTGCTACCTCGGCCGCACTCATGTCAGTATAGTCCATGTAGTCATCGCCGTTCTCATCAAAGAGACCGCAGAAGCACATGCCTGATTCCCAATATACCAACTTGACCCGGAAGCCCAAGTCCTGGAACTTCTCCATAGCGGCTATGGGTGGTGCCCAGGCTGAATCAAAGTTCATGCGGAGGTCAGTAGGGCTGTCCTGGCTTGCTTGATCGCCTTCGCCGCCCACATCCCACTTGGTGCCCCACTCATTCACGCAGTAGTCATACCAGTTGGCATAGCCGTGTGTGGCAATGTTACGGGCTGTGTCTTCTTCCAGTTTGATCTGCTCTGGATCTTCATCATTACCAACACGACCTGCCACTACATGCAGATCCTTGGGCACTGGGCAGAACTCTTCTAACAGTTTGCCTTCGTTGAAGGCCTTGCGGGCCCTAGTGATCATCTCAGGATCATCGTGTTCTAGTTCGAGATAGTTATTGCACCAATTAGGCATATTAGACTCCAGTGTGTAAAGGATTGCGTTTACGAAGGTGTGCCAAAGCGGCCTCTTTGCTGTCAAAGCGACCCGAGATGGGCGTTTGATGGCTACCACGCACAATGAACCAACCTGCTAACAGGCTATTGAAGATGACTTTCATCTTAGACTCCCATTTCGTAAAAGGTTACAGTAGGATCAATCGAAAGCAGTTCTTCTGCACAGCGAGTAAGGTAACGGAACTTCTGCTGAACCTGTGCACCACGCAACTCTCCGTCGCAGGTAAGGTTCTCTGGGCTGAGTTCCGAATCAATGCTGTTGGCAATGCTCTGGCGATCCCCCTTGGTCAACAGGCTCAAGGGCTTCTGATTAAAGACGCCACGCCATTTGTTCTTCTGATCCACATACTGCTCTAGTGTGCTGATGTTCATAAGTTTCGCTCCTTATTTGTTTGTGTAAGTGTATATTATAGCAAAGAACGGTTACTTCGTCAACCGGAACTTATCAATAACCTTTTTTGCTTCAAGGTTATCAGGGAGCATACCATCTTCAGCCATGCCCTTGCGATAAGTCTCAACCAGTTCCATCTTCATCATCTCCACGATGCTTTGGCACTCGGCCTTCTCCCGCTTGGGCAAGGTAGCGATGAATCGTTCCACATCACTCCACTCTTCAATAGCCCACATGATGTCAGCTAGAACCTTTTGGCGGGCATTGAGGCCCTCTAATTTGATCTCAACCATTGTCGCGTCCTTTATGTTTGGGTTGACGTTTGAACTTGATTTTGCTGGCCACTACCTTCTGTTTGAAAGGTGTGTTGGCACAGAACAGCACAATGTGTGCCCTGGTCTTGTGTGGTATTTTTACAACGATCTTCATAGTGTGCTCCTGTCTGTATAAGTGTATTATACAACCAAAAGCACGAGACGTCAACTGTTGATGGTGTCGTAGGGATTGAAGTCGTCTGCTTCTATTTCGTCCCATTCGGCCGCATCGGCTTTGGAATCGGATATGTTGGTAGCTTCAAGCCAATCGTACACCACACTCAAGGGACACCCAAGTTGAACAGCAATGCTCTTGGGACTGAAGCCCTCGATATACAGTTGCTCAATGTCGTATGCTAGTTCTGCCATTTTACTCATCAAAGGTCTCCTCACCCATTTCTGTTACTGTTTCTGTTGTAATGCCCAAGTCAATGATGCGGGCTGTTTGATCTTCATTGCTGACACCTTGGAAGGCTGTACGGAACGATTGATGCTCTGCTAGGAAGTCGTATACATCATATCGATCCCAGCTGTCAGGCACTTCAAGTTCTTGGTATAGCTCTGTGCGTACGATTACTTTCTTCATAGACCCTCCTCAGGTAGGTAAGCAATTAAGTTCTCACGGGGGACGAACATTAACAGTTCCTCTAGAGCTGTTAAGTCGCCTCCCTCTAAGTCTTGGGCAATTTGGTCCATCACCCTATCGATCAAGTCATGTTTGGCCACTGCTCGTTTGTATTGGAAGCCTGTCATGCGCAATCCTCTGCTTTGAGCTTGGCCAGTGCTGGGGCAAGTTTCTTCCAACGCCCGCCCGGCTTTTTAAAGTGCCATTCGCCTGACTGATAGTCATCTGACTTTTTGTATTTGAACACATACAAGTACTCGCACCAGCTGCCTTCGAAATAGTCCTGTGCCTTAGCCAGTGTAGGGAACACTTTGAACTCCTGTCCTGTCTCGCCTCTGTCACGTCCGTAGAACGTACACATATCTTTGGTTGCCGCTCTGAACGCTTCAACTTCTGCCTTAGGCAATTCATGTTCGCTAAAGGCGTGCTTGTCGCCAATCTCAGCTCGCAGGCTGCTCATGCCGCCCAGGGCTATGAGGTTGTTGACTTTGGCGCTGTTGCTGTAATGCTTGTTGAGGATAGAGCCGTTGTGCTCCAAGTAACCGTCCCAGTGGCAGTAGACTGCGCGGACGTCTTTGCTGTAGGGATTCTGTATAGCAATCATTGAACGTGTACCCATTTGCTTTGCTCCTTGTGTGTTTGTGTGTATGTATTATAACGCCTTTTGGGCACTCAGTCAATCACTACTACTCTGCGGACTTCATCTTTGTAGTCGCCCGTGTCTTCGTCGTAGCAGTCCTCTTCGTCCTGTACCAGCTTGTCCATGCGGTGGTACTCGCTGTATGCCACAATGCCTTCGTTCACACGGCTTGCTTTAGGGGCCACCTCTGTGCGCCAGTGGTCGCCATAGCAGTAGCTGAAGTGGACCTCAGCATCCTGATCCATGTACTTGAGGGATTCAATAAGTTCTTTGACTAGCATAGGTTCGCTCCTGTGTTTGTTTGTATAAGTGTATTATAACACGGTTTGGGTTACTCGTCAACCGCTTCCAATACCGCTAGGAAGTGGCTACCTTGTGCTACAGTAGCACCGCCTCTAAAAGGCCGCCACACTTCATCCACATCCCGCACCCTAGCAGTGATGCCCACACCCGCCAGTCGCTTGACGCAAGCGTCTGCGAACTTGCTTGCACTCATGCCGTGTGTGTAAAAGAAACCCCTACGTAGCACTATGTGGCCCGACTTGTTACGGCCGATGGTGTCCGCATAGCCTTCTAAGACTGGACGCACTTGTTTGACTGTTAGCATTGTTCGCTCCTTAAAATACAATTATACAATTAATCCACGTAGTAGTCAACTGCTTGCACTAGTGTGCTAAGTGCGCCCTCTACGTCTGCAAAACAATTTAGCTCTGCTAGTTGCTGGCCGTCACAGGTAGCCTCCGCCAGCATCTCTTCTACTTCCGCTAGTTTTGCAAGTATTGCGTCTCTCATCTTGTGCTCCTTTGTTACTATGTGTGTATTATAACGCACTTTAGCCAAAATGTCAACTGGGCCTAAACAAAGACCCGGTTGACAGTAGTGTTTAAATGTCTGCACACTCTACAAAAACTGCTTGCACATGTGCTGGCTCCAAACGCATAAGGCCCGCTATAAACACAGCCCCTACGTCACAGCTAACATAGTTGTCGCTTTGCATCCCCTGCTCGCTGTAATTAACGTCGTTTGCTTCCGCTTCCGTAAAGCCCACAGTTTGCAAGTAAACACGTAGCTCCTGCATAAACAATTTGTCTGTGTAAATTAAGCCCATTGTGCTTGTGTCCCAGCAATTTGCTGTGAGGTCGTCTGTTGCAAAGTGTATGCACAGCTCGCCAAAGTCCTTGTCGTTTGTAATGTATTGCAAGTCCAACGCCTCAACGTCTACAGCTTTTGCTGTACTACTCCAATAACCGTTGCCGTTTGTGTGCAATGTAAAAGTGTTTTCTAACATAGTTTCGCTCCTTTTGTTGCTGTAAAAACTAATTATAGCGCATTTTGGCAAAAGTGTCAAATGCGCTATGTATTAACCCTTATGCGGGCAGGGTCTCTAGTTCCGCTGTCTCTGTACGTGTTAGCACTGTGTAGCCCTGCTTCTCTAAGTATGCAATATATGTTGCATTTTTTTGTGCTTTTGCTTTTGCAACGGCGGCGGGCATGGCTCGGTCTATTGCGTTATGCAATGCACGTAAGCCCTTGCCATATTTTATATACGCATGTTGCGCGGGCCCGGAGATGCGGGTACCCCCGCCAAATACTATTGCATTTGCTTTGTCTTCTGCTACTTGCTGTATAAAACTGTTCCAACTCATTTTCGCTCCTACTTAAAAAACTAATTATAGCACACTTTGGCTAAAGTGTCAAAATGTGCTATGTATTAGTTTACTAATTTACTCTACAAATTCTACGCTGTTTGTGCGTAGTGTGCTGTAAACTGTAGGGAGCATTTTGGCTAAATCTGCTTGTAATGTTTTAGCACTAATGTCTCCGCTGACATAAGCGCATTTTGCTTGCGTAGGGAATGCATATACTATTTTCTCGTTACCCCATTTGTCTTTTTTAAACTGCTTGTGTGCGTTAAATGCTACGACGAGTTTGTATGTTTTTAAATTTTTGTTAAAAACGAGCTTTGCTTTAGCTATGCATTGTGTAAGCATTTTGATGTCCTTGTGTGTTTGTGTATGTGTTAATTATAACGCAGAAGTACCAAAACGTCAAGTCAAAGTGCTGAGACCATTTTGTCAACCAGGTCTTTTTTTTGGGACAAAGAGTGTTGCGTAAAAACAACACTCTCAATTGATAGTCCGGGAGGGTTTTGGGAAGTCTCACCCGGGTCGACTAGCAAGTTTTGTAAGGAGTTTATAACGCGATCAGCCTATAGCTGTCCCTACAGGATCGCACTTGACCCTATCCGCGATTTAAGGAGAGGAACCATTGTGCATCTATGTCTACCTATACGAACGTCTCGTATAGGCCTGCACGGTCATTACTCCTAGATTGTCCACCGCAATTCCAGCTTGCGCCTGTTTCATGCTCCTGGACTTGACCAGCGCCCGTCGGTACTGTCGTCATCCCAGTCGCCTAGTGGTCTAGGTAACCTCAATTCGTTTGCTTAGGCAGAGTCTACAAACTCTCTCCGTGTCCCTTGGTTCCAACCCTTTTTGCATTTCTGCTGGGTTCTTACATTCGAGGACCGCCTTGCTTTTTCTTTCTTCTTGTTTCTATTATAACGCCAATCAACTCTTTCGTCAACTGGTGCTATAATACCCTTTCAACTTGCTGGGTTAATAGTGATGCTTGGATCCCACATAGTTGAAGTCGTCCAGGGGATCAGCTTCAACCTTTGTCAGCATATTCGCTGGCACCCGCCACATACCCATGCCCGTGTCCACTGTGACATACTTGATGGCCACTTTGGTTACAAACCCACGTGTGAGCCTGCCTGTCTTGCTGGATGTGAACTCCACGTTATCGCCACGGCTGATCGAACGTTTGATCTGTCGGGCCAATTGTTCCTTGTTCCACTTGACTGCATCAATCATGCTACTCAACTCTACGTTGGTCCACTCTTGTAGCATGATAGCCTTGTTCACGTCTTGTATCGTTAACATCTTCGCTCCTTTTTTAAGTTGGTATACGTAGTATAAAGCCAATCATGTAGATTGTCAACAAGGCCCCATTAACCACAATTAATGAAAGCTCTTTCATGCGCACAGCCGCAACCAGCCAAGCTAGCGCACCCGCATTGAACAGGTAGATGTTGAGTGGGTCCACATCGATAGCTGTCATTAATGCGCCACCCACTGTAAGGATCGTCCCTACCCATTTAAACACTGTAGTCAGCATCACATGCTCCAATAAGATTCACAACTGGGTGAGCAATAGTTGGGCGTATCAAACCGTTCCCAGTACTCACCGCCACCCATCATGTTGGTCCGCTTGACCATAGTCTCGTGAATTTCATAACGGAACCCCGCACCCGTCCGCCAGGTATGCTTGACAGTATGCTCCAGCATAGACAGATTGTCAGTTTCATAGTCCTTGTACAGTACTTCGCGCTCACCTGTCTTTTTGCGCTTGTCTGCCTTGTATACGATTACAGTGTAGGTCATTGTGCAAATACCTCTTTGTTCAAAATTTCGTCTTCCACAATCTTGTGGCAAGCGTTCAGTGTCAGTTGCATTACCAAATACAACTGGGCTTTGGTCTCTGCTGGGAAGCCATCAATTTGGTTGGCAATCTGATCCAGGGTGGGCGTAGCAAACAATCCGCTACGGGGAATTGGGTTTTTAACTATATCATACATAAGTTCGCTCCTTTGTGTGTCTATGTTAGTATTATAACGTCTTAAGCTGACTCAGTCAACCGTATAACGAAGCCACTGTAGTCCTTCTTTGCACGACCCTTGGCCTTCAAACCAAGCATAATGCCTTTGGGGTCCAAAAAGCGCAAGTCTGTTTCGTCTGCACTCGGTACGCCCTCTGGGATCTTATCGTAGACAGCAACCACTGACATACCTTGTAGCAGGGCTTCTGCCACATCACTGTCGTTGCCGTCCGCTTTGGAGAACGTCAAGTGATAGTTTTCGATATGCTTGACCTTGCGTCCAAGTACTTTGGTGTAGTCGTAGAACTGAATGCCAGCGAACACGTCAAACACGTTCTTGCCTTCAGTCATCTCATACTTCTCCCAGCTCAAGTCGCTAGTACCATTCAAACGGAACACTGGCTCCAATCCCAGCTTGTTGGCTAAACGAATACCCTTTTTAATGTCTTGCATCAAATCGAACATAAAGCCCGCACGGTCATCGTAGAAATAATTAGTCTTGCGGATGCGGGCTTTCTGTATGACATTGGTAGTCTCGCCACGTTTGAACATACCACCACGCCCTGCGGTGTTGAGGCAAGCGGCGATGCATCCTTTAGTGGCTTTTGGGCAAGTATTGTGCCCGCTAAGGGTGCTTGGTGCAAGGTGTAAGATGAATGATAGGTAGCCAAGCTTCGTGCCCTTTTGGATTTTGGGGTTTGCAGTACTAAGCAATTTAAACATGGTTCGCTCCTTGTTTGTTAGTGTATGCCATAATTATAGCAGGAATCAAAGACCCAGTCAACCTGTGGGTTATTGATATTGATCGTTTAGTGTAGGGCCAAGCTCTTTGACTAAGGATCGTTCGTATGCATAAGCTTCAGCACGACCCCTAATCACAGTGATCACACGGTGCTCCCAAGTCATGTCCAGGCCACCCGACTTCAAGTAGATGTACAAGGCCCACAGTCTGTTTTCGTTGCGGGCTCTGCTGATGTGCTTTCTCCAGCGTTCTTTCACAGCCTTTGTGACTGTAGTGCTTCCCTTGCGGGTCAAGCCAATGTAGTTCTCTCCACGTTCCGAAACGGCTTCGTAGATGATGTAGTTGGAGTCTTTGCGGGCAGTGCGTTTTGTTTTCATCATAGTGTATTATAGCGCAGAAGTGGGAGAGAGTCAACCAAAAGATCCGCACTCGCGGTGTTGTATTTTCACAACACTAGGGAAAGACCCGGTTGACGTCATGGCTTATTTGACGTATAATATAAGCATCGTTCGAACATAGTGGGGGTGGACGGCGACTGCGGGCGATGGGATCTAAGTTAGTTGGCACTAACTAACCTGAACGGTGACGACTTTTGGTGTTGTTTTTATGCAACCAAAAAAGAAAACCCGCTTGACAATGCGGGTTTTGGTTGGGCAGGGCCCGGCCCCTTTTTGTGCTTTAGATTGAACTGGACCGCCTACACACAATGGGAGTCCACAGTTCTTTTTCCATCTCTGATTCCTCTGTCCATGCTATGTGATATTCATAGCCCTTTAATGGTTCTAGTAGATAATCACTTGCGTCTATGTTATTATCCATTGGGAATATTTCAAAGTCACATGAACGGTCATTGTGTTTGAAGCATATTAGTTTATCATCTGTTTGACTTATATACGCTTGATGAGTAGGAAAACGTATTTGTGCTATACCTCTTGCCATTGTACACCTCCGGTCTTGACATAGTATTTAACCGTGAACACTATTTTTCACCGTGCTAGATAGTAGTATATAGTGTATATACAGTTGAGCTACTGTCAGTCTAGTGTGAGTAGACTACTCCCATCTTGCGTGTAGAGCTATACAGTGAGGTCACTGGTCTGGAAAAGTGCTGAAAAGTGTGATATTGTGTGACAAAGTGCAACAGAATATAGGTTTCGGTTCAGAACCGTGGCGGGCTATGGTGGGCTTAGGGTAGAAAAAATTGGTTGACTGAGAGGCTGACAGGCATAGTTTTAATGGTTACTCACATATTCCCCCATAATCACGCACCTTCACAGCGGGGTCTTTTGTGTATAGTGTACGTACACATGCCTACTCGTATACGTCCGGCCAAGCGAAGCGTTCATAGTCAATATACGCATACCTCACAGCGGGGCCTTTTGCTATATACACTATGCGCTTATACTGTTATGACTCATACACCACAGATCCAGATGTCATGGATCACATGTGCTATTGTGCTTACTCATACTCAGCACTGCCCCTGGGCATACGCTACTACATACGGGAAGACCGATTGAGTCTAGCGTTGTTGGCAGACACATTATTAGTTCCCCGACCCAAATTAGACTATATTATGTAGAACATCACAGCGGGGTCTATTATAAGATCAGTGCTACTAACATGCCCACGCCAAAAGACATCATACACACGTATATCAATGCCAGTGTATAGTATAGATCATCTGCCAGTATAGTCCGTAACCATTGCTTCATAGTCTAGTACCATACATGTATGCATATGAACGCTATCAATAACACTAAGACTATCCAATTGGCGGAGTTATACATTAGAATCGATTCCTATTATACGTAGTGCTTATGTCACGAACTTCACAATAATAAGTGCCTTTTTCAATCACGCGAACTGCATCACAATCGGCCGAAACCAGTGTGCTAGACGCATGATCCGTTAAGCTCTTATCAGTTGCTATGTAAGTTACTCCATTGGCCACAGTATATACAGCACAACCCATCAGCATTTTAGCCAAAGCCAATATGATGATCAGTATTATGAATCTAGCCCAGGTCATTGTAGTCTCACCGTGATATCCAGTATCAGTAACATCAGTAACACAAACATGGCAATATGGGTCGAGTTCATATGCATAGTATACAGGACTTCAACGCACTAGTCAAGGTGTTTGGTTATGTTTAATTGTCCACGCCCAAAGCTAGTCGAGGCCCTGCATTGACTAGCGCATGGAGATACTGGGCTTATAACTACCAGTGCTCAAAATTTTTTCGCAGCCGCTTCGCGGGTTGTTACTCTACGGTGGGGTAGAATCTCTGGAGAAATGCTTCAAGATGGCAGTGGTATTGACGGTCGTTTAATATGTCTCTATAACGTGCCCACTCCACAAGATCTTCTGTGTATGTGCTGAGTAATTCAAATTCTTGGTGATCTGCGCTTAGCCAATATTTGCTGAGTTTCCGTGTTAACATTGGGGTCCTTATATCATACTGTTGGGATCTGCTTGCTCGATTTCATCCAGCTTTTCCCAAACGAACTTGAGCATGTGCTTGCCCACAGCTGGGTCCATGGTCATTAACAGGGTTATTCTGCTCAGCAGTGCGCCCGCCACTTCATGTGGTTGGCAGTGTTGGTACTCTAACAACACAGCATCCAATTGGTTTATCAACGTGTCCAGTTCCGTATCAGTCATGTGCGTCATAGCATCCTTATGAGTCCAATGGTGTCGATTGCGGTAAGCAGGCAGTAATTAGCCAGCATACCAAAGGAACGACGACTATAAGCGCACCAAGCGTATATAGCACAACCTGCAATCCAAATGGGGTACAGGATGAGAAGAGGAGGATTAGGCACGGTTGTGGCCATAGTGATAGAACAGCCAATAGATATAGCCCAAGCAAGGCTCTCCAAACAAAAACGAGTTCGATTACTTTTGTAGTCACTGTGTATCCAATCTATAGTGGGTTTAAATATGTTGTTATCAAGCATACAGTAATTATACAGGCTTTTCGAAGGGTATGCAAGAAGTGAATAGCCATAAAAATAGGAACTTGCGTTCCCAGCTGATTACTTGTCCTATTATACGCCATCAGCACGGCGAGATACTGGCTTGTTAAGCTGTTCGTTGCTCAGGCTCCTCAAATGCTGTTATTTCTGCACCCTGGTCATCCAACCCACCTTCTGGAAAAGGCCATGTGGCGCGGGCAATATGCACTTGTTCTGATACGTCTTCATATTCGTCATTTTCTTCTTCAGCTGATTCAAAATCTTCATCGCTTGCTGTGGACACAATGGACAACATGACTTTGTCATATGCTGACAATTCGTCAATTAGATCTTTTACGTGTTGTAAAACTTCTAAACCGTTGTATGCATCATCATCCAATTCTAAAAAAACATTTAACCCATGTACTGTCATTTCAAGTTTCATTTTGAGCTCCTTGTGGTTAGTGTGCTTGTGGCACATGACTATTTAACCGATAACCGATTACAGAGATTTTACAGATACCAGATTGTCACGGAATATGTGCCAAGCTTCTTCCCAAGTCCAACGGCCACTGCCTTCCCAAACTCTGCCACGATCCAACATTTGTGCGTCCAGCACTGCCTGCTTTAAGTCGTCATTCATACAGCCAGTTACACCCTCATCTATCACATCCAGGGGTCCTTGGCAAGGGTAGGCCGCAACTGGTGTACCACAGGCCATGGCTTCAATCATAACAATACCAAATGTTTCCCACTGGCTGGGAAACACAAACACATCAGCATTGGCATAGTATTGGGCTAGGCTTGGTCCTGTTTTGAATCCGGTGAATATCACATCAGGGTAGGCTTTTTGATAAGTGTCCAACATGGGTCCATCACCCACCATGATTTTGGTAGCCCCAGGGTAGATCAATTCAAAGAAAGCTTCCAAGTTCTTTTCCCGGCTGACCCTACTGACGCACAACAGTATGGGACGACCCGCCACAGTGCTGGCACGGTGTGCTGGGTGAAACACATCACGATCCACCCCACGGGTCCAGGGTATGACTTCGCCTCCAAAGCCATGTGACTTCAGCTCTGTCACCATGCTGGGTGTTGTGGTCAATACTTTGCCACTGTGCTTGTGGAACCAACGTACAAATCGCCATGTGAGCGACTCAGGTATGCCAAACAGTTTCTTCAGCCCTTCAGGAAATTTAGTATGATAAGCGGTATTGTGGCGAATATTGCCCAGTGAAAGATATGCTCTAGCCCACAGACCAAGAGGACCCTCTGTGGCGATATGGATATAATCCGGAGATATCTCCTCAATCTTCTTGCCCAAGTTGCGCG